>JAEEGI010014812.1_pt1 | contig 16334 bp, 9 predicted proteins | sample 8958751 | NCBI WGS metagenome assembly JAEEGI01 (sample SAMN16246545, study PRJNA631951) | gut metagenome | biome: gut microbiome; feature: rumen; material: KS-attached | host: Bos | place: Iran: Karaj | collected 2018-10
AGCCGTAGGCGTCGGCCTTGCGGCGGTCAGCCTTGGCGAGGAATTCCCTGACCCCGCCCCTGAATCCGTGCTGGAGGGCCAAAAGGAAAGGGGTGCGTCCCAAGCTGTCCTTTGCAGACGCCCCATTTACGTCGGCCTTGAGGGCGAATGCGAGACTGGCGACGTCGCCAAAACCCATGTAGGACGCGGCCGCCAGCAGTGATGTGGCATCGGCGGGAGTGATTTCCTCGCCCGCGAGGTGAAGTCGCAGAACACGTGCGCCGTCACCGAGAATGCGGTTGACATCGGGCTCGGTGCGGTCGCCTATCGCGGCGATGAAGGCGCCGACGCGGGCGTCCAGGTCAATTTCGGAAGCCACCATGGCGGCGAACTCGCGGGCGATTTCCCGCAGTTCGGCAGCCTTAGCCGCCGCGGCCTTGGCGGCGGCGTTCTTGATTGCCTCCTGGACGGCGCCGTAGAGATCGCAGCGCAGGCTGGACAAACGGTCGTTCAACTCCTGGGTGGTCATTTCCTCATCAGTCGCGTGATCATTGAAGTATGCCTTGATACCGGACAGAACCATGTCTGTCAATGCGGCAGCTTCCTTTTCGGGCACATCGTCGTCGATCAGGGCCTTGCGGACGACATCCAGCTGTTGCTCGACCTTGCTCCAGTCTGGCACGAAGTCCGTCTTCTCATAACCGTCGCGAGGCGATGTCTTGGCGTAGATAAAACGCTTGGCGTCGAGGATCAAAGCCTCAACGCCGTCCTTCTCGCAACGCTGGCGCACGGCCTCGGCGGAAGCCTCGTCGAATCCCGCGTCAACCGCGTCGGGATAGGCCATCACGCGCTTTATGGTCTTGTACGCCTCCATGGCGGAATTGAAGTCACCCCTGGCGATTGCCTCGCGGCATTTCTTTTCGGCGGTTGCGCCAATCCGCGCGTAGGAGGCCGGGTTCACACGCGAATTGAGGATGCCGGTCTTGATTAAAAACAGTGCGGCGTCAACACGGGACTGGCCGGTGATTCCAAACGTATAGATGTGCTTGCGGGCCGCGGTGTCATCGCCTTTCTTCAAGTCGTCGAGAACGATTACGCGGAGTTGCTTGGCACGGGCGGCAATGAACTTCGCCTCAGCGCGGTCCACGAGTGGCAGCATGGCATTTTTAGCCTTCTCCTCGTCGGTCAACACGAGGCCGCCGGGATTATGCTTCACTTCCAAGGCACGGGCCTCATCGAACATGTTCTTGGAGATGAGGTCATTCATCTCCCGTTCTACACGCTCTCTGCCTGAAATGCAACCCGCGCCAACCAAAACTATGCCTGCGACCACCGGCCCTGCGAATTTGAAGTTCATTTGTCCACCATAGCATTCCCAATGTGATGCTGCGCGACAAGGCGGGAATATCCTTATAGCGCCATGCTCTTCCATGCTTTACAAATAGCGTCGCCAAACGCCCGATGAAGACATGGAAATATCAATTGCAAACTATTGTACCAAGAGCACGCAAAGTCTGTCAAACTATGATATACTATTTTCCTTATCTACATATGAACATCTCCCTAAAAACAGTTTTTCCAGCTTTTTTCCCGGAACCCCGCACCAGGCGCTTCGCCTCCGCTGACAGCGAGGCAACTGACGGTGTAGACCTTCCTCCGCCACCGCCGCCACCGGAAGGATCCGAATCCAATGGCGCCGAAGCGCAGCCGCAGCCCGAAAGCGGACCCGGCGGACGCTCTCCGATCGCCCGTCTGCTGATTTCGTGGACGCTTGTGGCGCTTCTGATCTTCATCATGGTGCGCTCGTTCCGTTCAGCCGGAAACGCCTCGGGATCGCGCGAACTTGAAAACGAGAATGTCTTCATGGCGCTCGTTGAAGGCGGACGCGTCGAGAAGTGCGAACTTGTCCGCGAGAACGGCGGCAAGACATACGTCAAGGGCGTCCGAACCGGCGGCGACGAGGACGAACCTTTCGACGCTTCCGCCGCGGATGACAGGAAGATGCTCATCCCGAAGAACTTCACGGTCAGCGTCATGCCGGACACGGAGAAGCTCCAGGACTTCCTCCGCGCCCACAATGTCCCCGTCAAGGTACGCTACGCAAGCCCGGTTCTCACGGAGATTCTGATCCAGCTCGTGCCTATAATCATCTTTGTCGGCCTTATGTTCTTCCTCTTCTCACGCCGGATGGGCGGAGCGGGCAATCCATTCTCCTTCGCCAAGAGCCGCGCCAAGAAGCTCGACAACGAAAAGCGAAAGATAACATTCGCCAACGTCGCCGGCATCGACGAGGCCAAGGAGGAGGTCCAGGAAATCATCGAGTTCCTCAAGGACCCGAAGAAGTTCGCCAAGCTCGGCGGCCGCATCCCCAAGGGCGTCCTCCTCATGGGGCCTCCCGGAACTGGCAAGACGCTTCTGGCAAAGGCCATCGCAGGCGAGGCCGGGGTGCCGTTCTTCAGCATCAGCGGATCCGACTTCGACGAAATGTTCGTCGGCGTCGGCGCCTCCCGCGTCCGCGACCTCTTCGAACAGGGCAAGAAGAGCGCCCCGTGCATCATCTTCATCGACGAAATCGACGCAGTGGGCCGCAGCCGCTCCAATGCCGGCGCATTCGGCAGCCGCCACGACGAGCAGACCATCAACGCGCTTCTTGTCGAGATGGACGGATTCGAGGCCTCTGAAGGCGTCATCCTCGTCGCCGCCACAAACCGGCCGGACGTCCTTGACAAGGCCCTTCTCCGCCCCGGACGCTTCGACCGCCAAATTGTCATCGACCTCCCGACCATGGAAGGGCGCAAGGAGATTCTCGCGCTCCACGCCTCGAAGCTCAAGATGTCGGAAGGGGTTGACCTCGACCGCATCGCCCGCGGGACCCCGGGCTTCTCCGGCGCGGACCTCGCGAACCTCCTCAACGAGGCGGCCCTTCTGGCGGCGCGCCTCGGCAAGGAAGCCATCGAGCTCTCCGACCTCGAGGAAGCGCGCGACAAGGTCGCCTGGGGACGCGAACGCAAACGCATGGTGGACGCCGAGGAGAAACGGCTCACGGCCGTCCATGAGGCTGGGCACGCCATCGTCATGTCGCTCGTCAAGGGCGGCGAACCCATCCACAAGGTCACCATCATACCGCGCGGCATGGCGCTCGGCGCGACAATGTTCCTGCCGAAGAAAGACCGCCTGAGCTACACCCGCACACAGATGCTCGCGAACCTCGCCACCTCAATGGGCGGACGCGTCGCCGAGGAGCTCTTCCTCGACGACATCAGCTCCGGCGCAAGCCAGGACCTCAAGGAGGCGACCCACCTGGCCCACCACATGGTCTGCGACTGGGGCATGAGCGAAAAGCTTGGGCCGCGCACATTCGGCGCACGCGATGAAATGACCTTCTGGGACCAGGGCAACGACTACAGCGAGGCGACGGCGCGCGAAATCGACGTCGAGGTTGACGCCCTCATCCGCGACGCCCACAAGACGGCGACTGAAATCCTCTCCACCCACAGGAACGAACTCAACATACTGGTCGAGGAGCTGCTTGACAAGGAGACCGTGGACGGCACGGTCGTCGAGGAGATCGTCAAGTTCGGACGCGTCCTCACGGACATCGAACGCAAGGCCGCCGACGCACCGCCGGAACACACGGAAGAGCCCCCCTCCCCCATTCCTGATCCGCAGAAGGAAGTCCCCTCCCCCGAAGATCCCCCGCCCCCAACGGCCATCGCGTAACCGTCCGATCTTCGGATCTTCTAATCGTCAGATTGTCGAATCGTCGGAGTCCAACTGTCCAACCGTCAAACGGGCAAACGGTTAAACGGACAAACGGCTATACCGCGGGATGCGGTTGAGAGGCACTTTTTCAAGGTTAAGCACGGCAGGACCGATATGGAGCTTACCTCGGTCATCGCGCCATTTTCCGGCTGGAAGACAGACGGTGGCGTGGTCGTCTTCATGGACGACCGGTACGACAAGCAAGTCATCGCCAAGCATGAACTGCTGGTAGCCATGGTCGAATCCCTGGTGCGGGAAGACATACTCCATCTGGCGGATGATTGGTTCGCCGGTTTCAGCAGCATGGCGCGCAAGTTCAAGAATTTTCGGCGCGAGTTCAACGTGCAGTTCGGCCGCCTTTCGACAGGCTGCGTACTCTTTTCTTCCAAGAAGGCGCCATGGCGCCGCGGAGAACTGCATCATGGGCATGCAAGCCTGAACCTGGCATGAACGCACGAAGAGTTTCGGATCGAACTCCTCGCCCCTTGCGAAGACCTCTCCGCCGCAGCCGCCGCCGATCATGTCCGGACAGACATAGGGGCAGCCCAGTATCCCTGCCGCGAGAACGTCGGGGATGACACGGCGGAGATCATCCCAGTCATGTTTCTTGTCCTGGAGGCGGACGACAACGGGTTGTCCGCCGATCTTCCATCCGGCGCGAAGCTCATGGAATTGGAAGCGGGTTGCAAAGCGACCCCAGGCGCCCGTGTAGTCGCAAGGGAGCAAACCATTGGGGATTGGTGTTCCCGGCTCCTCCTCCACGAATTTGCGAACAACGCACTCGGCATCGGTGAAGTCGAACTTATACCCGTCGAAACCATATTGGACCATGAAAGACTTGTAACGATTCTCAAAGTAATCGCAGTTGTCCTCGTCGAAGACGTCCATGATGCCGCTCGCGGGGAGCCCCGGGTAATATCTTGCCTGGTGGACCTCGCCGCTTTCAATGTTGCGCAGGAGGGCGCCCCTTGTCGAGGCGACCTTGAAGAATTCCGAAGTCAGGTCGATGTAGGGCGTTGTCCAAAGCAGGGTGCGGAACCCCGCGGAGCGAGCCTTGGCGAACATGCCATGAGGATTCGGGAAAAGCTTGTAGTCAAAGACCATGTCGCCACACTGTTGTTGTGGCGACCAGCCTGCGTCAACTATGAAAACGCCACATTGGAAGCCGTTGGCGAGCATGCCGTCCATATAGTTTTCAACCATGCTCTGGGAATTGCCAAGGGCGCGGCTCTCGACCCATGTGTTGAACTGGGGCTTTGAGAAGAAAATAGGATCGGGGAACCGGCCTGATGGGGGGAAGTGGTCTCGTGAGGCGGCCAGAAATGCTTCGCGAAGGGTAGTCCCCGCCTGCACGGGTTCCACTTTTTCGTACTGCGAGCGAATAGTCAGGACGCCTTCGACAACGAAAAAGCTGAAGGGGTGGTCGCTCCAGATGTACCGTCCCGCCGACGAAACCAGGAAAGGCGCGCACGGGTTGCAGTAGCTATTGTAGCCAAGGTTGCGCTCCACAGTCCAATAATAGGGTTGCTCGTCACCGAAAAACGTCGTGGCCCCACGCCACTTCTCATCCTGAAGGGGTTGAATCACCGACTCGTATACGGGCGACGGCGGAGGCCTGTCATCGGAAAGCGGAGTTGACGCGGAATACTCGACGCCGTCGCGCGTCGCGTAGAGTTCGAACGAGGCCATGCCCGGATGCGTGTAGACCGACAATGAAAGCACCGGTGGCTCGGGCACAATCTCTTCAGGGTGGTTTTTGAAGTCGTAGACGACCTTCCCGTCTGCATCGCGGAGGCGATATCTGATTTCAAGCCCTTCGCAGTTTCCTTCAAGCAGGATTGGGATTCGCACAAAGCCGCCCGGAGTTAGCGTAAGCCATTCCGGCAGGTGAATGGAGACGTTGTCGTTCTTGACGAGAACCTTGAAGTATGGCCTGAGCCCGATTCGTTTTTCGTACAAATCCTCGTAGGCCTTGAAGGCCTGCGCCCACTTCAAAAACTGCACGAGGCGTCCGTCATAAAGGGCGATTTTCCGGTGGCAGTTCTCCTCGTAGTTGTCGTCGAGTACGTCCGGTATGCCTGAGAAAATCCTTTTTTCGACATACAGCTGGGGGTAATGGTTCTCAAAGAGGTAGCAGGGAGGCTTGACGTAGATTGGCCAGTCGGCGGCCGACCCGGGCCAGCACATGGCCACGTAGGGGCGCACCTCGAGCAGCGACGGGTACTTCGCCTGAAGGTAGTTGAAATAGACGTCCCAGTCCAGATAGCCCTTGGTTTCGATTCCCTTGTGTTCGTCGAGCATCTCCAAAAAAATGGACTTCTCGATAATCTGCGGCATGTGCGAGGCGTACTGACGCGTCGGATAGTCGTGCTCCTCGAGAAATTCCCTCTCGGCGAAAGTGGCGACATCAAACGAAGTGAACTTGTGCGAAGCGCCAAGCCATTTTCGAAGGTCGTACGAGTAGTATCCCTTGTAGCTGTTCCCGTCGACGAAGACTTCCTTCTCGATCGTGGTCATCGGGCGGTAGTCGTCGTCACTCATGATGAAGACGTCCTCGAGCATGTCGGACCTCATCGCCAGGCATCGCAGGAAGAAATTGCGCTTGGCATGGTCTTCAGGCAGCGGTTCACCGGCCAATATTTGCGAGTCGCAGAGGAATGACAAGTTCAGGCGGCCCCCGTCAAGTTCGCCGCGGCGCGCGGCAAGCTGGTCGGGGCACAGAAGCAGGACGCGGTCGATGAAAGGCATGAAGCGGTCGATGTACGGAAGCAAAGTCTGCGCATCCTCAAAGCGTGCCGTCAGGAGCACAAGCTGGCGGACATCCGTGCGCGGCTTCCTAACGGGCGGCACGAGGCTTTGGATCGCCTCGTACATGCGACCTGAGACCTCATGCCATGTCACTCCGCGGAACTTGGCCACCCGACTCTTCAATGCCGCATAGCCGGCCTCGTCGTTGACGAGTTCAACAACCTTGTCGGCAAATTCCCTCTCGTCCTGGTTGTTGAAGAAGATGGGCAAATCCCCGCCGACCTCCCTCATGACAGGAATGTCGGAAACCAGCGCCGGCACACCCCTTAGGAAACTCTCCACCAATGGCAGTCCGAAGCCCTCGTCAAGTGTTGGCAGAGCGGTGGCGAAAGCATGGTCGTAGAGCCATGACAAAGTCGCATCACTGATAAACTGGAAATGGAAGAGATCCCTGCCGAAATGCGGCGAGGAATTGATGCATTCGCAAAGCGCGCTGGTTTGCCACCCGATTTTCCCCACTATGACGAGGCCGATGCCTTTCTCAACCAAATAATTGGTAAATGCGTCAAACAACAGGGAGAGATTTTTGCGCGGCTCGAGCGTCCCGACGGAGAGAATGTACTTTTTCCCTTGAAGCGCGGTGGAAACCTCTTTGTCGACCTCCCCGGCACTTTTGCCCGGGTTGAAGTCGCAACCCAGCCACGAGACGCTTACCGGCGGACATTTGCGTCCGATGCCGTCGCAAAGCCGCTTGAACGCTTCCTCGACGAATTTCGTGGATACGATTACCGCGTCAGCGTGTCTGATAACCGTGCCAAGATACTCTATGAAATTGAAAATCGTATTCTGCGAGGCGCATTGCGGATGCGTGATGGGACAGATGTCATAGACGTATGCGACCCATTTGATTCCGCGGGCCTTGAGTTCCGGGACCAGGGAACTGCGCTTCTTCGGGCTGTTCCAAACGGAATCAAGATCGAAAAAGATGCTCCCGCCCTCGATGTCGTCAAGGGTAAAAGTCTGGAAATCATCTGGCAACACCGCCTCGTCGTCGTCTTCCACGAAACGGCGAATGAAGTACGAAGTTGGCACGATGCGGAATGAGTTGAGGTCCCGCAATTCATCAAGAAGCACGATTTCGTCCGGATGCAAGGCGACCAATTCACGGCAAACTGAGCGCACAACGCGTTGGATTCCGGTAAGGAATCTCGCCATGATCAGGTGCGAGATGTCGATGTAGATTTTAGTCATGGTGGAATAGTGCGTTCAGGCGCTTGCGCAGAAAAAACGGCGTCAAAGGTTTCAACGCGGCCCGGAGTTTCGTCCATGCCTTTTCACTTATGAAGCGAGGTGGCGGCGGAGGTGGTGGTGGCGGTGCCGGTGGCGGTGGTGGCGGTGGTGGTGGCGGCGGTGGAAGCGGAGGAGGTGGCGGCGCATCCTCTATTTCATGATAGATCTTGAATTCCAATGAATTGACAAATTCGGGCAAAACCCGTTTCATAAAAGCTGGATCGCATCCTTTTGGCACGATGTCGTCAGGGCCTGGATACGTGGCCAGCGTCTTCTCCGGCAACCGCCCTAGAAGACGCAGGTAGCAGGCGAAAAGAAAATCATGGCAGGAGAGATCCTCCATCTCGTCAGGATCAAAAGGGTCGTTGACATTCTTGACCTGATAAAGGATAAGCGGTTTTCCAAAGCGCATCACGAGCCCGTTCAGGCGCATGTTACGACGGGAAATGTCGTAGAGGTCGAGATAGATTTTCCTGTCGCTGTCCGTCATTGGCAGATTCTCCATTGCCCACCGCCATTGATCGCGGTCGCCTAGTACAACATACTGAGAACATTATACAGCATCAAGGGCGAAGAAGACAAAAATTAGTAGGCCAATTGGCTGCCGCCGATGCATTCGCGAAGAATCGAGTCGCCCGGAACGACAGAAGACTCTATGGGCATGAAATTCTGCAGCATCGCCGTCAAGCGACGCGCCTCCGCGTATTCGGGCATGGAGGGCTTGACGGTGTTGAGGAGGTCCGATGCGTACGGCTTGAGGACGCCGATTTCGTAGTCGAGCGCGGAGTTGAAGGTGGCGTCAGCGAGCCCTTGGAACGGGAAGATCCAGCGTTCCTCGCCGCGCAGAACCGAAGCCCACATCTGGAGGGTGCCGACGGCGCTGCGGCCGCGGTACTTCCAGTCGCGGACCATGCGCCGTAGGAGTCGGTTGTCCGTAGTCGAGACGCGGCATGAGCGGTCGATGGCGAGCTGCGTGAGGGCGCTTACGTTGATAAGGAACTTCTGGTCGCGCGGAATTCCGGGGGTGAGGTCGGGGTTGAGGCTGTGGATTCCCTCCATCACGATGACCTGGTCGTCGTCGAGGTGGAACTTGCGGGGCCGTTCATGGGGGCGGTGCTCCTTGAAGTCGAAGTACGGCATTGAAATCTCGCGCCCGGCCAGAAGGTCCGCGAGGTCGCGGTTGAGGCGCTCGATGTCGACGGCGTTGATATGCTCGTAGTCCAGGTTGCCGTTTTCATCGCGCGGATTGCGCTCGTCGCCCACGAAGTAGTCGTCCGTGGAGATGATGAACGGCTTGTGGCCGAGGACGCGCAGGTTGGTGCTGAGACGGATGGCCGAGGTCGTCTTGCCGGAGGACGAAGGTCCCGCGATGAGAATCAGCTTGGGGTGTGTCGGGCAGCGGTCGATTTGCGCGGCGATGTCGGCGAACTTCTTGTCGTGAAGGGCCTCGGCGACGCGGATGAACTCGTCGATCTCGCCCGCCATGATCTTGCGGTTGAGTTCGCCTGCCGTGGTTACGCCGAGGATGCGGCCCCAGCGGATATGCTCCTTGTAGACGTTGAAAAGCGGAACGGGGCCGACCTCGGCGGAGAGTCCGTGAGGCGCCTCCTGCGTCGGCAGGCGCAGGATGAAGCCGTCTTCGTAAGGCTGGAGGGCGAAGGTCTGCAGGAGGCCCGTGCGATGCACCATCGGGGCCTGAAGGAGGTCGTAGAAGCCGTCGCAGTCGACAAGAATGACGACAGGCGGGTTGCGGTGGGCGAGGAGGTAGAGCTTGTCATCCTGCCCGTTGGAGCGGAAGCGTTCGAGAGCCTCCTCGTAGGCGAGGATCTCGCGCTCGATCGGGAGGTCGGCGTCGACAATCTCCCGCATCCGCGATTCGATGGCGGAAATAATGGCCTCACGGTCATCTCCTTTGCGCCACTCGACGCTGCAGAAGAGCCCCTGCCCCAGCGAATGGCGCACGCGCACTTCGAGGTCTGGGTAAGTTTCGTGCGCCGCCTTGGCGAGAATGAAGCAAAGCGACCAGCGGTAGACGCGCCAGCCGTGAGCGTCGTCCAACGTCAGCGGCGAGACAGTGGAGGCGACGACCACCGGCGCTGAAAGGGAGACCACGTCGTTGTTCATTAGCGCGGCGATGACTGGTTGGCCGTCGGCGGCGATCGACGGCATCAAAAAACCCAGCGGCGTTCCGGAATCGACTTCGCGGACGGACTGTTCCCCCGCGCCTTCAAATAATGTGACCTTGATTTTGCTCATGCGTTTATTATCGCAAATTCTTCGCAGATTCGCTAGAATAATCAGAACAAAAATGAAGAATAATCAGACAGTCGTTTTTCTCGGCGACGGCATGGCCGATGAACCAGTGGCCGCACTTGGCGGGCTTACACCCCTCCAAGCGGCGCGCACCCCTGCCATGGACACCATCGCCCTCAACGGGCGCAGCGGCACACTCCTAACCCTGCCAGACGGCTACCCGACGTCCAGCGACGTCGCGAACATGTCCGTCCTCGGCGGCGATCTCGCCACAGAACTTTGCGGGCGAGGCCCGCTGGAGGCCGCCTCGCAGGGCATTGAAATGGGACCGGACGACGTCGTCTTCCGCATGAACCTTGTCTCCGTCGCGTCCGACGGCACCCTCGCGGATTTCTCCGGAGGCCATGTCGGCGCAGACGAGCAGCATGAGGCCATCGACCTTCTCAACGCCAAAATCGCCGACGCCTGGACCGGCAACGCAGGAGAATACATTCGCTTCTACCCCGGCGTCAGCTACCGCAACCTCCTGCTCCTCCACGGTCCCGCCTTCACTGGCACGGCCGTCGCCTGCGACAAGCCCGACGACAACAGCGGCAACCCCGTGGCTGAACACCTGCCGCGTGCGAAGTCGCCCGCCGGTGAATACACGGCCAAGGTCCTGCGCGACCTGATCGCCCGCGCCGCCGAGGTTCTGAAGGGGCGCGGCGCAAATGGCGTCTGGCCCTGGAGCGGCGGCAAAGCCGGCGCAATCCACTCCATACCAGCGCGCTACGGCATCCGCGGCGCAATCGTCGCGGCGGTCGACGTCATAAACGGCCTTGGACGCGCGATGGGGCTCGACGTCATTCGCGTCCCCGGCGCCACCGGCTACATCGACACCAACTACGAAGGCAAGGCAGACGCCGCCCTCAAGGCCCTCGCGGACGGCTACGACTTCGTCTACGTCCACATCGAGGCGACTGACGAGGTCTCCCACGCCAGCGACCTCAAGCTCAAGCTCAAGGCCATCGAGGACTTCGACAGCCGCCTCATCGGCCGCGTCATGGCCGGCGCGCCGAAAGGCACGGCCTTCGCCGTCCTCCCCGACCACCCCGTGCCGCTCGCCCTCGGCAAGCACACGCGTACCCCGGTGCCGGTCGCCGTCTGGCAGCCAGGCGTCGAACCCGATACAGTCCAGCACTACAGCGAGGTAGACGCCCCGAACGGCTCCCTCGGCGCAATGAAGGCCTCCGACTTCATGGACCTGCTCTTTGCACGGCCGGTTTCCAAAGGAAACTGAACATGGACTCAACCAACTCATTCCGCTTCACGGCCTTCAACATCTGGGGGGATTTCTTCGGCAACCCCACCTATGAACGCGACCTCGACCACGCCGCGATTCTTCTTGGCCACAACCCCGACTTCATAGGCCTTCAGGAAATGACGCCGAATTTCTGGAAGTCGCGTCTCGTCGATGCGCTTGCAGAAGAGTACGAAATAGTTGGCAGAGGGCTGAATCCATACGGCGAAAACGCCGCCGATCCAGTCTTCGTCAGACGTTCGCGCTTTGACGTCACGGCACACGGCGCCGTCTGGTTCTGCCCCGAACTCGACAAATCGAAAGGCGCAGTATGGACGGTCGCCACCGAAAAGGGAAGCGGCCGCAGGCTGCTGGTCTTCGCCTCGCATTTCTGGTGGCAGCAGAAAGGCCCGGCCGACGAGTATGTCCGTTTGCTCAACGCCCGCATGCTCCATTCGGAAATGACGGCGCTCGCGGCGAAGTTCGACGCGGCCATCGTCGGTGGAGGCGACCTCAACGCGCCAAACACATCCTCGGCACTTTCCTTCCTGCTCTCGGCCGGATGGGAGGACGGACAGCAGTCTGCCCCCGAGACCGATCCTCGCGCCACGTGGCATGGCGACCCCGTCCGCGACGACGAGGGCGTCTACCGCGGCGTACCGCCGGAAAAGGCGGCGAAGACACAGTGGCTCGACCACGTCTTTTACGCGCCGCGGGGCGTGAAACCGCTTCGCTTCTCGGTCGACACAACACAGCGGGCGCTCAACGTCTCCGACCACTCCCCGCTGGTGTTCGACTTCGAACTGCGCTAGAAGGCGCGAAAGCGTGTATAATGTATTAATTGCATTTTGCAGGGCTTTTACCGAAAGGAACTCCAATGGACAACCAGACTCTTCTTCTCAACGGCGACGAGGCAATCTCGTACGCGGCGCTTGACGCGGGCGTCAACCTAGGCGCGGGCTATCCCGGCACCCCCAGCACCGAAATCCTCGAAAAGTTCGCCGAACTCGGCGGCAACGCCCAGTGGTCGCCCAACGAAAAGGTCGCCCTTGAGGTCTCCATCGGCGCGGCCTTCGGTCACGGACGCGTCATCACCACCATGAAGCACGTCGGCCTCAACGTCGCGGCCGACCCGCTCTTCACCGCCACCTACACCGGCGTCGACGGCGGCCTCGTCGTCATCGTCGCGGACGACCCTGGCATGGCCTCCAGCCAAAACGAGCAGGACTCCCGCCGCTACGCGATTTCCTCCGGCGCGCCGATCCTCGAGCCTTGTGATGCCCAGCAGGCCTACGACTGCCTCGAAAAGGCCTTCTTCGTCTCCGAGCACTGGCACATTCCCGTCATCCTCCGCCTCACGACGCGCGTGAGCCACTCGAAGTCGCTCGTGACGCGCCGTCCCCTCGCCCAGGCGCACAAGGCCCCCGGCTACGCAAAGGACGCCTCCCTCCACGTCATGGTTCCCGGCTACGCCCGCAAGGCGCACGTCCGCCTCCGGGCGAAACTCGACGAAATCCGCGCCTGGTCCGAGACCGAGGGCAACGGCACGTTGACGCGTCCCGCCGTCAAGCCCGACGGCCGCCGCATCGTCGCCTCCGGCATCAGCACCGTGCTGGCCCAGGAAGCCGCCCCCACGGCCGACTTGCTCCAGGTCCTCATGGTCCATCCCTTCCCCGCCGCGGCCGTCCGCGCCTTCGCAAAAGACGGCGCAGTCCGCGTCGTCGAAGAAGGCGATCCCGTCCTCTTCGAGCAGTGCCGCCTCGCAGGCGTCGCCGCAGAGGCCAACGCCCCGATCTACCGCTTTGGAGAGCTCAGCGTCAGCCGCGTCCGCCGCCTCCTCGACGGCATCGACATCCCCGAGCCGCCACCACCTCCCGGCAAGCCGCCGGCACTTTGCCCCGGTTGCCCGCACCGCAGCGCATACCAGGTCCTCTCCGACCGCAAGGCCATCGTCGCGGGCGACATCGGCTGCTACACGCTCGGCGTCATGCCCCCCTACTCCGCCGTTGACACCTGCGTCTGCATGGGCGGCGGCATCACCGTCGGCCTCGGTCTTCGCAAAGTTCTGCCGCCCGAAGAGGCCAAGCGCGTCGTTTCCGTCATCGGCGACTCGACATTCGTCCACTCCGGCCTCACCGGCATCGCCGAGATGGTCTACAACCCGCCGCCCACAGGCCACGTCGTCGTCATCCTCGACAACTCCATCACGGCCATGACCGGCATGCAGGAGAATCCCGCGACCGGCCGCAATCTCAAGCACGCCCCGACGTACAAGATGGTGCTGGAGGACGTCGTCAAGGCGATGGGCGTCCCCAACGTCCACGTCGTCGACCACGTCGCCCACCCCGAACAGTTCAACGCCCTCCTCGACGAGGCCCAGGAAAAGGGCGGCCTCTGGGTTATCATCGTCCGCCGCTCGTGCCTCATCGCCGCGCCGAAGATCCGCCAGTACGACGAGGCCAACGCCAATGGGACACCGATCATGCCGCCACCGGTGGCACCGATGCGGGGCGCGACGGCCCCGCACCCCGAGAATACGACGGCCCCGCACCCCGAGAGTGATGGCAAAACGATGTCGGTCGTGATCGCCGGCCTCGGCGGCCAAGGCGTGATCAAGGCCTCGGACATCTTCGCCGACGCAGTCTTCAAGGCCGGCTACGATGTCAAAAAGGCCGAGGTCCACGGCATGAGCCAGCGCGGCGGGTCGGTCAACACCGACATCCGCTTTGGCGCCCATGTGCAGAGCCCGATGGCTCCCGACGGCGAAGCCGACATCCTCCTTGTGATGGACGAGTCGCAGATTGAGAACACGAAGCACCGCCTCGCGCCCAACGGACTTCTCCTCGACAACTCCTGCCTCGCCAACTTCAAGTACGGCGCGCCCAAGGCCGCGACTATCGCCATGCTCGGCGTCCTCAGCGCCCACCTCGGCATTGACCCCGAAATCTGGCACAACGCCATCAAGGCGAACCTGCCGGAGAAACTCCACGAGATGAACATCGCCGCCTTCGACGCCGGCCGCGCTTGGGCTGCGCAATAGCGCAGCCCAAGCGAGTTGCATGTTGGCGAGTTGGCTAGTTGCTAGTTGCGTGGAATGTGTCTGACAAACCGCTTTCCATGCGCAATCGCAAACGATAACTAGAAACTAGCAACTAGAAACTAGCAACTAACCATGCATCATCACTACTGGAAAACGAACCTGGCCCTACTCTGGGTGTCGCAGCTGATGGTCATGGCGGGATTCTCGGCGGCGATGCCGTTCATCCCGCTCTTCATCGCCGACCACCTGGGCATTGTCGACACGGGGGCACGCGGCGCGATTGTGGCGTCGTTCAACTTCGCGGGTACCCTGGGGTACGGCATTTTCTGCCCGATCTGGGGTGCGCTCTCGGACCGTGTCGGCGTAAAGCCAATGCTCTACCGCGGCACATTCCTGGCGGCTTTCATCTTCCCGCTCATGGCCTTTGCCTCGTCTTCTTGGGAGCTTGTCGCGATCCGCTTCGTCTCGGCGGCGATGGCGGGGACCACGGCGGCGTCGCAAATCCTTATTGTCAAGAACACCCCGAACGACCACCAGGGCTACGCGCTCGGCCTGCTTGGAACGGCTTACTGGGCAGGATCGATGCTCGGCAACGTCCTGGGCGGGTTCGCGGTCGTTCGCTTCGGCTACACCATAGCCTTCTTCTTCTGCGGCATCTGCTACTTCCTCGCCGGCTTACTTGTGCTCTTTTGCAAAGAGCACAAAAAGAAAAACACGGTCAATGAAGGCCGTGCCAAGACGCGGCCTTCATTGGCCGCATTTACAGGTGCCGTGGCGCTTGTGCTGGCACTAGTCGCGGGATACGGTTTCGTGCGCTATTTCGAGCTGCCGTATGTGACGATGCGCGTGGAGGAGATTGTCGGACGCGATGACGCGGCGCGCTGGACGGCCATTTCCAACACCTTCATATCTGTGGGCGCATTCCTCTCCGGATTCATCATCGGACGGCTCGCGGACCATATTCGCCCGGCCGACCTGCTTGTGCCTGCGCTGGGCATAACCGTCGCTCTCCTTCTGGTCCAGGCGTTCGCGGACAACATCTACGTCTTTACAGCATCTCGAACGCTGCTCTACCTCATCGGCGGCGGACTCGGCGCGGTCATGCAGAAGATGCTCGCCCTCCTCACGCCGCCGAAGGACAGGGGGACCGTCTTCGGCGTGCAGTCCACCGCGCACTCTATCGGAGTTATGCTATCCACAGCCGCTTCGGGCGCGCTGATCTACGAGCTTGGTTCCCACCCCTCCACCGCCGCGTGGGGTGTGCGGGGAATGTTCCTGGGGGCGGCAATCCTCTCCCTCCACTTCATGCCCGCCTGCTTCGTCATGATTCTCCGCGCCTCAAAGGGCGCCGCGCGCTAAAGCGCTACTGCGTCAGCTCGTCAATCGCGTTCTTCTTCTTGTTGATGTCGCTGACGGCCTTGGAATCGCCTGTGAAGTTGGCCTTGTAGGCGCGGTAGCCGCTTTTGCGAATCGGGTCCAGCTGCTCCATCTTCTTGTTCATGTCGTCGGACGACATGTTCGCGCGACTGTCGATTATGGCGCTCACGAATCCGTACCCCCACCAGGCAAGGACGAGGATGATCAGTACAGTTATCGTTTTCTTAACCATTGCTTATTCTCCAAACTTCTTAGGCCTCCTCAGCGTAGCTGCCCGCCTCGCGCTCGAAGGTGCGGCCATCAGGAAGAATGACGGTGGCGGTCGTGTTGGCCGGAATGGTGTAAGTCCACTTCCACTTGCCGTCGGCGCCGTATTCCCAGGCGCTCTCGATGCGGCCGCTGGCGGAATCGTAGGATGCCTTGACCGAGCCGACGCGCTTGTCGGGCTGAGGCTGGAGGAAGAAGTGGCGGAAGCCCGGGTTGGCAAGGTCTTCGCGTATGCCGGCCATCGCCGAGTACATCCATGATATGACCGCGCCGTAGGCGTAGTGGTTGAAGGAGTTCATGCCTGCGTCGCCGAACCCGCTCTCCTTGGTGTAGGAGTTC
>JAEEGI010014815.1_pt1 | contig 16331 bp, 12 predicted proteins | sample 8958751 | NCBI WGS metagenome assembly JAEEGI01 (sample SAMN16246545, study PRJNA631951) | gut metagenome | biome: gut microbiome; feature: rumen; material: KS-attached | host: Bos | place: Iran: Karaj | collected 2018-10
TAATAATATTGGTTATGGCAGAATTCAATTACAAATTGGAAGATGGCAAATACACCTTGTATAAGGATGGAAAGCCTTTAACGAACCCACATGGTATCGTTATAACGACAGACAACGAAGAACTTGCAAAGAAGATGGAAGAAGCCCTGAAGAAGCGCAAGGGCTATACCTCACCGAAGTCAATCCTGACCTACCACTACACCTACTGTAACTTAAAGGAAGGTTATGGGCAAGAATTCGTCGTCAATGACTTTTCAGAAAGTGCTAATTACGATGCGCTGATGGGCGACAATTATTTGATGTTCCGCCAACCCAGTCCTGTACGACAGGCAATAGCTGTATATTTTGAAAAAGAATTGCCCGAATGCTTCCAGATGTACAACCTTTATCAGCTTACAGCAGTATTGGTTGTCCTTACCGCTTATAATAGTTGGATGCTTTCTCATTATCTCATTACTGACATCTGTGAAAAACTATTCGAGGAAGAGAAAGAAGCTGATTATGAAACTCTGAAACAGGAATTCCTAGATGACCTTGAAGAGTTTGAGTGCGACGAATTAGGAGGCGATCCTGATGACAAAGCCTACATCAAGCACCTGAAAGAAATCGGTGACATGATAGACACATTTGTGTACTATTTTACTCTTGGCGTATGATACAATAGAAAATAATATAGCTGTTGGCACCAAATAAATTTCGGAGATTGTACCAACAGCTATATTATTACCAATTCATTTTTTCAATAATTCCCATATATCATTCATGGTGAGACTGCCATGCTCTTTCCCGATCAGGTCCAAAACAAAGCCTGGCCACTGCTGGAAGAGTTCGCCTGCTCTTTGAAGATTTGCTTCTTCAACTTTCTTTTTGAAGCCATCACGAATCTCATTTGAAATGAGCAAAGTATTACCAAATCCCAAATATTCAGAACTCCAATTGGGATTTTTAGACTCACTGCCCAACAAACCATGTTCAAGATCCACAAATACAGGAATGACGTCCTTAATGTGGTCTCGATCGAGACATTCATCGCCCATGAAATAGTTGGCATGATATATCTGCCCTTCTCTGTCGATAATATAGATACCACCCATTTCTCCCATTGCCCCTTCATAGGCAAAAGAGAAAGCAACAATATCAAGAGTCGCAAAATCTTGATAATTCGATTCGGTAATTTCAATGACATTCATAACCCTTAGTTTTATTATTGTACAAAATTTGCAGCAAAGATACATAAAATAATCTATATTCTTTGTGATTTGAAAGAAAACTGACCGACATTGATGTCGGAATCAAAACGCTCCAGTGACGATAGCATGGAAATAATCACCAATACAGATTGGTAATATCCATTTTTAGGTTGAGAAATTGAGTTAAATGCAATAAAAATGTTATTTTTCATCACTTTTTGCTCAAAAAATTATGTTTTGTGCATCTTTTTTCGTATCTTTGGCGCATTATTTATTAAATAGGTGAAACCAATAGCTATTGTATGGATAAAGACATTAACCGGATTAAAGTTGTGTTGGCTGACAAGAAGCGAACCAACAAATGGCTGGCCGAGCAGTTAGGGAAAGATCCTGCAACTGTTTCAAAGTGGTGTACAAACAGTTGCCAGCCAACGTTAGAAACAATGATGAAAATAGCAAAGCTCTTAGATGTGGAAATGAACGATCTGGTCCGGTTTAAAGAGCTGGGAGATAAAAAATCAAACAAAACTAACAAGCTAATGTAAATTTTTAAACAATGAATAATACGCTACTTGACAATAGCGAGAAATTCCTTATGAGGGACATCTTGCGACAATTTATCGGAAGTGGCAAATACAACCATATTTGTATAGCTACTGGGTACTGGGATCTTCCTGGTACAGCTCTCGTCTATGACCAACTGAAAGCTTTCCTTGAAGGCGGAGGACGCTTGGACATCTTACTTGGTCAGGAACCTCAACTCCGCTCGTATCAGACACACACTCAAGAAAAAGATGAGGAACGCTTTCCAGACTTCTACCTCCAGCGCGACATTAATCTGCTGACTGATGAATATCGCCCAACCGCAGAGCTTATCCAACAGTTCTGTAATGTCCGAAAGTATGATAATCTTGTGGAATGTAGTAAACAGTCAGAGGAAGTATATTCTATGGATGAACAGGATGAATCACAGATACAGATACGTGTCTTCGGTCAAAAGGAACCCCTACACAAGCAGTTCCTCCATGCCAAGTGTTATATCTTCCTTGGTTCCGGTGAGGCTGACGGCATCATAGGTAGTAGCAACTTTACAGAAAAAGGACTCGAAGATAACGCAGAGCTGAACTATCTTGAAACGCAAAATAGCATCGTGACTGCACCTCTCAATGAATATAGTAACTCTAAAAGCCACAAAGTATGGTTTGAAGAGAAATGGGAACAGAGTGTGCCTTGGAATGGCAAGTTTCTTCAGATTCTTTCTGCTGCATCTGTGGGACAACCTAAACCTAAACCTGAACCAGAGCAGCAAAGTGAAGAAATCACCCCATACGAACTTTACATCAAACTACTTCAGACAAAGTTTGGTGACCTTGTAGACAAGAATCTAGATGAGGTCATCGAGAGCTATTTACCTGATGGTTTCGATAAATACAACTACCAGATAGATGCCGTGAAGCAATGCTTCTCTACGATGAAGGAGCATGGCGGTTTCCTTCTTGCCGATGTTGTAGGTCTTGGCAAAACTATTGTCGGTTCACTTGTTATCAAGCACTTCCTCCAGTTCCCTGATGATGACGGACGTGAGCGCAAGGTGCTTATCATCACTCCTCCTGCAATAAAATCTGCATGGGTTGACACCATCAAGGTATTCGACAATGGCGCAACAGACAAAATGGAGGATTACATTGACTACATCACCACCGGAAGTATTGGAAAACTCGTCGATGATGTAGAGTGCAATAGTGACGGAAATGATGATAACTTTGATTCAGGCGATTTCGAAGGTGAACTCCTGCACGAGAACTATGGCCTTATCATTATTGACGAGAGTCATAAATTCCGCAACAGTGGTACAAATATGTACGAGGCTCTTGATAACCTCATCAGCCAGATTGGTGCCGATACAGGTGCTTACCCTTACATAGGACTGCTTAGCGCAACTCCCCAGAATAATCGCCCTGATGATTTGAAGAATCAGATTTATCTCTTCGAGCGCAATCATGCCGACACTACGCTGACCAAAGCAAACAGCGGTAATTTGGAGAACTTCTTCTCAGAAATCAATACGGAATATTCAAGTATCATCCACCCGGATGATGGCGACCTCTCAACACCAGAGGAACGCAGAGAACGTTTAAAGCAACTCTCTCGTCGCATCCGCGATTGTGTGCTGACCGATGTTATGGTTCGTCGCACCCGTACTGACGTTCAGATGTATTATGGCGATGACATGGAGCGTCAGCACCTTAAGTTCCCAAAGATTGAAGGACCTAATGAACTGGAGTACCAGATGGACTTTCAGCTCTCGCACCTTTTTGCCGATACAATGGACATTATTGCACCTTCTGAGGAATACAAACTGCAGAGCAACCGTTACCTCAGTTACTATCGCTATCGCGCCATCCAGTTCCTTGCTGATGAAACGAACAAGAGGAAGTATGATGCACGCGGTTCGCGTGACGCCGACAAACTGGCTGACCAGCTTGCCAACATCATGCAGATCAATCTCGTGAAGCGCTTGGAGAGTAGTTTTTCTGCATTCTATCAGTCCCTCCTTAACCTGCGTCAGTACACCCGTAATATGATTGATATGTGGGAGTCAGACAATATCTTCATCTGTCCACAGATTAACGTTAATGCAGAACTCGACCGCAAAGCAAAGGAGCAGAAGCGCAAGCGTCCTGTCAGCTACAAGGAGTGTCTTGATGATATTCGTGCCAAGATTACCAAACTTAACGAAGACGGACGCAACGAAAACGAGCGCAACATGGAGTACACCATCCGTGACATGAAGCCGGATTATATTGACCTGCTCCGTGCTGACTACGACCTTATCTCTGAGCTTTGCGACCGTTGGGCGAAGAATACCGAGGATCCCAAACTCGATGTTTTCAAGGATAATCTGAAGCACGAACTCTTTGATAAAGATAAGAACATACCTCAGAAGTTGGTTGTATTCTCTGAGGCTATCGACACCGTTGACACCATCAAGCGTGTGGCAGAAGCCAAAGGGTATCGTGTACTGAAGATTACAGCAGGGAACCGCGATGAAATGGAGAAAACCATCCGTGAGAACTTTGATGCCAACTATGGTAAGAAAACTGGTGAGGTACAGAAGAATGATTACGATATCATCGTCACCACGGAGGTCCTTGCCGAAGGTATTAACCTGCATCGTGCGAATGTCATCCTCAACTACGATACGCCTTGGAACTCAACCCGTCTGATGCAACGTATTGGTCGTGTCAACCGAATCGGTTCTACTCAGGATAAGGTCTATGTCTATAACTTTAAACCAAGTGCCGAGGGCGATGCCGAAATCAAGTTGGTAGAGAAGGCCTACACCAAGCTACAGTCATTCCATACCCTCTTTGGGGAGGATAGCAAGGTCTATACCATTGATGAAGAGGTAAGCCATTACGACCTCAATACTGTTGTCAATGGCGAGGAGTCACCGCTTGAGAAATACATCTATGAGCTAAAGCAATACAAGGAGGCGAATCCTGAGCGTTATGATTACATTCTTAAGCGTAATGAAAACCTGGAATGCGCTACTCGAACTGTTGACGGCAACTGCTACTTCCTTGTTCGCACGCCTCGCATGTCAGGTCTCTTTGTTAAGGTGAGTCCTGTAGATTCCAAAGGGCGTATCATCTCTGCCAGCGAGATGTATGAGAGTTTCTCCGTACCGCAGGATGCACCTCTTTCCGATCTTCCAGAACATTGGGAGGAAGACAAGAAGAAGGCTGAGAAGGCTGTCAACCAGCATCTACACAAGATGAACGTGCGCATGGGCAGCAGCAACAAGGCTACCAAGGCAAAGGAGATACTGCGACGTATGCAGCAGGAAATTGCTATGTCGAAGGAATCTAAGGCTCTCTTGGCTGATGCCTTTACGTTGGTAAACAAGGGTAACTCCGACATTATTAAAAAGGTGCTTGCTTTCGAGGAACGACTCAAGAACTCTCAGGGCGACCTTTTCGGAGGTCTTACTCAACAAGACTTCGATTACATGATAGAGCGCGAGATTAGCAATATCGTAGCCAACCTTCAGCAACGTTATGGTAAGGCAGAAGTATTCATTGGACTTTCAAAATAATCAGTTAATATTATGATAGATCTTAGATCATATTTTCACGATAAATATCAGGGTGGTGAAAACTTCATTGAAAATGTCATCCTGCCCATCTTTGGCGAAGATAAGTATGAAGATGCCTACGAAGAGGATGTGCTGGAGAATAATCCAGAACTCACACATATGGCTGATACCATCGGCATATCCCAGATATTACGTCTTGGTACGATAAACATACCGATGAATCCAACTGATGTATTTGACATTACTGTCAGTAATCATGTACAGATGGAGCGTAACCGCGTGACCATTCAGCAGTTGGTACGTCGCATCATGTCCACTTACAGCAGCGCCTTCATGGTTTTCCACTATGATGATAACGAACGTTGGGATTGGCGTTTTACATTCTGTAGCAAGAAAGGAAATAATCACGAATCCACAGATTCTAAGCGATACACTTTCCTTCTTGGGCCTAACCAGTCGTGCCGTACAGCAGCAGAAAACTTTAAGAAATTAGCATCAAAAGGTGGTAATATTGAATTGAATGATATTGTTAAAGCATTTGATGTCGAAGCCCTCTCAGATGAGTTCTTTGATAAATATAAGGAACAATACGAGAAGTTTGTGATGTTCATCACAGGAAAGAAGTTTGTCAAGAAGGATGGTGGCTGGAAAGAAAAAGTGTTCCATGAACCACATCCACAGATGTATGCAGACTTTGGACGTGATGACAAGCGTGTTCGTGACTATATCAAGAAGATGCTTGGTCGCATTGTGTTCTTGCACTATCTTCAGAAAAAAGGTTGGCTTGGTGTAGAACCTGGTAATGATTGGAATAGCGGCAACAAAGATTTTATGTATGATTTATTCTTCAAATCTTCAGAAGAACAACAGGCAAATTTCCTTGATGAAGTTCTCGAACCTCTCTTCAATGATGCTTTCGACACAGATAGAAGTGCCAAGGGTGATTTTTATGACACAAAAGTCATTGGCTTACCAAACAATGGCGTGCTTCGATTCCCTTACCTCAATGGTGGGCTTTTCGGCAGAGACGAGGATGACGAGATTACTACTGTATTTCCTGCGGAATACTTCAGTTCGCTCTTTACTATGTTCCATCAATACAACTTCACAATAGATGAGAATGACCCAAGTGATGCAGAAGTTGGTATTGATCCAGAAATGCTTGGACAGATTTTTGAGAATCTGCTTGAGGACAACAAAGACAAGGGCGCATACTATACTCCAAAGGAGATTGTACGTTATATGTGTAAAGAGTCTTTGATTTCTTATCTACAAAATGACTTCCCTCGTCAACATCGTGAAGCAATAAGACAATTTGTTGCAACATACGATTTGTCCGCTCTACCTGTTGAAATTGTAGAAGAGGTTGATCGCCGTCTGATTAATATTAAGATTTGCGACCCTGCCATCGGTTCAGGTGCCTTCCCAATGGGTTTGCTCAAAGAACTGTTCTTCTGCCGCGGCGCAATAGAGAACTTTGATAATTCAGTTGAAATTAAGCGTCATATCATTCAGAAAAATATTTATGGCGTTGACTTAGAAAAAGGTGCTGTTGATATTGCCCGGCTTCGTTTCTGGTTGACCTTGGTTGTCGATGAAGCTTCGCCTGAGGTGTTGCCTAATCTTGACTATAAGATTATGCAAGGTAACTCATTATTTACGACATTCAACGGTAAGTACCTTAACATCAGCGATAGCCAACAGCATAAGAATATCCATAAGATTCGTCAGAAGAAAGCAGAGCTAAGCACGCTTCAGAAGTCATTTTTTGAGCAAACTGGTGAGAAAAAACTCCGTACGGGAATTGCTATTAAAAAGACTATCCTTGACATTATATCTCTCCAATTGGGGCATGAACTTGAAGCATGGGCTCAAGCGTCAGCTACCCAAGGAGCTATCTTCGCAGAAATGCAGAATGAAGTTATTTCTATGCAGCAAATCAAGAGCGCTATTACAGGTGAGAAGAAAGCCATCATTCAAGTGGGAGAAGAATTACGTAGAACGCTTACCAATGAATCTCTTCCTTTAGAGGAGCGTGCAAAAACAGACTTGCGCTTCTTTGATTGGAAGGTTATGTATTCTGATGTCTTTGAACAAGGAGGGTTTGATATTGTCATTGGCAACCCTCCTTATGGTGCCAAATTAAGTGATGATGATAAGAATGTAGTAAAAAAGTTCTATAAGACTACAGAATCGAGAAAGATGGATAGAGAAAAAGACTCCGTCTATCTCCGTTTCTTAGGAAGAGAGAATGAAGTTCCTTGTCCAAAGATAAAGGGCTCAACGGATACTTATACCCTTTTTATAGAGCTTGCATACTGGCTTCTACGTAAAGACGCTTTTATGGCTTATATTGTCCCTATATCACTGACTTCAAGCGACTCACTCTCCGGCGTACATAAACTATTGTTGGAAAAATGTCGTGGGATTAAGATTTCATCTTATTCTGTTCGTCCTCAACCAGTATTCAAGAATGCTGTCGTCAACACTTCTATCTTAATGTTCCAAAAGACATTGACTCCTTGTCAGCAGCTTCTGTCAACAAAGATGCATCGTAAAGGAAGTGATTTTGATTTACAACAACTGATAGATAGTTTACAGTTTACCGATGTCTTGAAACATTTGAAGATGATTGGTAGAATACCAAAGATTGGTTTAGATACAGAAAAAGTTATACTTGATAAGATATGGGCGTTAAGCCCATTGTCTTCAAAAGTCTGCGAAGATGGTAATCCTATTTATTATCGCACGACTGGAGGCAGGTATTTTAAAATTGTGACAAATTATAGTACTGGTTCAACAAAAGAGAAAGCCATCTTGTTCGATAAAAAACTTTCTGATGCAATAGGATGTATACTTAGTAGTAATTTATCCTTTTGGTATTATCAAATAATCTCGAACAATTTGGATTGGAAGAGTGAAGAATTACTTTCGTTTACGATACCTGAATTGACAGACGAAAACATAAGTAAACTCTCATCTCTTTATCAGGAATATCAAACTGACGTTGAAGCCAAGGCTAATGTACGTCAGTCGAGTGGTGAGTCACGATATAATGTTTCCCAATTTAAGGAATACAAAATAGTGAAGTCAAAGTCTATTATTGACAGAATTGACGATTATATTTGTCCCCTTTATGGTTTGACTGACGAGGAACGTGACTTTGTTAAAAATTATGAACTTGAGTTTAGAATGGCTGGAGACGATTGAATAGATTATTATGACAAAACTTGAAACACTATATTCAAGCAGTAACAGGAAGGCGATAAATGGGTTTATGTCTATTTCTCCAATCCGACTAAAGCCCAATATCTCTTTCAAATTGCTGAGACGCTTGGTGTAAACATTAAAATAGAAGCCATTTAAAGTCACAACATTTATACAATAATAACAGATTAAATTATGCCAATACGAGAAAGAAACTGTAAATGGTGTTTTGGTCCACAAGATGACGTAAATGTAAAGGGACCAAATAACCCATCAATGATTACTTTTAAAGATGAAGATTTTCATTCTTTAGTTAGGGAGTCTATCCAGAATTCATTAGATGCCGTTGATGACAAATCGAAACCTGTAGAAGTTTCATTTGCCGTCAGGTCGTTTGATGGAATGGAATATCCTTCTTTTTTTGAATTAAAGAAACACATAGAAGGCTGCCTTGAAAAATTCCCTGTTCAAGGAGCGCCTCTTTATGAGCCAATGCTTGAATATTTTGATGATGATAGATTTAAGCAACAAATAAACTTTCTCAAGATAGTAGATTCAAATACTATTGGCATGCCTTATGATGCCAATGATGGCAACTCCCGCTTTTATAAATTCATTGCAGAAGGAGTGGCTCAGGATCAAGCAGGAGCAGGAGGAGCATTTGGCTTCGGAAAGAATGCCTTCTGGTCATTGTCTCCCATAAATACGGTTTTTGTTTCTTCACAGACGAAAAACGATGAGGTGCATTTCGCAGGGATTGCTAAGCTGTGTACACATATTGTAGATGGTAATGAACTAGTCTCATATGGGAAATACACATCTAACGGAAAAGCAGTTTTGAGCAATAAAGAAGATATTCCTGAAACATTCCTGCCAAAAGGAACTGGTACGTCTGTCTTTGTACTTGGCATTAATAACATTGATGAGAATGCACTAATAAAAGCTGTTCTTAGAAACTTCTGGATGGCCATCTATAAGAAAAAACTAGTTGTAAAAGTTGAGCAAAAGACTATTAATGATGCTCAACTTGACGAACTAATGTCTGAATATTTTAGTGACGAAAATAACAATCAGAAAGAAAATTACGAATATAATCCTAGAGTTTTTTATGAGATAGTCAAAAGGGCTGAAAATAATGAGAATGATTACAAGATAATAAAGCAACCCGTATTGATGAATGGAAGAGACTGCATCTCAACATTATACATCCATCTTAAAGACGATGCCTTAGGACAATTCGTTTTCATGAGGAGCCAGATGATGACAATCTATACAGAGCTTAGAAAATGTAAAAGGGCAGAAGGTGTCTTTGTCTGTGATGATGCGAAAGGGAATGAATTCCTCAGAAGGCTGGAAGACTATACGCACAGTTCATGGTTAAGAAAGAATTATATATCCAACAATTTTACAAACCCTATTGTCGCATCGCGAGCATTAAAAGCTATTGATAGTTATATCATTGACTCTGTAAACAACGAGTTACAGTTGGGTGCTCAAGATCAAGAGCAAATCGCTGGTCTGGAAGATATACTAACGATTACAACACCGAAAGGGGAAAACGATGCGTCGAAGAAAGATGATGTCATCGATTTGGAAAATGTTAAAGATAAGCCTAAGCCGAAAAAAGAAAACACTGCAAAGCCAAAGACTATTAGACAACCAAGACAGATCAAGGCTAAATTTGATAATAAGGGAAGATTGCTTTCTAACAGTGGAGGGAAAAGAAAAAAACGTCCTATAAAACCTGGTCCTGTAAAACCCGGTACACTCAAAAACAAATCTATAGAATCCGAAGATGGAAAGAAAGGTATATATGCTGTGCCTGTTACTGTGAGCTATCGGACTTGGAGTCAGGAAGATAGTGACGGAAATGTGTGGCACATCGTTCGAATCTTCTCCGATAAAGATATAAATAATGCCATCATTCACCTGTTTGCAGTTGATGAAGAAGGCAAGAAAATGGGGTTGAATATAGAAGAGGCAGAAGGATACGACATTAGGGAAGGTGAGGAATTTGTGGATAGCACAGATTTCGACGATGCTGATGATTATTCTGAATCATCTACAAAACAAGTAAAGAATGCTATATCTGGTGTCGACATCCAGGCAAATATAGCCAAAACTCTTAAGGTTAGGTTTAACTCAAACCTAAAATATTCGCTTTGCATAGATTCAGACCAAATAGAAGAAATCAATGAAAAATAATAGTTCTTTCCCACATCCTGTACTTGGGATTAATCATGGTGTCATGCCCGATCTTGAGGATGATGCCCTGCAGTTAGTTTCAGTAGATGAGACTGAAGACACCTATGTATATACATTTGCTTTAAAACAGTATAATACTCAGATAGCTCGCTATATTGAGGAAAAACGTGCAGAATATATTTGCGAAGTGGATTGCGTCAGAACATTTTATAAAGATACGATTCGCTCGTTTGATCCGGAGCTCAAAGTCGAACTGAAAAAATCTAGTGTGGTAGGTCACGTTGATTTTTATTTCTATGTTGTTACTAAATGCGCCTTTCCCAAATATACAAACAGGTTTAATGATGATTACCGCAATTTGGAAACGGGCGAAATGCCATCGTTCAATTTGGATACAGGTGCTGTATTGGTAGCCTTTGGTAAGCATAGTGATGATATTACTACTCGTTTCAACAACAAACCCGATTTACGATCATTCATCCAAGTCGTAAAAAGACAAGATAACGAGAAAAATGTAGAAATCACTTTAACGGACGACACGATTAACATAGAGTTGCCTGTAGATATGTTCACACTTTTTCTTTCTTACAATCAAAGAGATTATCGTGGAATCTTTTATACGTCTTTGGTGTTTAATGCATTAGTTAAGGGTATATTAAATATTGAGAAAAAGGATGGTGCTACCTGGGCTGACAGCATTAAGGCCTTGATGGAATTATCCCCTGACAAATATAAAGGATTGTCATTAGAAGAACCAGAGGATGCTGTTGACATAGCCACTCAAATGTTGACTAATAATGCCTATGGTTCTCCTTATGACCTATTGTTTGACAGTATTAACAACCTTTAAAAGATAATCGTTATGGCATTACAAAGAATATTTACTCCAGAATATGTAAATCAACTTGTCAACGATATTCACCCCGAGAATTATCAAGGTGACAATATTGTATATAATGAAAACGAGGTGCGCAGATTAAAAGGTGTAGAACAACCAGAAGGCCTCCTTGATAGGATGCTGAATGCTTCTGATGAGTTCGAAGCTGCGATTGAGTTGTATGAAGCTTATAAGGATCTTACACCTTTAATAGCGTCAAATCGTGCATTCTGGATATATCTTACTCATGTGGATTTGGCAAAATACGTCAAACGTGAATGGCCTGATTTGGAAAAATACGATGCCGACAATTCCAAGAGAAAGCAGAAAAAAGGTGCTCCACGTTCTGAAACTGATAAGAAAAAGTATATACTTGATCATTGGATGATATCTCCGAATGGTTTGATGCGTACTTCGCTAATGAATCTTTGGTGGTCAGTTTATTTAACTGTTGATGAGTCATTGGGTGATGATCATAAATATGACCTTACTAAAATATTCTTCAGTAACAGTGGTATGAGAACCCGTCGTTTAGGCACTGGTCATTTAGGTAGAAACAGAGCTGCTCTCAAGGGAATTCTTTTGTTCATAAAAGAGAATCCGGACATATTTGAAAATGGAATTGAGAATCGTATGATTTGGATAACTCGCCATTTCAATCTGATTGGGGGCACAAAACCTCTTGCAAACATGCCTTATACATTCTTCAAGCGAGAATTAGAGAAATTTAAAGACCATCTAAGTAGGATTAGTAGACGCGAGGATGTTACTGGGCCAAATGCGTTCATTTAAGAAAAAGAGTTTGCTATGGTAAACATAGTGAAAGCAGGGGAATATCTGAACTTGAACATTAAGATTGAGGCAATTTATAACTATATCATATGAACTACGAAGTTGGTAAACAATATGAAATGACAGTGGTGGATATTCGTAAGGACTCCGCTGGTTATAATTATATCGCCCTTCACGACGATGACCCGAGCAAAGAATATCGGGTATATAACATACTGAAGTGCCAGTACGACAGTCTGCCTGACACTCTATATGTGACAGTTAAAAGCATCGACGTGTTTGGAAAGATAAAATTCGTACAGGATGAAGCGCGTCTGAACCGCGAACACTATCAGGAAGGGAAACTCTATGCGTTTGAAGTGACGGATGTGAAAGAGGACTTTCGTACGAAGGTGACTTTCTATGTCCTTGAAGATGATTTCTCTACCCATCGGATGTTTTTCAAGGGTGAACAGAAATATCAGATTGGTGACTCCTGTATATTGGAAGTTACCGGTTTTAGCGATAAAGGGAACTTGAAACTGAAAGAGGTAGCTCATGCTGACAAGAAACCAATAGACAAGGCTGTACAAGACACAAAGGACGATACAGAAAATAAGTTAGCGGCTCTCTGGAATAGTCTTCCTGTACTAAATGTTGGTGACGAAAACCAGACTCTGGAGCTAAAAACATCGATAGCATTCCCCCCAGGAGAGGGAAAAGCAAATATTGGCAAACAGTTGTATAATATACTGAAAGAACTGACAGCGTTCATGAATACCAAGGGCGGTACGCTGTATATTGGTGTCCATGACAAGTCGAAGAAGGTTATTAGCATAGAGGGGGACTACAAGTTCCTGAACGATGACGAGGAGGACGATTTCAACGGAACCTATAAGGAGGATAAAGATGGATATGAGTTGAAAATCCGCAATACGATAGACCGCCTTTGCCCCAGTCTGGCCAATTCACTCTTGGATATAAAGTTTGAGACATTAGAGAAACAGACTTATTGCAAAATTGAAGTTCAGCCCGCTCGCAGACCTATATTCCTGTCAGGAACACAATTGTATATCAGACAGGGGAATAGGCTTAAACTGCTGAGAGGTGACGAGATTACCTTCTTTATCACAGAGCGTATGACCATATCTATTAAGGATGTTCTAGATACAGATGGTCTGTCTGCAAGTGGTGGTGGTTTTGATATGGATGCTATGAAGCAGATTATGCGCAGTCTTATTAATGAACGCAGAGCCATCCCCAAAGATTTACCCAAGCCGAAGTCTCTTGGAGAAGTTGACTACTGGATTATCTGGTATAATGATGGGACATGGAAACGTTCACGTCAGCAGTCTTCGGAAGCCAATGTGTATATGCAGGTTCCCGTCTATAAGAATCTCAGTGACCCGATATTGGCTTTCTGCTATGACACCAACAGAGTGAATACGGTAAAGCTGGCTGATTTCAGGAAAGGTGCAAACCTCAATGTGCTACAGAAGAATGGTTGGAGCCGTACTGGCGACAAGCCAAAGAACATATTCTTGATGCACGCCACAGACTTCCTTGTTGGCTATAGTGTGGACAGTAACGGCATTGAGGCCGTGAAGCTACATGCCATTTCTGACTATGGCACTACTGCATCTGCAGCGAACCAAGGCTCGCCATTCTTACCAGACACTAGCAGAATAGAGACCTATGCGGTAATCGGTGCTGAACACAAGAAGAACGTTGCGCATCTGATTGTGACCAAGGCAAAACGTAGCGTCGAAGTCGGCACACCGCTTACCAGCCCTGCTCTCAAAAACGAGATAGAGTATCTGGAGAATATCTTAAAGGGATAAATAAACGAAAAAGATTATGGCAAGATGTCCTAAAACAGCAGCGGAGGCTTTCAAGAGACTCGATAAACGATTGAGTGAAGAGGAGAAGAAAGCTATCAGACAGGCTGAAGATGTCTGTGAGTTCCACTTCTCGTTGGGAATGTGGATTCGTAACTACTGGATTTATACGGGTGAACGCGAGAACCTGGAATCGCTGATGAAAGATCTCGGTGAGTCAGAGTTCCTTATTGGTGATATGGCATCATCAGCCATCCTTGATGCTTATCAAAAACATCTGAGAGATAAATAATAGCATAGTAATGAAGAAAGCAAAATTTGGGGTTGACTGGCTGCTCGAAGCAGGTGATGCGAACGTATGTCACAGGTATTGGTTTGAAATAGAACTTGAATACGAGTTCTATGAGGAACTGTATCAGGTATGGTTTGACAATGGAAGCCATCTTAATAGTTGGGATTCGAAATGGGATGGACATGATGAACTGTTTGAGAGGATAAACGCTCATGCCATTAATGCACTGAACGATCTGGTTAAGAAAAATGAGCCAGATTTTGCTGATCCTATAGATGTGTATTGGGAGATTTCAAAGGAAACTGAAGATGCATTTTAAACAAGAACACCGGGTCAAAATGACTCGGCGTTCTTATTAATCCTATGTTCTTCTCATATGGCCCCACGTACACTTGGGGCATTTATAACTGGGGAAACACGTAGGGCATACTCGATAGCCACAAGTATCACATACCCACCAGGACCAATCGTCTGGCAGTTCCTTTCCACAACACATACACGGTATAAACATAAGCAAAGTATTTAAGTGAGAATTTGAATCATCTATTTTACTCTTTGAGTATTGCGTGCTCTATTGAGAGCTTCTTTTATGAAATCAGAGAGTTCCCCGAAGCCGGCCTCGGTTGCGTCAAATGGATTGTCAGAATCATCGTCCCACCCCCACATTTCGGGCTGCAGGGTAACTTGAAGATGGTCTTGCTCGTCAAGTTCCACATACAGGGCTTCCGCATGTATGGCTGCATAATTGACACGATGCCAGCCATTCTGCGAAAGGTCTATAACGCCTATCCCATATTTCTTCAGAAGGGCTGGCAGAGTGGAGGGCGTATCCTCGTATTGCTGGCATCTGAGAATGGTTTCAGTCAGTTCCTTATTTTCCTTATTGGGATCGATGAGACTCTGCAAAACGGAGAGCAGTCCGGACAATTTTACACCTGATGCATCAAACTGCATATCGGCACAGACAAGCTCGTCAGGATCGTCGGGGTCATAGATATCGCAATGGGGCAGATACATATGCATACCTACTTCCTCCAGATAGATGCTGCCCAACTTGCCTGTTGCTGATCCGAATGGTGAACTTGTGGTGTAATCAGGACGCAGGTCTGCGGGAATATCAACGTGCTTACCCACATAGTCGTCTTCAGGGAAGGGGAGCAAGGAGTCGATTATCCGGGCGTCAATCGCATGCTGACTTGACAGCTTGCCGAGAGCGTTTAACTCTTTGTTGAACTGCTTGAGGTTAAGATTCCTTATCTCCTCAAACGTTATAAACGCAGCAGCACCACAAAAGCCAAACAATCCGGATCGTCCAAGAAGAATATTGTTGAAAAAATCAACCCACTCTTCGCTGGATGCTGGTTTGATAGCCAGCTTGTCGTACTCGGTTTGAGCAAGTTCATAACCTTCGTTGTAACTAAGTTCGGCATCTTCTTCCGGGTTTGTCACGATATTGCCGGATTTATCAATAACATGCTCTTCATAGTTGTTATCGTAAATAATGGCCACACCGTCTTCAAACTCCCATGCATCGGTCCAGTCTGGGTGATAGGGGATGACAAGTTTCCCAGTCTTGTCAATATATCCATAACCTTCCTCGCTGGCAACTGGTGCAAGGCCTTCTGAGAAATTGCCCGCGCTCAACCACTGGCATGGGATAACAATGTTTCCAGCCTCGTCGGCATAACCCCATTTGTCATCGTTAAGAATGGGATCGAGTTCGAGATCTTCGTTGTTATTCATTGTCGTAAGTTTTATGTTATAATCAGATTCTTTATTACCTTATACCATCATCTTTCTTTTTCTTCGCTTCCATTCTTTCTACCATTTTCTTCAAACGAGCTGCTGTAGC
>JAEEGI010014819.1_pt1 | contig 16330 bp, 7 predicted proteins | sample 8958751 | NCBI WGS metagenome assembly JAEEGI01 (sample SAMN16246545, study PRJNA631951) | gut metagenome | biome: gut microbiome; feature: rumen; material: KS-attached | host: Bos | place: Iran: Karaj | collected 2018-10
ATTGGGCCCAATCCCCAATCCCCAATCCCCAATACCCAATCCCCAATCCCCAATATATAATCGTCTTTCCAAAAAAAAGTATTAAATAATATCATAAATTATTAATTTAATTAATTAAAAATTAAGAATTTAATTATAATAATAAAAATATAACTAAAAAAAATACAATAAAATAAAATATGTTTTCAGAAATGTCAATTAATCCTTTTCTTCACAAAGGAAGAATTGTAGATAAACCTCAAAGAAAAAATGATACAACAGGAGCGTTTGGGTTTCCAGAATGGCAACAACCTTTTCAATCAACTCATAGAGAACTTTTTACTCCAAAAGATTATAATGACAGTAAAACAATATTAGATAAAGAATATTTAAGAAATGGTTATTCTATAATAAATTTTAATTTAAATCCAAAAGAAAAAACATTTTTTACTACAAACAGAAGAGATCATCATTATATTAAAATGAAAAGTGAAGATAGAGTTTTTATTCCAAAAGAAAGAATTAATTTTATAAGGAATAGTAAAATTAAATTTGGTGATGATCCTGAAGTAAAAACTTCTGTTTATAATTCATTAATGATAAGTCCTAATGAAATGAAACCTAGATTTGATTATAATAAAATTAAATTTCACTATGATGAATATAATATTCATCCAATTAAAGGAATTCCTGTTTGGAAAGATCCTAGTAAAATGTATCCTTTTGATTATTTTAATTTACCTAAAGATAAACATTATATTGCAAATAAAAATGCTAGTCATCTTAATATGGATTATAGAAAAGTTTGGGATCCTATTACAAATAGATATTTTGTGGGAACTACAAGAAGATGTGAAACTGAAAATTAAAAAAATAATTATTTATTTGTTTTTTTTAAATATTATTTTTTTAATGTTTTTATAAAGTTTTATCTTTAAATATATTTTTTAATTTTTTTTTTATATTGAAATATTCATTGATAAAAATAATACAAATGTATTTTATATATTATTATTATAATTCGGTAATTTACAATATGAATATAAAATAAAAATTTTTATTTATTATTTAATCCATAAAGTTTGAATTTGTTCAAGTAAACAAGTAAAAGAAGGTCTATGTTTATTTCTTTCTGATGTTAAAGGTAAATAATTGATTTTTTTTTCTTCAGTAATTTCTTTTAATTTTTGAATAGTTCTTTTAATTAAATAATCAATTCCATAAGGATTTATTTTTTCAATTAAAATTCCATGATTATCATAAATATATAATGGTTCAGATAAAATTCTACATTTAATATAATTTTCATGGTCTTCATCTTCATTTAATTTATTGAAAATTTTAGCTACTTCTTTTTTATTTTTTGTGATTGTACTTATAAAACAAATTGGAATATTTTCTTTTTTGAAATTTTCTTTTAATTCATTAATATATTTAAATTCTTCTTCTTCAAACTTTATATGATTAAAACAATACCAAATACAATGAATATATTTATCAGGATCTTTTTTTGATAATTGATTGATAATTAAACTATTAATATCTTTAATTAAATACTCAAATTTATATCTTCTTTCTTTAAATCCTTTCATTTCATAAAATCTAAATTTTTCTTTTTTAGCTTCACTAATAATAAAATCATTAAAAGAATTATTTGAAGTAATAATATTATCTCCTAAAATATTTTTAATTAAAGTACTTTTCCCACATTTTTTTTTCCCAATGACTAGAATATTAATATGTTTCATATCAAGGAAAAAATCATGATTAAAATAATCATTCCAGGAAATTCTTTCGTCAGGATTTTTTTTTAATAACTTTATTAAAATATCTTTAAAATTATAATCAGAAGGTAATTTCTCAGGAATATAATTTTCATTAAAATTTGGAAAATGATTATAATACATTTGATACATAATCATTCCAATACTCCATAAATCAACTTTATTATTATAAGGAAGTTCCTCAATAATTTCAGGTGCCATAGTTTCAGGAGAACCACAAAATGAATCATCTATTTCTTTATTTATAATTTCTCTACTTAAACCAAAATCTCCTAATTTAACAACGTAATCTTTTTTAGAATCATTATTATATTTTACTAAAATATTTTCTAATTTTATATCTCTATGAATTATATTATATGATTGCATTACTCTAAAAGCATTATTTAATTGATTCATTATATTTCGAATTTCTATTATTGAAAAACCTCTGTGTTTCTTTTCAATTATTGAATTTAAATCTGAATCACATTTTTCTAAAATTAAATCATAATAATTTTCAGTTTCGATGAAATCAAATAATTTTATTATGTTATTTGATTGACATTTTGATAAGATTTCTCTTTCTCTTTCTAATTCTTGATATATATTTTCTTTTTCTATTATTGACTTGGGAATTCTTTTTATTGCTACTTTTAATGTTCCTGAATAAACTTCTCCGAAATTTCCACCTCCTATTTTAGAGCCTAATGTATATCTTTCCAGCATTTATTTTTATTTGTTTTTAGATTTATGTTTAATTTATAATTATTCCTGATCAGAAATAACTTTTTATTTATTAAATTTAAATTTTTGAATATTCCATTAAAATTTAAATTTTAAATTTTTAAATTCTTTTAATTTAATTAATTTTTTTCAAAAATTTGAATAAATAATTATTGTTTTAATAAAATAAATTTAATAAATGAATTAAAACTAATTTATATAAAAACATTAATTGAAGGTTTAATTTATATTTTGATTTTTTAGATTTACTCTTAAAACATTTAATATTCCTTGAAAATTAATTTTTAATTAATCATTCTAATTAATTTATTTTATCTTAAGTTAATGAAATATGGATAATCCTTTCTTTTCCAATAATCCCTAATCTTGAATGATATAAAACAAAATAAACTTTGAGATCTTTATTTTTTATTTCATTACTTTTGAATATTAAATCAAGTGTAAACCCAACTTTTTGATGTGGTTTAATTTCATTATTTTTATTTATACTTGTTTCCTTAAAGGTAAAATCAGATAAATCATCATTAGGTTTATTCATTATTAAACAATTTTTGGGAAGAGGGAATTTACCATTATTTTCAATTTGAATTATTGCTTTTATATATTTTTTACTTTGACTACTATTTGATTTTAATTGGTATGAATTTAAAGTATAATTAAAAGAATAAATGTTTTTTTCATTTTGTAAATCATTTGTATTTAATTGTTGAATTGAATTTTCTGAAAACATCTCATTCGTTTTTATTTCGTTTCCGAATGTGTAAATACTATTATCTTCTAAACCATTATAATCATTTGGCAATAATTTCTTAATTTCTTTTTCTAATTGTTTTATTTTAAACAAAGCATCTTTTATATAATCTGCATATTTTTTTTTCAAATTAAGAAATTTAAATTCTAATTCTCTATTTTTTTTTAATATTTCGTTTTTATCAACGTTCAAAAAATTTATTGTATTTTCTAGATTTATAATTTTATTTATTAAATCTGCTTTATTATAAGCTTTATTTTCAATTTCCAATTTTTTTTTATATTCGTTTTCAATATTTGAATCTTTTATTACACAAAAAATATTGTTTATTGAGAAATCATCTAAAATATATTCTTTATACAGTGTTTGATTCATTATTTCAAGATCAATATCATCATTTAATTTAATATACCATTGTATTTTATTTAAAATATTTTCAATACCTAAAACTTTTGCACAATGATTTATGAATATTTCATAATTTTCATATCTATTTACAATTACTTTTTTTCCATAACAATCACAAAATAATTGATCATCTTGAATTTCCATATTTTAATAAAAATTAAATATGTTTTCTTATTAAAAAAATAAAAAAACCTTCTTATAGCTCTATTTCTTGATATAAAAACAAATCAAATAAAAAAAATTAATTAAAAAAAATATTTAAAACATATATAAATCCAAAAGATAAAAATTAAATAACTTCTTTTTATTTTTTTCCAGGTTTTTTCTTCTTATCAGCTTCATCAGCTTTAACAATATCTTCAAAGCTCATTCCAAATTCAGGAGCAATATACAATATTTTTTTCCCAGTATCAATAAATTGTTGTCCATTTAAACTTAAGAAAATTTCCAATTCATATTCTCCAGCAGGTAATTTAGGAACTTCAGGAATTAAACAATTAATTTTATTTTCATTAACATAATAAACATTAGCATCAATTTCAGAATTATTATCAGGATTATTAATAGTAACAAATCTAATTTTTAACGTATCAATTTCAGGGAAGAAATTTCCATAAAGTGAAAGTCCATTATATGGTCTTTTATATACATTTGCAATAGTATCATCTTCTTCTTTTATTTTCTTTTCATAATCAGCTAATTTTTTTTTATCTTGTGAAGGCTCCATCATTCCTAAAACAGTTTTTTCATCTTCATTTAATTCTTCTTTCTTATTTAATATATTTATTCTTGCTTCTTCATTATCTGATTCATTAAATAAAACATAACAAATTCTAGTAATTTTAGAATCACAATAATGAAAAGATCCTGCATTAATCCATTGAGTACCATTTAAAGTAAAGAAAATATCAAATACATATTTATTAAATAAATCACTTGGATTATCTGATTTTAAAATTGAATCATCACTTGTTATCCAATTTAAAGGAACTGAACCTAAAACAAAAGATTTATCTTGTCGATCCCATTGAATTTCAACAAATCTTTCTCCTAAACTTGATGTTATTTTTCCTTTTTTTGTTACAGAATCAAATAATCCATTTCCATAAATTTTCATTTGTAATCCTCCTTCAACAGAAGAGATATTTGGATATACTTTTTCAATTTTAATATCATAGAAACGATAAATCATTGGAAATCCTGAAAATTGTTGTCCATTAATTGCAATATCTACATTATATTCTACTTGATCTTGAGAGAAATTTTCTATTGTTGGTATATTACATGTCATTACTCCATTTTCATAAGTTGAAAAAACACAATACCAATTTGCTTTATCTAATTGATTATCTAAATTATCAATGTCCATTGGATTTATTATTGTTCCTTCTTGAATTGTTGATTGTCCATCTACTATTAATTTACTCTCATCACCTGATTTCATTTCATTTTGAGTTATTGATACACTTGCTTTTTTACTTTTTCTTTTACTTGAAAAATTATCTGGATTTACTGGTTTTGCTTGGAATCCTATTGTAAGTGAAAATAAATATTTTTGAGGAATTTGATCTAAATTTATTTTCACTTGAAGAGGTGAATTTCCTTCAATAGCACCACATTTAGGTTCAATTGCTGAAATTTTAATTGTATTAGGATAAATCAGGAATTTTTCATTATATTCAGTGAAGAAATTTCCATCAAATGTTACTTGAATAGTACAATTACATGGTAATTCTAAATTAGGACAAAATTCTAAAAAATTTGGAGTATGAACAAAAATAGTTCTTGATAATTTATCAAAATTCCCTCTTACATCACGTGATATTCCACCAAAAAGGAATCTAACAGATAATTTAGGAAAGTCTTTGAACGCAGAACCAATAATAGATAAAATAGTATTTCCAGTAGCAGGACCACAAGAAGGAGAAACAGATAAAATTCTTAAAGTAGCAAAAGCAACAACACTTTCTTCATTGCAGAAAATATGTGAATAGATCCTATTTCCAGCAATAACTTTAGGTAATTTAACCATACCAATATCACCATGTCCAATATCACCACTTCCCATAGAATACATAGTTCCATTTTTAGCAATGAGAAAAGTCCCAGTAGTACTGCAACCACATTTAACAATTTTTTCAATTAATTCTCCTCCTTCATCTTTTTCTATTAATCTTGGTTCAAATGAAGTGATTGTATTCCCTAAACCTAATTGACCATAAATATTTAATCCGAAAGTAACAGGATAACCTTCTTCAGTAACAACACAAGTATGAGAATATCCTGCAGAAACATAACAAGCTTTAAGTGGTTTTTCTGTATAAACTCTTCCTAATTTATTATTAACTAAACTTTCTGAAGTAGCACAACCTTCTTGTTCACCATATTTATCAAGTATATCAATTCTAGTAGGAGTATCAACAATTTGTATTTTTCCCAAACCTAATTGTCCTAATTTATTCTCACCCCAACCATACAATTCATAACTTTGAGTAATAGCCAAAGAATAATTATGACCACAAGTAATGAATTTTACAGGTTTTCTGAAAAAAAATCTAAGATATTTAGGTGAACTAGCAACTTTATATTGAGAACTAAGTCCTAATTGACCTTCAAATCCCATTCCCCAAGTATATAAATCACCATTTTCAGCAAGAGCTAATGAATGAAATTCTCCACAAGCAATTTGAACTACTTTTACATTTCTTAAATTTGGTAATAATTCGGTTGTTTCTGACCATGCTGCTCCTCCCAATCCAACTACTCCAAAATATGGTTTTCCACTACAACGAACTTTACCATCATTTGTTAATTTCATTAAATGATATTTTCCTTTACAAATTTGAATTATTTGAGAAGGAGTTTCTTCTTCATTTTCATTTTCATTAAAAAAATCATCTGGTTTTTTACCGTCTGATGTAATTGATTTTTGCTTTTTACTATTTTCATCATTTAAATTGGAATTCATTGTTTGAGTTGGATCATTTGGAAATTGAGCAGATTTCATTAAGTCTGCTGCAGTTCTTGTTTGAATTGATTTTACTTCAGAAGATATACCATCCTTGCCTTCTACTACATATACTGTGTCTCCACCACCTCCTATTGCTAAAATCACTTTACCTATAAAATGTTTTAGAGGCTCAAATTTCCCTTTTGTATCCTTGTTACATATTAGTATTTCTCCTACTCCAATTTCAGGAGTTGAAAGTTGGGAAGTTTCAGACATTTTTAAGTTATTTTTTATATTTAATTTTTTTTTTCTTCTTTGAATATTTTCTTTATTGATTTTTTTCAACATTTCTTAATTTTAAAACTATCTGATAATTTAGCCTCTGGTTTTTAATTCATCATATTTTGAAATTGAATCATCTTCATCTTTATATTTTTTGGAGCATATATTTTTTATCATCAATGTTTTTTAGTAATATTATTATTCAGAGTATGAATTTATTTACCATAATATATATTCCTTTTTATTTTTTATTATATTTCATATAAAAATTATGAAAATAATATTTATAAAAAACCTTTAATTTTTAAAAACTCAAGGATTATTGCAAAGATGAACAATTATTTTTAAAATTATTAAATATCATCATTTTTAAACATTTTGATGACTTTTTTTCTTTATTATTTGAGTTAAACATATTCATATAAATTATTCCATTCCTAAAATTTCTTCTATTTTTTCATTACTTCCTTTTTTACCTAATAATTTATCACCTTCTTTAACATATTAAAAAGTAATTGTTTTATTAATCATCATTATTGAATAATATTTTTTTCAATTATTTAAATTTAATTTTTTAATGACATCTATTTATAAATCTCAATCATATTTAAAAATTTTATCAGAATATGACATTAAACAAACAATAGGAAAAGGAACCTTCAGTGTAGTTAAGCTTGGAATTAAAAAGTCAACTCATGAAAAAGTAGCAATAAAAATTTTAGAGAAATCAAAAATAATAAATAAAGAAGATTTACAAAGAGTGAAAAGAGAAATTACCCTATTAAAAAATTTTTCTCATAGAAACATAATAAAAATATATGACATATACCAAGATTTAGAAAAACATTATATAATAATGGAATATTGTGAAAATGGAGAATTATTTAATTATATTGTAAATAAGCAAAAATTAAATGATAAAGAAGCAAGTTTTTTTTATTATCAATTAATAGAAGGTTTAAAATATATTCATTCGAAAGGAGTAGTTCATAGAGATTTAAAGCCAGAAAATTTATTATTAGGAAAAGGAGATATTTTAAAAATAATAGATTTTGGTTTATCGAATTATTATAATAATAATTGTTTATTAAAAACTCCTTGTGGAAGCCCTTGTTATGCTTCTCCTGAAATGGTAAGTGGTAAAAAATATAATGGATTTAAGAATGATATTTGGAGTACTGGAATTATTTTATTTGCTATGATTTGTGGTTATTTACCTTTTGAAGATTCTGATAATAGGAAATTGTTTAAAAAAATTATTAATTGTAATGTTAATTATCCTCCTTTTATTTCTAACTTTGCTAAAAATTTAATTAAAAGGATTTTGGTAAATGATCCTAATAAAAGAATAAAAATTGCAGAAATTCAATGTCATCCTTTTTATATTCAAGGAAAAAATTTATTTAAAATGAAACATCCTGAATTTTTTCAAGATGATTTTAATTATGATATCAATTATAAAATTAATAATTATATTTCATTTACAGATAGATCAAGTAATAATGATAAAAATCTTTTATTAAATGAATATAGAAAAAGAAGTGCCACAGAAAAAAAAAAAAAAATGTTTGAAGAAAAAATAAAAAGACCTATAACTTCTAAACCTGTTATAAAACCTCAAAATATAATAAATATTGATAATAAAGGAATTCAATGGAAATCTAATTCAAAAGATAGAGATAATATTAAATTATCAAAATCATTAAATAATAAAAAAATAAATCAAAATATTATAAAAAGTCAATATATTCATATAAAAAATAATAATAATTTAAATAATAATAATATAAAAACAAAAACAATTCGTTCTTTTACAATTGGTAATTCCAATACAAAAGAATTAAGTCCTGAAAAAATATTAGATGAATTTCATAGAAAACAAAAAATAATTAATGAAATTTATCCTAAAAAACAAAATTATATTAGAGCATCTTTGAAAATAAACACTGATAATTTTCCAATTCAAGATTTTATGGATTTCTCATTAAGTAATAATATATTGAATAATAAATATAATTTAACTCAGAATGAAGAAAATAAAATAAGATTTTCAAATGAAATTGAAAATACTTTTAATCCTAAAAAACAAATTTATAATAGAATTCCTACAAATTATGAATTATATGGAGGGATAATTCAAAATAAAATGAAAAAAGAAAATAAAGTAACACCTTATGTAAATTTAGTAAGTAAAAATACTCATCAAAAAATTATGAAAAGTATTTTAAATTTAGATCAAACTAATCCTTCAATTTATAATCCTTCTAAATATAATTCAATATTATCAAATCAAAATTCAGAAAAAAGTTCTGTAATTAATAAAAATAAAAAAATTAATACTTTTAATCTTAACAATAATATAATAAATATAATTGGGCAAAAATTTCATAAAAATAATAATAACAATCAAAATAATAATAGTAGTGTTTATAAACCAATTTCTTCAAGACATAATGAAGTATATAAAATAGAACCTAAATTTGATTCAAATGATTATTTAAAAAGCAAAAGAATTATTAGTTATATTAGTGATTTTGGAAATAATAAAAAGAATGGAAAAAATAATTGTTCAATAAGTGAAAGGCAAAGTCTTGAATTAAGTAAAAAGATAAAGCAATTAAATGATAATTTAGATACATTTAATAAAAGACAAAATTCAAATATAATTGATCGTATAAAAAAACAAAAGACTCAATTGATTAATAATAATGAAAAAATAAAAGTAAAGGATTTATATTTAAATACCGATACTTATTTACCGAAAAAAAAACAAAATATAAATTATGAGAAAAAATATGTTCCTTTTTATTATAATAATGATTATTTAGAATTAACAAAAACATTGAATTATTTCGACAATCAAAGAAAAAATATACAATCATCAATATAATTTATTCTGTTAAAATTTATTTAATTAATAAAATATATTTTTTTTTATAAAATAATAAATTAATTTTATTTATGGTAGAAAATTATTTACATAATACTCCTTTAGAAAAATTAAAATTTAGCATGGGAGATTTTGTAATTGATAAATATATAAGTTTAGGAAGATGTGGTCATTATCATTTTATAAATAAGAAAAAAAATCCAAAAATATATTTTTTAAAAGTATTTAAAAAATCAGTAATTCTTGATTTAAATTTACAAGAAAAGTTACATAATGAAATAGAGTTATATAAACAATTTCAAGAAACTACATTTCTTCCTACAATAATAGGAATATCAACACATGATCCTAGGTATTTAGGATTTTTATTTGAATTTATTCCAGGAGGAACATTTAGAAATTTATTAAAAAAGCAAAAATCATTTTCATTAGAACAATCCAAATTTTATTTTTCTCAAATTTTACAAATAATAAATTATATTCATAGTCTTAATTATATATATCGCGATTTAAAGCCAGAAAATATATTAATAAAAGAGAATGGTTATTTAACATTATTAGATATATCTTTAATAAAAAAACTAGAAAATAATGAATTAACATATACATTATGTGGAACACCAAATTATCTATCACCTGAATTAATCCTTAATAAAGGATATAATAAAAGTATTGATTATTGGGCAATTGGAGTAATATTATATGAAATGATTGTTGGAGTTGATCCTTTTCATTCTCATGATCCTATGTTAGTTTATCAAAATATAATTACAAATAGATTAAAATTTCCTAAAATTATTGATAAAGATGTTAAGAGCTTAATTAAGAAATTATTAAATCCTGATCCTAAAAAAAGATTTGGTTGTTTAAGAAGAGGTGTTAAAGATATTATTGATCATAGATTATTTAATGATTTTAATTGGAAAAATATAGAAGATTCTTTAATTGATGCTCCTTTTATTCCTAAATTAAATGATTATTATGATTTGGTTTATTATTCAAATGATAAAACTAATAAAAAACTGTTTGAAGCTTTTGAGAAAAAAAAAGAAATTATGGAAAAAGAAAGAAATGAAAAAGAATTAGAAAAAGAAAAGCAACCTAGAAGAAAAAAAGATAAAAAAAATGAAATTGAAGGTATTGAAATTGTTGATACCGATACAGAAGCAAAAGAAATTGATCCTGAAGAAGATCCTTTTTTGAAATGGTGATTAAATATTTTTTTTCATAATTTATTTATCATTTAATTATTATTTTTTTTTATTTTTTTTGATAATTTTTTAAATCATTTTGGAAAAAAAAAAATAATTAAAAAAAAACCAGAAAATTTTAAATTTTTTAATATATATTTATCCTAAAAAAAATAAAAATAAATTAAAAAATAAAAAATTCAAAGAAAGCTAAGAGTTTCAATTTAATAAAGAGTTTGAAAATTCAGATTGCGATATAAATGATAATAAGAAAATTCTTTAACAAATTTCAGAAATATAAGAAATAAATATTCAAATTGATGAAGCAAAAATTAAATATTTTTTTTTCTAAGTGATTCAAAGAAATAAAATATGTATTATTTATTTATATTTGTTTACTATCTTACTAAATATCTTAAATTAAAAATAGCATTTAAAGATATATCTTCATTATAAAACTTATTTTTTTTATACAACAAATTTAATTATTTTTCACTTCATACTTTTTTTTATTTATCTATAATTAACATATAATATTTTATTCTCAGAATTTATTATAATCAAAATAAAAAACAATCAACTAGCCAATTTATTTTTCAAAACATTTCTACTTTGTTCTTTCATACTTCTTATATTCTGAATTTTTTTATTTAATTCTACTTTTTGTTCTTGAAGTTCTTTATTGTTTGTTAAATTTTCTTTATCTAAAAAATTTTGAATCAATTCAGTAAAAGTTGGAGGTTCATTTAAATTAATAGAATCTTGATTATTTTTTTCATGAATCATATTTAAAAGATTTTTAGGATTATTTTTCAAAGATGTTAAAGTTATATCATTTTCTGATTTTCTATTTTTTTCATGTTGATTTTTTCTTCTTTTATCTTTTAAATCTTGAGAACCACTTTTTTTAATTGTTTTTTTACGAAGTGGTAAATTAAGAGAATTAATTGATATATTTGAATTTTTTAACATAGTTTTATTTGACTTATATTTACTATATACAAAGTCATTATCAAATTCTGGATCTTTTAATAAAGATTTTATTCTTTTTCTTAATTTTGGAGTTTTAGAATATCTATAATCACTTAATTCATCAATATTCTCATATTTACTATTTATTGAAAAAGAAATTTCAGTAGAACACATTGATAAATTATTATTATTTATTGAAATTTTTATATTATTATTATAATTTTCATTATAATTATTGTTATATATATTTGTAAAATAATCATTATTTATATTATTAAAATTTTCAGAATGTTTAAATTCCATAAAATTTTGTTTTTCATTTGGATAAATTTCCATATTAATTTCTTCAGGTTTATATGGAGTTAAAAGACTTCTTCCTGATAAAAAATTTTTAGAATTCATAGAAAAAACATCAGAAAAATCTATATTTCTATTTGAACATTTTTCCATTTTAATAGTTAAATTATCTCTATATGATTTTTTATTATTAAAATTACTTGAATCAGTTTCATTTATACTTTCTAAATTGTGAGTTAATGTATTTGAAATTTTAGACTTAGAAATATCAGAATTTGAATTTTCTGATTCATCTTCAATATAAGTACCTTCTTCAATAGTTTTTAAATTTTTAATTTCATCATGAATATTATTATTACTATATTTATTTCGATAATTATTATTATTATCAAGATTTGTTTCATTATATTCTGACATTGTTGGAATTGGTTGTAATTCATATTCTGATTTTGATATATCAGAATTACTTATTTCATCTTTTCTACTTGATATTCCATATGTATTTTGAAATATTTTAATTACTTTTGCCATTAATCTTTTTATTTGTTTCATATTAAATACTGATTTTTTTTGAATTTTAGTCCATATTTGAGGATAACTTGTTGAAATTTCAAGAGCATCTTTTTTATTTAAATAAAATAATTCTGCTTTTCTAGATTTAACTATTGCTGTTAATGGACTTCTTTCATTAGAAATCATTAATACATCACCAAAATGTTCATTTTTTCTTATATCTAATATTTTAAAATTTTGATATTCTATTATTTCTTCTTCTTCTGATTCTTCTTCATTTGATATCATATTATTCATAAAATTTGCTAATTTTGTTGTTTGAGTTTTCATTTGATTTATATTTTGATTTGTATAATTTGTATGTACCATATTTAATTTATTACTATTATTGTCTTGTTCTTGATTGTCTGGTGTTAATTTTATTGATAATTCTAAACTTAATTTACCTCTTTTAACAAAAATTATATCTTCAACAAAATCTCCATCTTTAATTAAAATATCATTTCTTATTGCCAAAATTGGTTTGAAACAGAATATCACTTTAACTATAAAATCTTTATTATCAAAATTTTTAAAAAAAATAAAATTTTGAATTATAGGTTCGTACATAGTATAAACAAGAGTATTTTTTAAAGAAATAGGAAGTTCTTCAATTAAATTTTTTTCTTGTTCTTCATTATTTTGTTTATGTTTTAAATATCTATCAATTCTTTCAAATAAATCATCAGAAAAGTCTTTATAAGTCATTTTTATTTTTTCTAAAATTTGATATTTTTTAAAATATTCTTCTTCAGTATCACTTTTACTTTTAACATAATTACTAATTGAACTAACAACCCAAGAATAAGCAATAATACCAACAATTTCAACTAAAATTCCAAATATTTTCTCTTTTGGTGTAATACAAGTTAAGTCTCCATAACCTACAGTAGTTACTGTTGTTATGATATAATAAATCCCAATAAAATATAATTTAGGAAAATTATACTCTGAAAAATTAAAATATATTATCCAACTTGGATAATCATTCCTACCTATAAAAATTAATAAACAAGTTACAATATGGATTGTTATACAAAAAATTATAAAACCTAAATAAAAACTTAAATAATTATTATAATGTTCGTATTTATCTAAAATTTCATCACAATATTGTAAAAATTTATTTTTATGTAATCTGAAAGTTTTCAATAATCTAAAGCAAATAAATAAATAATAAAATTGGCTTTGATATTTATAAGAACTTAAAAAACTTATATCTTGACATTTTGTATCATAAATAGAAAAAAGAGTTTTAAAGGGTATTACACCCATTAAATCAATAATAAACCATCCTTCTAAATTATGAATAATAATATCTATTAAATTTGTTTGTAAAACATCTTCTTTATTATAAAATCCAACAAAAAAATGAACAACAAAATCAATAAAATATATTAAATCAATTAATAATTCAATTAAATTAGAAAAAGAAAAATAATTACCAATTCTACAATAAATTTCATTACTACCTAAAAAAAAAGGAATTTCAATTAAATTATATACAACACAAAAAGTTACTGTACAATCTAAAATTTTTAAAATTTCAGAATCAGGATGAATAAAGAAAGTAGATATATCATCATCATTATATTCATCTAATGAATCATATACTGTTCCTTTTCTTTGTAATTCTCTATATTTTTCTTTATCAATTATTTCTAGTTCTTCATCTACTTTTTCTTTATTTTTTTCTTCTGAACTTCCATTTGAACTTTGTGAGGAATCTTCATCATGAAGAAAGTTTTTTTTATCTAAATCACTTAATTTAAAATTTACACTTGAATTATTTGTTAAACAAATACTTTTTCTCATTGAACGAGAAATTTCATTTAATTGTAATATATTTTTATTTGATAATTGACTAATTTTAAATAATTCTTCATTATTATCATTATCATTATGTATACTAACAGAAGAATATCTTTTAGAAGATAAATTTATATTTTTTTGATAATTATTTTTAGGTTCTTCAAAATATTCTGGTCTTTGAAAAAAAGAAAATAAATTATTTTCTCTTGTACTTTTTCTTCTATCTTTTATTTCACTCCATCTTCTAGCATTTTTATTAATATTTTTTTTTGGTTTGTTTTTTTCAAACAAAGTACTTGTTCTTTTTGGAATATCAAATTTAACAGATTTTGGATTTTTATTCATTGTTGATGTTCTAACTGGTTTTAAAAAATTTGGTGATGGATTCATAAAAAAACTCAATCTTTTTATTTCTTTTGGTTTAAAAGAACTTTTTTTTGTAAAAGCATTTATTGAATTCATATGTCTTAAACCAATAAATGATAAATTTTGTGGATTTTCATTATTATCAGAAGTAATTTTATTTAATTTTTCTTTTTCTTTTCTTAAAAGAATATCCTTAGCAAGACTTAAATTTCTTGGTAAATTATTTTTATTTTCAAAATGAATATTTTTTTTAACTGTTCTATTTGATTTAGAACCATTTTTATTACTTAGACTTGATAAATGTCTATTATTCATTCTGCTTGAAGTTGAACCATTTTTATTACTTTTACTTGAATTATGTCTAGTATTCGTTCTATTTGATTTTGAACCGTTTTTATTGCTTTTACTTGAATTATGTCTAGTATTCGTTCTATTTGATTTAGAACCATTTTTATTACTTTTACTTGAATTATGTCTAGTATTTATTCTATTTAATTTTGGACAATAAGTTCTTTTACTTTTTGTTGATTTTCCACTTCTATTTGATAATAATGTTGTTGTCCTATTTAATGTTGCTACTTTTTTTAATTTATTTCCACCTAAATAATTTACTGAAAGAATATAATCTGAATTTTTTTTCTGTTTTGATTGTTTTATTTGGTTAAATATATTATCATCAACATTTAACATTGTTTCTTTTATTTCATTTACTAATCCTGATAAATAAGAATTCGCTTGTGTATTATCCAATTGATTTTCTAAATCATCATATGCATTATTTATTCTAAAATTTGTTTTATTATTTTTTGTTTTTTGAATTATATCAAATTCAGCGTCTGCTTGATAAAATGATTTTGTCCTTCTCATTTTTTATAGAAAAAAATTAGGAAAATATTTTAATAAAATATTTGTTATAGATATATATTTTCAATATTGCATGATTATTTATTTCTTTGTTTAAATATCTCAGTTATATTTAAAATTATCTTTACATTTATTTTATTTTTTTATATTAGGATTTCAAAGAAAATTTTAAAATAAAATTTCAAAAAGAAATTTCTTTGAAGTTTTTATTTCTAATATTTTAATATTTCTATTTAAAAAATATTCATAAATTATGAATATAATTATTATTAGTAAATTAAAGGTATATAACTTCTTATATTTAATTTTATATTGATTATATATATTAATTTATTGAAAGTTAATAAATTTGATGTGATGTAAAAATTTCTTTTAATCTATTATGTCTTTTAAATTAAAAAATATTATATTCCTATATTCTTGAACTTTTATTAACTATGGTTATTTTATTTATAATTTGTTAATAAGATTAATCAATAAACATATTCATTAATGACATCAAGTAAT
>JAEEGI010014820.1_pt1 | contig 16330 bp, 13 predicted proteins | sample 8958751 | NCBI WGS metagenome assembly JAEEGI01 (sample SAMN16246545, study PRJNA631951) | gut metagenome | biome: gut microbiome; feature: rumen; material: KS-attached | host: Bos | place: Iran: Karaj | collected 2018-10
CCCACCCCGAAATTCACCTGACAGGTGGTGTATTCCTCATCCCCGAAACCGGCTTCATGCTGGAAATTGCCGATTCCAGCACGCAGGAAGACAATATCCTTGTAGCCAAGTTCCAGACCGGCGTGCGGATCCAAGGTGAAAGTGTTTCCGGACAAAAGGTCATGCCGCTTCCCGTCACAGAACAGGTCGGCATCCAAAGCGACTAACGCGGAGAAGTCATCCTTAAATACAGTGCGGTAAGCCGCTCCTAAGGAAAAATGCGGACGTGTGTACTCCAGGCCGTTTTCCGGCAGTTCGTTCCCTGTCCTCCTGAACACTTCAATCTCCTCCTCGCCCAATGAATGCGTCCAGGCGTTGAAGGTGGTGGTCACATCGTGGGCCACAAAGCCGAACTGCCAGTGTTCCCCCAGCACATAACGCAAGCCCAAATCGATTCCGAACCCCCAGGCACCGGCAAAATCACCGATGCGCCGGCGGATGATTTTGGCGCTGCCACCGACAGAGAGTCCCTCCGCCAATTCCGGCAAGGCACGCCCATAACTCAAAAGCACAGCCCAATCGGCCGAGGTGAAATAGGAGATGCGTTCGTAATTGATGTTGCCTTGGTTGTCAATCAGCATGGTGGTGTTCGGAATGTCATCCACAGCAAACCGCAGCACATTGACCGCAAGCCCCTGCCCATCATCCATCCGGTAGGCCCAACCGGCATAGTCATAAGCCGCCATTCCGGCGAAATATTCGGCATGCATCAGGAAAAACTGCTGCCGGTCATCCAATGAAGAAAGGCCGGAAGGGTTCCAATAGGCGGCGGTGACATCCGAGACGGAAGCTGTCTGGGTGCCGGACATGGCCAGTCCCCTGGCACCCACACCCAGGTTCAGGAAGGCATTGCTGTATTTCACCTGTGCCGAAAGCAGACAGGGAAGCATACAGCAGCCCACCGCCCATAAGAAAAACCAACCTCTGCGCATACTGGAATCAGTCAATGCTTTCCTTGTTTTTAAGATATGCGGAAGCATCCTGGGTGATGCCGTAGGCACCAACCCTATAGGAGGAACATTCGTAACTGTCAGACTGCTGCCTCCGCTTGTAGGCCGGTTCTTTCAGATATTCATCCATATCCGTTCCGGACATACGGCGGAGATGCGAATTGTCGATATAGTTGGAAGGCCTGCCCGGCGTTGGCGGCGGCGCAACTTGGATGACAACCTGTTCCGGATTAATGTTCTCAGGTTCCGGCACAATCTCAATATCCGGTTCCTCCTGTCTGATGCCGTTTCCGTTGTCATCAAAAGGTTTGACACGGATTTCCCGATCGTCCTCATTATTCCTAAGATTGTTGATTTCCGGTTTCTTCGGTGCAGTTTCATGGAAACCTGTGGCAATCACCGTCACCCGCACCTTGTCATCCAACGAGTCGTCGGCACCATGCCCCCAAATCAGCTTGCTCCGCAAGTTGCATGTAGCCTGCTCCAGACAGGTGGTGATTTCAGACAGCTCCTCCATCGTGATCTCATGCGCGGAACCGTAGGAGATGAACAGCAAGGCCTTCTCGGCGCCATAGATGCTCTTCTGGTCCAGCAGCGGACTTGCGATGGCCGCCTCTGCCGCCTGCTGCGCCCGGTTCTCCCCTTCACCTATGCCCGCACCGATAATGGCGGTGCCGCTGTTCTCCAGAATTGTCTTGACATCGTTGAAGTCCACGTTCATGCTGCCATGGATGGTGATAAGCTCTGCGATGCTCTTGGCCGCAACCAGCAGCACATCATCCGATTTGGCAAACGCATTGGAGAGGGTCAGATCCGGATAATAGGTTTTCAGCAGCTCATTTTTAATGACAATCAGCGCATCCACATTCTGCCTCAGCTCGTCAATGCCCTCATCGGCCACCTTAAACTTGCTCTCCCCTTCAAAATCGAACGGATAGGTCACGATGCCGACCGTCAGGATACCCATGCTTCGGGCAATATCGGCCACAATGGGCGAAGCGCCTGTTCCCGTGCCGCCGCCCATACCGGCAGTCACAAAAAGCATTTTCGCACCCTCCAGCGCCTGTTGCAGCTGGGTTTCGGATTCCAAGGCCGCCTTGCGGGCCACTTCAGGATTGGCACCCGCACCCAACCCGCTGTCACCAAGCTGTATCTTGATGGGAATGGGACTCTTTTCCAAAGCCTGTGCATCGGTGTTGCAAATCATGAACTCCACTCCGGTGATGCCCATGTTGTACATGTGCTTGACAGCGTTGCCACCGCCGCCGCCGACACCCATCACCCGGATGATGTTGTACGAAATGTCCCGGATGGGATTGTTTGAAACGGGAATATCCTCTATCGGATTAATGGTGAAATCAATATCTTTATCTTCCATGAGTTGTGTTTTTATTATTTTGACATTAATGTATTCAACCGATTAGCGCAATTCATCATCCTCATCGTACTCCTCATCGCTGCCGCTGTCCGGGATAAAGAAGCCGCCGACAACCGTCTTCATCTTCTCCCAGATAATCCGGACAGGGGTCGGACCGGTCGGCTCCGGAGTCGGATAATCCTTACGATCGCCAGTGCCGACAGCATCACCCTCAACAATCATTTCATCCATCTCCACCGGATGAATGTCGTTTTGCAGTACGCCCATAAGCATCAGCCCCAACGCGGTGGAATAGATCGGGCTGTTGTATTTGTGCTTGGTGTCCTCATTGAAGACAATACCCTCCTCGGGCAGGCCGATGCGCACTGTCATGCCGGTGCGGTATTCCGCGTAAGGCTTGATCTGCTTCAGCAGGGAGCCGCCACCGGTCAGCACCATGCCGCAACCCAGCTTGTCAGCATAGCCTGAAGCCTGCACCTCCTCCATGATGCGTGCCATTATCTCATCCAGTCGTGCCACAATCACCTCGGCCAGTTCACTCTGCCTGATCTCCACCGCGGGACGGCCCTTGATGCCGTTTACAGCCAGAATCACATCTTTGCTGGTGTCCGGCACACATGTGCCATACTCCTTCTTGATCCGTTCCGCATCCTCCTTGACAATGCCTTTGAAGACATTCTTGATATCGTCAGTAATCACATCACCGCCGATGGGAATCACCGCCGTATGGCGCAGGATGCCGTTGTGGAAAATGGCCAGATCGGTGGTGCCGCCGCCAATGTCGACCAGCACCACGCCGGACTCCTTCTCCCGATCGTCCAGCGCAACGGCAGCAGATGCCAGCGGTTCCAGGATAAGTCCCTCCATGTGCAGGTCACACTGCTGGACACAACGGATGACATTACGGATGTGCTGCTCGCTGCCAGTGATTATGTTGAAGTCAGAACCAAGCTGGGTGCCGGTGACTCCGACCGGATCCACCAGATCCTGACAGTCATCCACGAAAAATTCCTGCGGAATCGCATCGATGATTTTGCTGCCCGGCGGCACAGCCACCATGAACACCTCGTCTATCAGCTGCCGGACATCCTCCGCAGATACCAGGTTGTCCGGATTCCTGCGCTTGATCTCCTGCTTGGAATGAAAGCTGTTGATGTGCTGTCCTGCAATACCCACCACCACCGCGTCAATCACCAAATGGGATGTGGCGCACGCCTGCTTGATGGCATGGCTGATGGCAGTGACTGTTTTGGCAATGTTGATGACCTGGCCACGCTGCACGCCGACGGAGATGGTTTCTCCCTGTCCGAGAATCTCCACCTTGTCGGAATGCGGTATGCGCCGCCCCACAAAAACCACCACTTTGGTGGTTCCAATGTCCAAACCTACAGAAATATAGCCTTCATTCGACGGCACACTGGATTTGATTTCCTTCTGTTTTTTACGCATAATTTCCTCCCTCTATTGAATTGTACGTTTTTCACACGGAATGCGGTCTCCGAACTGCAGGCTGACTTTGGCATAACGTTGCCACCCCGCCACATTGAAGCCCTGTGTGTATATATTCCATAAATTGTCAAGTTTCCTCTGCAACCCATCGGCACCACCCAATTCCACCAGATGGTTCCCCACCGTGGGGACCAGGCAATAATCCCCCTTTTTACGCACATAAATCTGGCTGGTCTGCGCCTTCCAGAACGGATTACGGTCCAGACAGTCCGCCACAGCCATCAGATCATGGCACACGGAGGAATCCTGCCATTCCATCACCAAATTGGGCTGGCAGGTGTCTGGAATAGCCCCGGACGCAACCGGCACCCGGACCGCATGACCCGGAAAATGGGGAAGCATCCGGCCTGAATTGCCAACCTTAGCCAGATAAAAGGAGGCACCGCTGCTGTTGATGACATGCAGCAGCACCTTGGCCTGCACCACCTCCACATGGATTATGCCGCCCATGTCTGCAGAGACACGCACCGTATCCGCATAAGGCCAGCGACGGATGCGGCTTCCGAACTGCGAAAGGTTGACAGAACGCCTCAACTTGCCGGAGACCGGGGTACAATGCTCCTTCACATAGGTTTTCAGGTCTTCCGTTGTCACCAGGGTGTCGGAATGATACAGCATCTTCACCCGAACGCCACGGTACACCTTCCCCCTTGAAAGCAGCAGACAGGCCAGCAGGCAGCAGAGCAACAGCCCTGACACAACCGCAATCCCGATAATTCTTTTCCTGTTCATGTACCTTTGTTACAACGCATTTCCTATTTTATCCACCAACCGGTCAATATCACCGGCACCCATTGTCAGAAGCACCTCCGGATCCAACCGCTTCAACAGGGGAATCAGTTCCTCCTTGGTGCAGATATATTTATCCTTCAACGGCATCTTATCAAAAATCAGCCGTGAACTGACACCCGGTATAGGCTCCTCACGCGCCGGATAGATATCCAACAGCACCACCGTATCCAGCAAAGATAGCGCGGCGGCGAAGGCATCAGCGAAATCACGGGTCCGCGAATATAGATGCGGTTGGAACACCCCACAGATTTTACGCTGCGGATACCATCTGCGTGCAGAGGCGATGCAGGCCTCCAACTCCCTGGGATGGTGGGCATAATCGTCCACATAAACCCGATCCGGCCTCCGGATGACATATTCAAAACGTCGTTTCACCCCTTTATATTGTGCCAAACGCCCCCTGATTTTTTCTTCAGCAAGCCGGAAGTGGCAGGCAACCGCCACAGCCGCCAGGGCATTCTCCACATTATAAAGCCCCGCAGTCGGCAGCAGCAGGTTGTGCAACACCCCATCCGGAGTATGGACATCAAAGCGGCTGCAACCGTCCGCAATCTGCAGCCCCTCCACCACGAAACTGGCGGAATCATCGTGAAGGCTATAGGTCAGCACCGGCACGGAAGGATGCAACAGCCCAGCCAGCTCCGGTTTGGTAATGAGGCAGCCGCCCGGCCTGATCTGGCGTGTGAAGGTGTCGAACGCCTCCCTGAGCGATTCAATGTTGTGATATACATCCAAATGGTCCGCATCCATCGAGCTGACAACCGCCACATCCGGATGCAGCTGCAGAAAGGATCGGTCGAACTCATCGGCCTCCACCACCATCCGTACCGCACCGGTTTCATGCACCAAGTTTGACTGGAAATTTGAGGCGATGCCGCCGATAAAGGCGGTCAACGGCTCATCACCTTGCAGCAACAGGGTGGTCAGGGCGGTCATGGAGGTTTTTCCATGCGTGCCGGACAGTGCCACCGTACACAGGTTCCGGCTTATCAGCCCCAACACCTCCGCACGCTTCATGCATGGGACACCAATTTCCCTCAACCTGACCAATTGCGCATGGTCGGACGGAACAGCAGGAGTGTAGACCAGCAGGTCGGTCCTTTCCGGCAGAAGGGCGGGATCCTCATCATAACACACGGATATCCCCTCCTGCTCCAGCTGACGTGTCAGTGGGGATGGCGTCCGGTCATAACCGGCGACATCACATCCGCACTGACGGAAATAGCGTGCCAGGGCACTCATCCCGATGCCGCCGATTCCAATCATGTATATATTTTTCCATTCTGAGGGCAACCTGCACATATCAAGCTCCTATGATATTGACAATCTCCTTTAAAATGTTTTCCGTGGCATCCGGCAGGGCGAACTGCCGGATATTCCGGCTCATGGACTCACACTGCTGGCGGTTTTCCACCAACTCCCATATCTGGTATTTCAACTGGCTGCGGGCCTCCGCATCGGGCAGCAGCACAGCCGCGCCCGCATCTGACAGCACCCGCGCATTCTTGGTCTGATGGTCCTCCGCCACATTTGGGGAGGGTATCAGGATGCAGGGCTTCCCCACAATGCAGAGTTCCGAAATGGAAAGCGCACCGGCACGTGACACAATCAGGTTGGAAACCTGGTACAGATAATCCATCCGCTTGACAAATGGCATCATCCGCATGTTCGGAAGACCGCTGATCATCTCCTTGTAGGCGTTATAATAATATTCGCCGGTCTGCCAGACAAACTGCACATCCAATTCCCGCAAATCGTCGATGAAGCCGCGCACGCTGTCGTTGATGGTCCGCGCACCGAGGCTGCCACCAACCACAGATACCGTGAACTTTTGCGGATTCAGGTCGAAATAGGCGTATGCCGCCGACAAATCCTCTGGCTGGTGAATAATGTCCTGACGCACAGGATTGCCGGTTTTTACGGTCTTCTCCTTTGGAAAAAAACGTTCCAGATGGTCATAGGCGGTACAAATCCTGACCGCCTTGGAAGCCAGCATCTTGTTTGTTTTTCCCGGAAAGGAGTTCTGCTCCTGGATCAGCGTGGGCACTCCCATGGAGGCCGCCGCATCCAGCACAGGCCAGCTGACATAACCGCCGACACCGATGGCTATGTCAGGTTTGAACTCCTTGACAATCTGCCGTGCCGCACGCTTTTCACCCAACAGCCGGACCGGCAGCTTCATATTTTCCCACAAGCCACCGAAAGTCAAATCCCTCCGAAGGCTGTAACAGTCAATGCCGCGAATCGGATAGCCCGCCTCAGGCACCCGCTTCATCTCCATACGCCCGTTGGCGCCGACAAACAGAATCTCCGCATCAGGCCACCGGCCCTTCACCGCATTGGCAATGGCGATGGCGGGAAAAATGTGTCCGCCAGTCCCTCCGCCGGAAACAATCACACGTTTACTCATTCTCTTCCCCTTTCATAGGTTGTTTTTCACTTTTTCGCTTGCTTTTGCTGATGTTCAGCAACAAACCGAAACAAACCGAAGTCACCATAATGGAGGCGTTCCCCCAGCTCACCATCGGCAGTGTCTGCCCTGTGTTTGGGGAGACCCCCACACAGACGCTGATATGCACCAACGCCTGGAACACTATCCAAAATCCGAGCCCGCCGGCCAAATAGGCGCCAAAAGGCGTCGGCACATTCCGCAGCATCAGGAATATCCTGTAGAACAGCAGCAGGTAGGCGAAAATCAGCAGACAGCTGATCAGCACACCATATTCCTCCACCGCAATGGCGAAAATACAGTCCGAATAGATTTGCGGAGTTTTGCTGTATATTGAATTGCCCGGCCCGTTGAGCGGCAGGATACCGCCGGTCGAAACCGCGCCCTCCACCTGCACCTCCTGCCGGATATTGTCCACATCGCTGTCACGCATTTCGGCCACCCGCGAACGGACATCCTTGTCAGCGCTCTTGTCAAAGAAACGCTCCACCCTCGCATGCACCGTCTGGAAACGGTCCAAAGCGCGGATACCAAAACCGCTGGTGGCCACCAGCAGCACGAACACTGCGGCCAACACACCGATTGTACAGAGCAGGTACTTGAACTTCAATTCGGACACAAACAGCATGAACAAACAGGTGCACAACAGAATCACACCCGTGGATACATTCTGGGACATCAGACCGCCACAGGCAATGCCAATCATCAGCAGGAACGGAAGATAAACCTTCCGTATATCATTGATGCGCTTCCCGAACCGGGCGATGGCATGGGCGGCATATACAATCACCAGCATCACTACAATGTAGAAGGTCTGCACCTCCACACCAAACACGGAGAGGGAACGCTGCACCCCGCCGCTTCCATGACCCATAAGGATGGTTGTGAGCAGCAAAGCCAGCGCGACCATATAGCCAAGCCGCGAATAGGGGGCGATACGGCGGTAATCGACATGCTGCACAAGAGCTGCCACCACGATGCCCAACAGCAGGAAAAAGCCGTGTGAACGTATGTAGGGCATGAGGTTGTGCCTTTCCGTCGGACTGAAAAGCTGGTTGGAGGCAGCACTGTAAATCAGCACCATGGAACTGACGCACAGAAATATCATGATGCCCCAGATCACACCGTCCCCATCAAACCAACGCCGAATGCTGAAATGTCTGCCCGTCTCCCTTTCCATCTTTCCTACAATTCTTTCACCGCCTCGCGGAACCGGAGCGAACGCTCCTGCGCATCTGCAAAGCAACTGTCACAGGCACAAGGTGAGGACAACATCACAACATCCCCATTGTCTGCGGAATAATAGGCTGTCTTCACCGCCTGTTCCATGGAACGGCAGTCAAACACCTCAACATACGGGGAAAATATGCGTAGCAACCGGCTGTTGTCCGAACCAATGCCAATTACCGCCCTGACCTTTTCGGCCACCACAGGCAGCAGGGAGGAATAGTTAAGCAAGGCATCCTTCCCGCCGGTAATCCAATAAATCGGATGGCCGACACTCTCCAATGCAAAGCCCAAGGCATGCTCGTCACGGCAGTCCGTATCCTCCAGAAACTGCACCCCTCCGATGCGTCCCACCTCCCGTAGCCGGACCTGCTGCGAGGCAGGCACATCCATCAGCCGGCGAAGGGTCTGGTTTCGCGCATACACCAACTGGTCGGCAAAGAAATTGTTCGGACGGAATGCCGTAATTTTCTCCTGTTCCTTCAATACAACTCTTTTCTTCATCTTCTTTCCGGTTTATCTGATTTTTAATGTAAGCACTGTCAGCACCGCCAATAAAATGCCGATGATGAAAAAGCGCTGGACAATTTTCGCTTCATGATAGTTTTTTCTGCTCTCAGCAATCTCCACCGCCTTAAGATGTTCCGGCAGCTGCTGACGGCTGACCTCCTCCTCGACATGCTCCACCTTTTTCTGGAAATGGTGGTGCAGAGGGGTCATCCAGAAGGGCCGTTTTTCAACTGGAACCAGCTGGTTTTTGGGAAGTTTATGTTTTTTGCGGTAAATCTTGCAGTACATGGTCTGGATTATGACCGACAGGCTCTCCACCAGATAGATGCCGCACAGTATCGGCAGCAGCAGCTCCTTCCTGATAATGATGGCGAAGACCGCAATGATGCCGCCGATGGCCAACGAACCGGTGTCTCCCATGAAGACCTGGGCAGGATGGCAGTTCCACCAATAGAAGCCCAGACATGCCCCCAACATGGCACCGGCAAAAATCATCAGCTCGCCGGAATTGGGGATATACATGATGTTCAGGTAGTCGGCGAAAATGGTGTTACCTGACACATAGGCCAGCACACCTAATGCCACAACAATGACCGCCGCAGTTGAAATGGCCAGTCCGTCCAGACCGTCCGTCAGGTTCGCGCCATTGCTGACCGCCATGATTATTAAAATGATGATGGGGATATACACCAGCCAGGCCCATCGTTCGTAGCCGTCGCCCAGCCATTTAAGCAGCACTGCATAGTTGAACTCATGGTTCTTGACAAAAGGGATGGTGGTCTTCAACGATTTTTCGGACTCCACACACTGGTAGGCGTGGCTTCCCTTCGCCTCCGCATTCTCCACACCGAACACCTCCTCGGTCTGCACATAGCTGCTGGCGTTGCATTTCTCCTTGATCACCACATCGGGATGGAAAAAGAGCACCGCCCCGACAAACAGACCCAAAATAATCTGTCCAAGCAATTTGCCCTTTGCAGGCAATCCCCTTTTGTTCTTTTTGAACACCTTGATGTAATCATCGATGAAACCGAGGGTGCCCAACCACACAGTAGTGACGCACATCAGCAAAATGTAGATATTGTCCAGACGGTTAAACAGCAGGACGGAGACCAGCAGGCTGGCCAGGATGATGATGCCGCCCATGGTAGGTGTGGTCCGCTTGCTTTCCACACCGGCCAGCTTCAGCTCCTCGCGGTTGTCATCCTTCACCTGCTTTTTCCTCAGCAGCCTGATGACATATTTCCCGATAATCATGGAAAGGAACAGTGAAACCACAGCCGCCAGCGCCATACGGAACGAGATGTACTGAAACGCGCCGGCACCCGGAAAATCGAATTTCACATCCAACCACTTGAAAAAAGAATAGAGCATATTTCCTTTACTTTACCAATGATTCACTGCATAAATATTCTCTTACCACCTCCACGTCGTCAAACGGATACCTGACCCCTTTGATTTCCTGGTACTTTTCATGCCCCTTGCCGGCCACCAGCACAATGTCGCCGGGGCGGGCCAGCCGCACCGCACATTTTATGGCTTCGCGCCGGTCCGCATTGACCAGATAGGCAGCCTCATCCTTCCCCTCCAGCCCCTTACGCATATCTTCCAAAATATCCATGGGCTCCTCGTAACGGGGATTGTCAGAGGTCAGTATCAGCTGGTCGCTGTACTTGAAGGCAATCTGTGCCATTTCAGGCCGTTTGCTCTTGTCACGGTTGCCGCCGCATCCGACCACCGTCAGTATGCGCTGCCCGGAACGGCGGATTTTCAGGATAGTCCGCAGCACATTCTCCAGCGCGTCCGGCGTGTGGGCGTAATCCACAATGGCGGTCACATCGCAACCTCCATGAATGCAGAAAAAACGTCCCTCAGCAGGCTCAAGCGCACTCAGGTGCAGCAGAAGCCCCTCCTTGTCCTCCCCCAACAGGCAGGCGGTTGCATAAATGGCGACAAGGTTATAGGCGTTAAACTCACCCGTCAGACGTGTCCAGACCTCCTTGCGGTCCAATTCCAGCTGCATCCCCTGCATCTGGCACTCCACCACACGGACCTTGAAATCGGCATTGCTGCTTTTCAGACTGTAAGTGTACGGATGTGCCGCCGTATTCTGCAGCATGACGCGTCCGTTCGCATCATCTGCGTTGGTCAGGGCGAAAGCTGTCGCGGGCAAATTGTCGAAAAAGGCCTTTTTCGCCGCGATATAGGCGGCAAATGTCTTGTGGTAGTCAAGATGGTCGTGGGTGATGTTGCTGAAAATGCCACCCGCAAAATGCAATGCCGCAACACGCTGCTGAACAATTGAGTGCGAACTCACCTCCATGAAGCAGTGGCTGCATCCGGCATCCGCCATCTGACGCAGGAGCCTCTGTAATTCAAGTGCATCCGGGGTGGTATGATGTGCGGGAAGCACCTCATCCCCAATACGGTTTTCAATGGTGCTGAGCAATCCCACCTTGTGTCCCAAGGCTGTGAAAAGCCGGTACAGCAGCGTGACCGTCGTGGTTTTGCCGTTGGTGCCGGTGATTCCCACCAGTTTCAGCTCGCGGGAAGGATGGTTGTAAAAGGCGGCGGCCAGTTGCGCCAAGGCAAGGTGCGAATCGGCGACCTGCACCACGCAAACATTTTCCGGACAGGATTCCGGCATCCGCTCCACCACAACGCAGCAGGCACCCTGTGCCACCGCCTGCGGCACAAAACGATGCCCGTCCGCCTGCTCCCCCTGTTGGGCGACAAACATATATCCCTGCACGGCCTCACGGGAATCAAAGCATATTCCCACCACCTCCGCACCGGCATCGCCGCGCAGCGAGAGCACCTCCAAGGATTGTATCAGTTCACTTACCGTCTTCATTTTCCCATACACATTTATTCGTTACCTAATGTCACAAAAGCCCAGCCGCCGGAGTATGAGACATCCCTCACCCTGCCCGCACCCTTCAGCCGGACACGGTAGCCCTTCCGTTCCAGAAGATAGACGGCATCCTTTGCTGATGAACCTTTGAGTGCATTTGCCAAATCCCCCACGCCACGCGGATGCATGACCATCAGGCTGTCCCTGCCTGTAGAGGGACTGACTGAAGACCATGCCGACATGACCGGACGGATCCTATAGCCCAGCTTGCGGTATATCATCAGAAGCTCGGGCGTATAGCCCAATGCCACCGTAGGATAGCGGTTCCATAACGCGTCACGGTAGACATAGTTCCGCATACTGAAATCCCGTTGGGCAATCTTTTCAGCTATTTCACGACAGACAGGAGCCGCCACAACACCGCCGTCGGCTATAGTTCCGGAAATAAGCACCATACAGGTGTACTTGGGCCGTTCGCTCGGAAAATAGCAGACAAATGAGGCGTTGAACTCGTTCAGATAACCCTGACTGTAAAGCTGCGCGGTGCCCGTCTTTCCGGCCAGCAGCGGACGGACGGAAAGTGTGGTGTCGTTCTTATGGAGGCGGTAATACTTGTCCTGCGCCCGCCGGCCGGTGCCGGTGGTGACCACACCCTCCAGACATGCCCTGACCTTTGCCAGCGTCAGCGGGGAGCATATCCGCTCCCGCACCACAACCGGATGGCGGACATCCCGACGACCGTTGGGATAAATCACCTCCTTAACCAGATAGGGCCGCATGAACCTGCCGTTGTTGGCTATGGCATTGTAATAGGCGGCCATATACACCGGAGGCATCTTGACGGCGTAGCCATGGGTGATGCTGTGGTAATCCACATTGCTGCGTGTCAGCGTGGTCACCCGTGGCTGTTCCGCACCGCTCACCTCCAGCATCAGGTTGCTGTCCAGACCCATCTGATGTATCTTGTAGAAGAACTGGTCCAACGTGCGGTATCCCGCCTGTGCCGCCTCATAAAGTCCGTCGTTGTCGGAAAACTCAAAGGCCCATTTCAACGTGCGGATCCCCTTTTCGCAATGCACCATGTCACCGGTATCTATCTTTTTGGAATCCAACGCCGCTATCAGTGAAATCAGCTTGAATGTGGAACCCGGCTCATAGCTTTCCGAAATGGCATGTTCCACATAATCCTTATATCCTTCCGGGGTTTTGGTCAGGCTGGAGATGGCCTTGATCTCACCGGTCGCCGTCTCCATCAGCAGTGCACAGCCCCAACGTGTCTGCAGCTGTTCCAGCTGTGAACGCAGCGCCTGTTCGACCACACGCTGAATATCCACATCGATGGTGGTGACAATGTCGCAGCCGTTCTGCGCCTGCAACATCTGGTTCTCCCGCAGGGGGACCAGCACCTTGTTCACAAACAGCTGGCGGTAGATGCGGTTCTCACCGGCGAGCAGGCTGTCATAGTAGCCCTCCAGCCCGCTGTAATGGCGGGATTCGTTCATGCTGCCAATCACCGATGCCGCATAGTCATCATATACATTGTGATGCACATACCGTTCATCCACCCGGCAACCGCCGTAATAGGTCCGCTTGCGTCCGTCCTCCTGGGCAGTGAAAAGAAAACGGATGGCGTCCCAATCGGAACGGCGCACCCATGTGGAGGGCATTTCATCCACGGAAATCTTCACAATCAAATATTTGTCTTTCAAAGAATCCTTAATGGCCGCCAAACGCCTTTTCGCCGCCCGGCGCGATTCCTTGTCAACATCGCCCCAAATTATCCGCTGTTGCGCACTGCACTGCTGATAATAGGAGACATAAGCCTGTTTGACCCGCTCCTCATAGAATTCGCGGCTGCGTTTTGGGGTCAGTTTGCAGAAAAGGGACACCAGCGAGTCGACCCGCTGCATGAAAAAGGCAGAATCCTCCTCCCGCACCCCGACCTTGGCGATTTCCCAATAGAGGTCGTAAATCGGAATGGTGGTGGAGAGCAATTCGCCACGGGAGGAATAGACATTTCCCCTGAATCCGCGTATCCTGCTGCTGTCCAACCGGAAAAAACGGTCATCCACCGTCAGTGTGTCCTTGAACTCCCCACGGTAGGCGTCCCCTTTGGTCAGCACCAGTGTGAACATCCTGACGATGATGATCACACCCCAAGCCAACAGGATGAAATAGACGAACAACGCCTTGGCGGAGAGTTTCCTTTTCATGGCCTTCCCTCCTTCCCGTCCACGTGGAGCATGTAAACCAGGCTGCTGTCATCCACAAAACCCTTGTTCCGGTAAACCTCCAGCAGCGCCTCCCTGCGGCTTTCGTCCACATTCAGCTGCTCACGCCTGTCCATAATCCGTATATATTTGTCGTTCAGTTCTATTCTTGTCTTGTCAAGCATCTCAAGCCGCGTCTGGTATGAAAGGGTTTTCAAATTAATGTAAATCAACACAATCAGCATTACGAACACCATTATGAAGTATGGCATGTTTTTCCAGAAATGCAGTTTGTGGAGGAACTCACCGCCCAAAAAGCGACGCAGCGCCATCCCCGCCTCCGAGACCGAACGGCTCACCTTCGGCTTTTCAGGTGCCGGTTTCTTCGGCTGCTGCTGTTGCTGCTGCCTCCGCTCCTTCTCCTGCTGCAGCTGCTGCTGGCGTATGTATTCCGGGTCAAAATGGTTGGCCATCTCCTAACTGGTTTTCACAATGTTTGTTTTCTCTCCTATGCGCAGGCGTGCACTGCGGCTGCGGCTGTTTTCCGCCAACTCGGCTTCGGAGGGGATTACCGCCTTGCGGGTAACCAACCGGAACGGGGAGAGCGGATTCCCATAAAAATCCTTCTCCTCCTTCCCCTCCAGATTGCCGCTACGCAAAAAACGCTTGACCATACGGTCCTCCAACGAATGGTAGGCAATCACCACAAGCCGTCCGCCCGGTTTGAGCAGCCCGACACTTTGGGTAAGCAATGCGGACAAAGCCTCCATCTCGCCGTTCACCTCCATGCGCAATGCCTGGAACACCTGTGCCAGAAAGCGGTTGCGGTTTGCAGTGTCACTACATAATGTCGCCAGCTCCCGCAGCTGTTCCGTGCGCGTAATGGGCGTTTGTGTCCGGCTTTGTACAATCAGCCGCGCCAGACGCCGGCTGTTATGCACCTCACCATAACGGTAAAAAAGGTCAGCCAGCTCATCTTCGCCATAAGAGGCCAGCACATCTGCAGCTGTCAGCCCCCTGCTGCGGTCCATCCGCATGTCCAACGGGCCGTCAAAGCGGGTGCTGAAGCCCCGTTCGGCCACATCAAACTGGTGGGATGAGACACCCAGGTCGGCCAGGATGCCATCCACCTGGCTCACACCATGGAATTGAAGGTAATTGCGGATATGTTTGAAATTGGCGGCGATGAAAGTGCAGCGCGGGTCATCAATACGGTTGGCTTCGGCATCCTGATCCTGATCAAAGGAGAAGAGCCGACCCTCCGGACCAAGCCGCTCCAGGATGGCGCGGGAGCTCTGTCCCGAACCGAAAGTCACGTCCACATAGATGCCGTCGGGCTTTACAGCCAGCCCTTCCACACTCTCTGCCAACAGCACGGGACGATGGTATCCGGTCATTCGGCCCCTCCCTTCTGCCGGCTCTGATGCAGACGCTCGGCCAGTTCATAGACCGCCGCCTGCTCCTGCGCCGGAATCTGCATCATGTTCTCCAAATAGCGGTCAGGATTCCAGATTTCAAGAAAATGCAGCATCCCCACCACCAGCAAATCCTTCTCCAAGCCGGCATATTGCACAAGATGCTTGGGGATGAGGAGGCGGTTTTTGGCATCCGCCTTCACCTCCGTGGCACTGCTCAGGAAAAAGCGCACCAGTGCGCGCTGGTCGGGACGGAACACGTTCAGTTCACCAAGCTGCTGCCGGTATACCTGCCATTCGTCCATCGGGTAGAGGGTGATACATTTTTCCACACCCATGTTCATCACAAAACGCCCCTCCACCTGCGCACTGACCGGGCGCAAGGCCACAGGCAGCTGGAATCGTCCGCCGCTGTCAATGGAGCTGTTAAAGGTGCCTTCTGTTATCAACATGTTTTTGTCCCTGTTTTTATCTTTTTTTTAAAAGGAAGGCCGGATTTGCATAAAAATCCCCATTTTTTCCCAAAATTCCCCATATCACGGGTAAAAAAAAACAGGTTTGATACGCTCCAATCCGCTGTTTTTAACTGCCTTGTGTTAAAAACAACGCACCGGGGAAATCCGCTTCCGTTTCAACCGCAAATTAAAACAAAAAAACAATGCGAAATGCGGCATGGATGATTTTTTTTACATTTTTTTTTACAGCCGCGCAAACGCAGCATTTCGTATGCGGCACACTGTTTTTTTTTTCGGAAAAATGCGGTTCGTATTGCAAAAAGAGCTACCTTTGCATATCCTTTCCGAGGATATCAGACGTTCTTTATTTCACAACCCTAAAATAACAAAAAATGGAAACATACGGAAAAAAAACAGAATCTGAAAATGAAAAAAGAAAAAGCAAAAAAATGTATTTGAACCCCAAAACCGACCTGACGTTCAAGAAGGTGTTCGGAGAGCACAAGCATTTGATGATTAGCCTGCTGAATGCGCTGCTTCCA
>JAEEGI010014826.1_pt1 | contig 16324 bp, 18 predicted proteins | sample 8958751 | NCBI WGS metagenome assembly JAEEGI01 (sample SAMN16246545, study PRJNA631951) | gut metagenome | biome: gut microbiome; feature: rumen; material: KS-attached | host: Bos | place: Iran: Karaj | collected 2018-10
TCGCAAGGCCCCCCCGGGAGGGCACCGAGATGCCGCAAGCGCAGCGCCGCGGAATCTCGCTTCTCCGCACAACAATGGTCTACAGATACCTGTAGGCCATTTTTCGTGCAATTTTGTCGCACCGTTGTCGCACCGAATCTTTGGAGAAGCGGAGAAATGTGTCTATCTTCACATCGACATATCTATCTTCATGAAGATGGGAGCACTTATCAAAGATTTCTTGTCCAACAAGTTGAGACCGGTTTTGAAGCAACGCGGGTATGTGAAAAAGGGGAATTCCTTTTTGCGCCAGAGCGGCGATATGATTTATATCATCAACATTCAGGGCAGTAGTCTGTTCTCTTGGGAGGGGAACGAAACGTTTTATGTCAATGTCGGGATAGTCTCCACAAAGGTAGAAAACGCTGTCGGCCACGTTTACTCGATTAAAGAAACCAGCCCATCAACGCTTCTTTTTTCCCAAGTCAATCTCAGGGCGGATGTACTCATCCCCCTTGAAAGCGACTCCTACACAATTAGCGAAACCGAAAATGCCGACCAATGCCTCTATGACATTATTCAGGTCGATGAAAAACTCAACCAAATCAAAAACACCGAAGACCTCTATCCGCTGCTTTGCAAAAGTTTTACGAGCAAATACGCCTGGGAATCGACCTTTATGAAGTATTGGGCGATGAATGGAGGCAGGGACAAATTTGACAAGATCCTTGAGGAGAACGCCCAGTTATGCAAAGAAAAAGGAATGGAGACTCTTCCGATGAAAGAATGGGCCAGGAGTTTGGGCATAAACATCCTCCCATTCACTAATGAGCGTTGATGAGACTTCTAACAACCACTCTACTCTTCCCTGATAACCCCATCTTCCAAGTCTATCTATTTGCTAAACATCGTCGTCATCAGATTCTTCCTGGTCTTGTCCGTGAAATTCGATTATGCGTGACTTTATTGACTACTTGAAAGCCCCTGCGGACGACTTCCGGTTTCCCAAAAAGAAACTTGGATCCGTCATTGGACTGTTCTTCTTGATCTATCTTTTCAATATCCTCGTAATATATACCTTTCAGCGTTTGACTAATGCCACTACGGGGTCCACAATAAGCGACATTCCGAAAACATTTCCGTTCTGGTTCGCTCTTGCCGTGCCACCGTTGACAGAAGAATTGACCTTCCGGCTCTGGTTAAAAAGGACTACGACAACCATCCTCATATCCTCGGTCTGCATAATTTGGATTCTGGTATCGGTACTGATGCCGGGCGTGACTCTTTATTCTGCTGACCGGCTTGACTTACGGTGCCTTATCGCTTTAACGGGAGGAATAATATTTACCTGGGCACTTAAAAAGCCGATAATCAACGCCAAATTCCCGATCATGTTTTACGCCTCCGCTATAGCCTTCGGGTTGATTCATGTCTTCAACAGCCACGAATCTGTCAATTTCTGGGGAGCAATGATAGTTCTGCTCTCCTTGGCAACCCGCACGCTCTCCGGACTGTTTTTCGGATATGTCAGAATCGGCTATGGCATCTATGCCTCCTATCTGTTTCACGTTGCAAACAACCTTCTGCCGATGGCCGCGTTATACCTTATCCTTCAATGATGGAAAGAATGGAGAGAGGCTTGATTTTTGCGGGATGTTATCGTATGAGTCAAAAGAGTAAACCGATTCTGCAGTTCGTCGGAGGGATGATGCTCGCGGCACTTGTGGCGTTTCTTCTTCATCCTCTGTTATGGGTATTGATCAGATGTGGCTTCGATTGGGGCTTTCTTTGGGTGGCGGCCGTTTGCGTTTTGGTGTATGGCGCCGTAGGAGCCTTCGCCCGTTGGAAATACTGGCATCTCTCCTGGAAAGAGCTTACCTTCCGTGTCTGGGTCATCATCACGGCAATCCTGTTCATCATTCTGATGATATATATTTATTGGCCCGGGTACATTGACGATGGAATGACCACATTGCTCTTATTCTCGACAAGCGCCATTGCTGCCGCATTCGCCGCTTTTCCTATCGGCCTTTGCTGTTATTTATTCAAACGACAAACCGATCAATAACGAAATGAGTTCTATCGATAAGAGCGAGGCTGACCGCGCTTTCAAATCGTGCAAAAAGCAGCATCTCGATCCTCTTCTCAAAGCGAAAGGCTTTCTGCAGTATAAATCAAATGCTTACGTCAGGCGCAATCAAGTAGATGTGCTTGAACTTATTGAGTTGCAAAAAGAGAAAAACGGATCCGGGACTTTTACTGTCAACTATGCCCTGACACCGCTCTATCTCCAATATGCTTTTCCCGCTTTCTGGTATAGCGAAAGAATTGGAATACTCGTCTGTGGAAAGGATGTTTGGTGGGATTATGCCAATGATTGCATTGCGAGAGTCAGCTTTGAGAATGTAGCAAGAGCCCTTGAAGAGTATGTCTTACCGTGGTTTGATGCTTGTTCAAATGATGACTCGATTAAAAAGCTGCTATTGGCCAAACAAGAGGAACAGGAAGGGAGATTATCTGTCAATGAGCGAGCATGGCTTGAGTCTCTTGATAATCACGGAGACTGTTCCAAGACAATCGAGAGGAATATTGAACTCTTCAGATTGCCCAAAGCATGCTGTTTGAAATAACTATCAACCCCATTTAACAACAGTATCCATCTACTTGCTGAACATCGTCATCATCAGATTCTTCCTGGTCTTATCCGTGATGGCGATATAGGGTTTCAGGGGATTGCTTTTTTTTCTGAAAGAAATACGATGACCAGGTGTATCTATATGAAAACTTGCCTGATGGATACAATCAAACCCAACGAGAACCAATTGACGATATTACCCCTCCCGGAGGGTGCCACGGAAATTAAGGGAATTTTCTACGGTCGTGCCGATTTGAAGAGAGTTCAAATCCCGGACGGGGTCGTCAGGATTGGGGACGATGCTTTCATGGAATGTCCCGATCTGGAGGAGATCCACATTCCCAACAGCGTCAAAGAGATCGGGGAGGGCGCTTTCTTTCATTGTCGTAAACTAAAGACGATTATCATTCCGCCCAGCGTCACGGAAATCAAGCCGAGTACGTTCGTCGGTTGTTATGAACTGAAGCATATCGACCTTCCGGGCAGCATCACCAAGATTGGCAGAGGGGCCTTCCTCGCTTCCGGGCTGGAGGAGATCCACCTGCCCGACAGTGTTACGGAGATCGAGAATAATGCTTTTGATACATGTTTCGCCTTGAAGGAGATTCACATTCCGGCAAGTGTCACGGAGATTGGCGATTTTGCCTTTGTCTTCTGTCCTGAACTCGAACATATTACGGTGTCTCCCACCAATGAAAGGTATGATTCCAGGTCTGACTGCAATGCCATCATCGAGACGCAGACCAGCACGCTGATTGTCGGTTGCAAGAACACGACCGTTCCCGACAGCGTCACGAAGCTGGGAGCGTGTCCTTTCTATGGCAATTCCACCCCGAAGGAGATTTTCATCCCCGACCATCTCACGGAGATCGGGGGCAATGCGTTCGATTCCTGTCCCGGAATCGAATCCATCAGGGTGTCTCCCTCCAACAAGAGGTATGATTCCAGGTCTGACTGCAATGCCATCATCGAGACGCAGACCCATACGCTGCTTTACGGTTGCAAGAACACGATCATTCCCGCCGGAGTCACTCGAATCGGCGACTGCGCATTTCGTGAATGCTCCGAGTTGACGGAAATACGAATTCCTGACGGGGTTGCCCAAATCGGAAGTCTGGCCTTCAGCCAATCCGGCTTGAAGAGGATTCACATCCCCGACAGCGTCACGGAAATTGGAGACTGGGCTTTCGAAGGGTGTACCGCTTTGGAGGAGATCCATCTTCCCGACGGGATCACGGAAATCGAGGAACTCACCTTCAGAGGATGCTCCGCTTTGAAAAAGGTCCATCTCCCTGACAGTGTCACGAAGATTGGAAATGGCGCTTTCGATGAATGTTCCGCCCTGAAAGAGATTCATCTTCCGGACAGCATCACGAAGATTGAGGATTTTGCATTCCACTGTTGTCATGGTCTGGAGAAGATTTACCTTCCCGACAGCGTCACGGAAATTGGAGAGTATGCCTTTGATTTCTGTAACGCCTTGAAGGAGATACGTATTCCCGACAGCGTCACAAAGATTGCATGCGGTGTTTTTCGCAGATGCTCCGCGCTGATCGAGGTTTACATCCCGGACAGCGTCACGGAGATTGAATCGTGGGCGTTTGACGGGTGTTCCGCTTTGAAAAAAATCCCTATACCCAAGAGTGTTACGAAGATTGGGGACTTTGCGTTCAAAGGTTGTTCCGCCCTGGGGAGATGAGGGAACGGCCGCTCTGTAGGCCCTTTCCCCTGCGACTGTTTGGCGAATACCGTTATCGTGGACTTCATTCAGGGTCATCTTGATAGGACGATGGGCACTATTTTTGCCGTGATAGACGTAAATTGTTTAATTTCGTTTCGCCATATTTGCTCATGTAAATTGCGAAGAAACCGGTAACTGTCACAACTGCTATTATGAAACGCATACTTCTATGTCTCCTGTGCTTTATGAGTCTATCCGCATATGCACAGCATACTGTTGTCGTCAATCCTGACGGAACCCATTCTATTGCCATACAGACCGGCAGCAACATAACGGTCGTCAATCCTGACGGAACTCATTCTACTGGCATACAGACCGGCAACATCATAACGGTCGTCAATCCTGACGGAACTCATTCTACTGGCATACAGACCGGTAGCAGCACAACGATAGTCAATCCTGACGGTACTCACACTACCGTCATAGAGAACGGCAACGACATTACAATCGCCAATCCGAAGGGAAGAAAATTAAGGCAGACTCTCAAATCTATTGGCAAAAAGAAATCATCCAAGAAGCACGATAGAAAACATACGGAAACTGACTGACAGAAAGGTCTGCTTGTCCATTTTACCCGTCGAATGCAAATTATTGATACACAGCGATTTATGCATTTTTGTCCGATCCTAATTGACCGGTCAATTTCTCGTAACATACCGTCTGTCAGCAACTTCCATTCGACGCATTAGGCTCCTGCGCACCGCAATCACCCGCACAGCGCATAGAACCGGTATCTCGGTGCAGCTGTTTGGCGGCCGTGCGGGAAGCCCCCACAAGAAAAATCCGGCCGATGCAGGCCGGATTAACTTGTATCTACACGCCTTTGACAGGCGATTATGAAAAGTGTTATATTCCCTAGAACACGAAGGAGATACCAGCGGTAAGAGAAGGAGAATAACTATCGTCTAAACCAAAGGCGTAGCCGGCCTGGGCAGTGAAGGCAACGTTTTCACTGAAAAACAAGTGCATTCCCACAAACTCATTGTGGATAAAATGAGTCCAACCCTTTCCGAAAGCCAATCCGGTATTAAGACCCGCATGCACTTCAAATTTATCGGTGAGATTGAGGCCATAGGTCACACGAGGAGAGGCGGCAAATGAATGCCAATGATACCCACTGACTGCACCACCAATATATCCCAACTGACCACCAACGGTGAAATGTCCCTTCCACCAACTATCGACAAGCACATAGTCGACAAATCCGATACCGCCGAAATAGAAAACATCGTACTCTAAAAGATACCACGGGTCAATACCGGCCATAACACCACCGAGCGTAGTTCCCTGTCTCCACTGGGGCTCGATTGCGTTCGCGTTGGATGCTGCTTGCATGCCAATGATGACAACAGCTAGAATGGCAATGATTTTTTCATAAAAAGTAAGTTTTAAAATGGTTTGTACACAAATTATCCTTTCATAAGATTTTTGTAAAAATAGGTGTTTCTTTCCCAAAAAACAATAACTCGTGTAAAATAACCACATTGAGGAGATGTATAAGACAAGATTCTTCTCAAGCGCGATGAGAGCGGACTCACAACAATTCCCGTTATCCAGTTCCTCAAAGACCCCGGAAGTCTGGAATTATGATTCTGAACAGTGGTGCGATATATGGTCTTTTTCATCGCACCAAGACGGGAAACGCCGGATAGATTTCTGTTTCATGCAAAGAAAAAGCCCTGGATCCGGGGCTCACCATACGGGTAATGTCGCCAAACGTTTACGCAAATATGGTGGAAAGGTCCTTGCTCAAGGAGCGGAGTCCGGACGCGATGCGGTCCTGCTGCGCCTTGCGCGGCTTCGTACCGTTCAGATATGCCCAGAGTTGCTTCTGGCTGATGCCGGTCACCTTCTCCAGGCCGGAGAGGGTGAAGATTCCGTTTCCGACGTAGTACGCCATCACGCTGGTCATGTCGAAGGTGTAGTCAATCGAGCACTCTTCGTCCAGCCAGCTGGGATACTTGAACCCCTCTTCCAGGGCGGTCTTCTTGTAGAATGCCATCTGCTGCTCCATGTCAGCTTTCGCGGCCTCGAGGGTGTCTCCGGCACCGGAGAAGATTTCGTTCTTGCAGTAGACCGTAAAGGTGCCGTCGGACGCTCTTTCGATGATTGCTTCTATCTGTTTCATTATTTCGTGGTGTTTTTTTTTCTATGGAGGAAGGTGAGGCCTATTTCAGTCCCATTTCCTTCCTGATCTTCAGTTCCAAGCCTTTACCTACTTCTTTTGACTCCGTGGTCGGGAACCGGATAGGAGATGGAGCCCTTCCAGTAAATCACGTGGCTGGCCCCATCTGTCTGACTTTCACCCAGCCGTTCATTCTGACGAGCCTATGTAATTCGTTGTATTTTATTTTACGTATCGTTTGGCGACACAAAGATAGTAATAATTCTATTACCGCACAAAAATTTTAATAGTAAAATTACAATTATTTTTGTAAAGATACAAATCCGGACCCACAGTCCGGGCTTGCGGTGAAAACAAAACTGAAAAGTTGAGAAACCCGAGGATCGGGGTATATCAGAAGATCCACTTCCATAAAGAAAAAGCCCCGGATTTCTCCGGGGCCGGTGACGGGTGGTATTTTGCCTTGCTCCTTCCTATTTGAGACCTGCAACGCAGGTAAGGGGATTCTCTGGACTAATAATGGAGCGATAGGTTGCCATTAACTCCAATGCCTGCCATGTATCAAAGACCCATATGGGCGACTCAACCCAGTCATATACCACCTACAAATCCTCGTCACCTGAACAGTCGTCGTTCTTATGAAGTTTGCAATAATCAAGCGAACCTGACGGCCGTTAGATTGCGGGTGAACTCCTCGACGCCGCGCTGGATGCGCTCCACGGTCTTTCTGGACGGCCTGCTGCGGCCGTGCAGGTAGTGCCCGAGCTGGGTCTGGCTCACGCCGGTGATCCGTTCCAAACCCGCAAGACTGAAGGCCTTGCAGTATTCGTCGAGGAAGCTGGCCGTGTCGTAGAAGAACTCGTACTCGATTTCCTCGAAAGCCTTGCCGTGACGCTCGAAATACTCCCGGATTCCGGCATATGACTTTCTGAAGTCATCAATGGTTTCCTCGACGGTCTTCCCCTCGCCGGTGCAGCCGTAGTCCAGACCGATCTCCTCCATGAATGCGGAGAAGCCAAACTCTGACTTTTCTATGAACACTTTCACTTTTTTCATATCGCACTTCGAAATGAATGGATGGGAGCTTATTCAAATCTTCCTGTCACGGGGTGGACCAGAGATGATGGCCGTTCGCCTGTTCTCCGGTGTCGTAGCAACCAAGCGTCCGGAGCTTTTGGGCCAATTCGCTGTACTTCATAAAAGCTTCATTGCTTGATTACTGTACCACAAAGATAGGAATTTTCCTATTACCTTGCAATTTTTCTACATTCTTTTCGTGTCGATTGTTATTTACTTGTACAAGGTGTGATTTCAGGACGCACATCTTGTACATGGAATCCGCCTCACACTATCCCCTGAAGCCATTGGCTTGTACAAGGTGTCACACTAATTATCCCACCTTGTACATTGAATTCACATCGGGCATTTCTGTTTTTTTTCGTAACTTTGGTTTCCGATGATAAGCATCGCATTCATAGGGGTTGGAAACCGGGCTGGAAAGTATCTTTCCTGCCTGCCGGCGGATGTCAGGGCCGCCTTCCTGGTCGATCCGGACCCAATCCGGCTCTCACAGGCCGCCTCACAGTACGGGGTTCCGGCGAGTGCGTGCTTCCCGGATGCGGAAACCTTTTTCTCCGTTCACAGGGATGTGGACGGCGTCATCATCACGACGCCGGACCGGCTGCACCATGGGCAGGCGGCGGCCGCGGTCCGGGCGGGCTATCCCGTCTTGCTGGAGAAGCCTGCGGCCGCCTCGCAGGAGGAGTTCGACGACTTGCTGGCCGAGTCGGAACGTACGGGTGTGCCCATTTCCGTATGCCTGGTCATGCGATATCATCCCTATTTCAGGCGGATCAAGGAGATTCTGGAGAGTGGAGAAATCGGCCGCATCCTGAGCATCGACGATACCGAGTCCATCGGCCCTGACCGGATGGGACATACGTTCGTGCGGGGGCTGTGGTCCCGGAAAGACCTTTCCGGACCCATCTTCCTGTCCAAATGCAGCCATGATGCTGATTTTCTGCTTTGGCTGGCGGGAGGGCAGGCACAGGATGTCTCGGCGGAAGGCGCGCTGACGAAATTCAATGCCGGCCACGCACCCGCCGGGGCAGCCTTGCGTTGCCTGGACTGTCCCCTGGATTGCCCCTATTCCGCCGTCAAACTGTACCGCGACCGGAAGGCCTGGGTGGCGGGGTTCGACGTGCCGGAAGGGAGAACGCTGGAAGACGTCATCGAGGAAGAACTGAAAACGGGTCGATACGGCCGTTGCGTCTACCACAGCGACAACGACGTGAACGACCGGCAGGAGGTTCGGATCCGACTGGACAATGGCATCCGGTTGCGGATGCGGCTGGACGGCGTATCCCTGGAAGAGGGGCGCCGGATCGTCATCCAGGGATCAGACGGCATCCTCCGGGCACAGGGGGTTACCCTGGAGGTCAACGGAAGGACGGAGGATTTCTCAGCCCTGGCGGACAGCCCGCTCCACGCTGGCGCTGACCGGCTCCTGGTCGAGGATTTCATCGAATCACTCCGCTCCGGACGTCCCACGGCCGCCCCGCTTTCATCCACGCGGGAGGCCCACCGAATCTGCTTCCTTGCCAGATAGCCCTTCTACAAATTATAATTATTACAAATCCTTATCTGAACTATGAAGAAATTAGTTTTCACTTGGATGCTGATGCTGGTCACAGCCTTTGCCGTCAAAGCCTGACGGGCAAGCAGTGGTGCACGGTCCTTAACGATGAAGACGGTCAAGGCATTGCCGTTGCCCTCACGTTCGAGAAGAACGGAACCTGCGAAATCCTAATCGCGACTCAACACGATATGGAAGAAGAAGGTGTACCCATCACCCTCGTGGCCGGAGTTACGGTTCTCGGCACCTACAAACGCGATGGCAACGACTTGAACACCCGGTTCAACAACGGGAAGGCGAAGGTCGATATCGACTATGAAATCAAAGGCATGGATGCGAAAACCAAAGCCATGCTGAACAAGGAGATCAAGGGAGAAATCAACACGCTCAAAAAAGAGTTCAAGCAAGTCCTGCTGGATGGAATGCCCAAGATGGACCACCTGAAAATCGTCTCGCTCGACAGCAACAGGCTCGTGGTCAAGAACGACGACAATCAGGAAATCCCGTTCTTCGTTGAATAACAGGCGATTTCCAACGGGTTAGCATACAACAGAAAAGGGATGACTTCCAGCCATCCCTTGATTGTCTCTATTAAGTTCAGATTAGAATCTGAGAGCGATACCAACGTTAAGCCAAGGCATGTAGGTCGCATAATTGAGCTCGGCAGAGACACCGAAGTTGTCCGTAAAGAAGAAACGGGCACCGAGAATCTCACCATAGACCAAGCGGATGCCGTCGGCGGCGGTATAGATGGAGGAGCTTCCATCGGTTATTCTGCCTTTCTCATATCCAGCACCCAGCAAAACACCGGCATGGACTTCAAACTGAGGCGTGATGTTCAATCCATAGGTCGCACGCGGAACCAGGCAGATACGCGTATCAGAAACGGTAAGTCCGTATCCGGGGCGATTGACATAGACGTTGAACGCGGCCTGGGCACCCACGGTGAAATGACCCTTCCACCAACTGTCAACGAGAACATAGTCCCCAAAAACATTGCCGCCGACACCGGGATAGAAGGCGCCGTGCGCACCGACGGTAAGGGATCCGACCCGATCCGGGTCTTCAATGGCGGAAGCCGAGAAAGCCAGCGTCATGCCGAACGCTGCAGCAAGAAGAACAGATAAAATCTTTTTCATTGTATAAAAAGGTTAGGATTAATACGCCGTAATATTTTGTCAAATATAGTCAAAATCTACGGAAACAAAAAATAACAAGGGATTCAGATACTTGAATCAAAAGCACCGGAGGGTTTCCATCCCCCTAAGACGAAAGCCGGATCACGGTAGGCCTCCAGAAGATGCCGGTCGCGGGGAAGGGAAAGCTGGCGGGAGAAGCGGTGGCGTCCGGACACGTCAACCGGCTCACCACTGTCCATATCCCGGGTATTGTACTCCAGCATCAGGACCGTGGGCTCACCCAGGGCGCTCCAGCCCAACGGATTGAGATTCCGTGTCCGGCAATCGATCACGACCATCTCCGCATCGGGGTAGGTCGATCCATGATTGAAAACGGAACGGCCGTAATCCGCCGGCACCGGGGAGACGCTTTCGAACGTGCATTCCACGAAGACATCGCCATGGGCCGGTTTGAAATTGCGCACCCAGGTAAAGGGACCGCCCTGGTTCCTGAACGCACAGCGCCAGGCGAACAGACTGCCCCGGCCCAGGATGGTGTCCCCGCCGCCATCGATCTCACAAGCTTCCATGTACACGCTGCCGTTGGCCTGCAAAGCGTCACCGTCACCGATGATATGGACACCGTACAGGGCAATCCGGTCCCCGTTCAGGAACAGCCCCTCGGCCTGGCCTTTCAAATCCGTGGCAAAAGTGATGTCCCGCAGTACTAGATCCGAGCAGTGGTCGAAGGCGACCGCCGCACGACGCTGCGGGAAGGTACCGGCCCGTTCATTGGTCTTGACCGTCATCGGATGGGGGTTGAAGACCTCGTTATTGGCATAATGCACCCGGGTCACATCCGCGCCCGAACCGAGAATGACGACGTTCGACTTGTTGCGGACATAGACGATTTCCTCATAATCGCCAGGCAGGACCCGGATGAAGACCGTATCGGCCGAGAAGTCAGGAATGACGTCCAGGGCACCCTGAAGCGTTGAGAAATCGCCTTCCCCGGAAGCGTCGACAATGAGCGTATCCTTCATGGAAGGAGTTTCCGCAGCCGTCGTAAAGGTCCAGGCGTTCTTTTTCGTGACACCCCGGAATTGGCCAGAAGGAACCGCAATGACCCCATCATCCAGGGTGACCCGGTATTTCCGACCATACTCCAGCACATTGTTGTGCGGATAGATCACGGCGGTATTTCCCCGGACCAGGACCGGATGGAAATGGAAAGCGTCCGTGAAGCCGCCGATGATGGTCAACTGGTACTCGGGCGGCGTAGGTTCCGCCGTACCGGACGGCGTCCCGGGCACGGTATTCCGATTGGTCGGGACAAACTCCCGGGCGTAATCGTAAGGTATCTTCGTATAGTCGATGTCCGCCGCATAGGTGCGGCTTTCCGTCGGGCCGGCAGGAACAGACAGGTCCAGACTGTCCACGCACTCCCCTGTCCCGACATCGAAGATCCGGATCCACCCGGATGTCCCTATGGAAGGTGTTTCTTCGAAGGTCAGCATGAGATGAGTGTCCACACACACCGCGTCCGCACCCCTGGACGGAAAAAAGACGACTGATGTGGAAGGAGTACAGGACAGGAGGAAGGCCAACATGGCCGGCAGGATCAGACAGTCGATCTTTCTCATAGGAACTTACAAACTCAAACTATGGTCAATACACCCCGGATACTCCTCCGGATAATGCGTCACCATCAACAAAGTCTTCCCCGGTGCACCGCAGTATTTGTCCAACAGGACTTTCACCCGTTTCCGCTGTGTCTCATCCAATCCTTGCAATGGCTCGTCCAGAATATACAGCGCCGGATCCTTGACAAAGGCACGCGCCACAAGGCAAAGGCGCTGCTGGCCGCTTGAGAGCCGCAGGAAAGGTTGGTCCGCCAGATCCGCGATGCCGAATTCATCCATCCAGCGCAAAGCGATGCTCCGCTGTTCCGCGGATGGACGCCTGAAAAGACCTTCGGTATCGAAGTGACCGCTCGTCACGATGTCCAGCGCCGGCGCATCCATCCGGAAAGCACGGTGCAGTTCCGGGCTCACGAAGCCGATCTGCCGCTTGATGTCCCAGATCGTCTCCCCGGTCCCCCGCGGACGCCCGAAGAGCTCGATGTCATGGGCATAGGCTTGGGGATTGTCTGCACAAATCAGGCTCAGGAGCGTGCTCTTGCCGCTTCCGTTGGCGCCGGTCAGCGCCCAATGCTCTCCTTGCCGGACCGTAAGGTTCAGAGAATCCAGGATGACGCGCTCACCGTAGCGGATGGTCACGTTGCGAAGCCGAATGACCGCGGGGGGCAGGATGCTGTCCAAATAGGTCTCCCGCGGAATCTTTTCGCCGGCTTCACCATCCGTAACGGGAATGACGTGCGTAATGAACGGAGGTATTTCCGCCGCACGAGACAAGACCAGCACTAACATCGTCGATGCCGACAAGGCCGCGAGCAAATTCGTCAGAAGGGTCCGTGTACGCGGGTCCAGGCCGATATAAGGATTGTCCACGACCAGGATCTTCGGCCCGCCCAGCAAAGCGCGTGTCAATTGATACTTACGCAGTTCCCCGGAAGAAAGCGTCACCAGCGGCTTGTCCAACAGGAGTTCCATGGAAAACAGGGAAATCAATTCCCGCAGACGCTTTTCCGCCGCCATGGGATCCTTGCTTTCGGCCGCCGCCTGAGACAGCGCCTCCCCTGCCGAGGGCGGATCGCCCTCGAGGGTGAACAGGTTCCAGCGCTGCTGCATAAAGAAATTACGGTCGCCGTAACTGCCGTAGGAATCGCGGAAAGTAATGTATTTCGCACCGGTGCGACCTGCAAAAGCAGCCGCCAGCCGGCTTTTGCCGGAAGCATTGTCTCCCACGAGGGCGACCTGTTCTCCTTGTCGGATGTCCAAAGATTTCATAGGCAAATACTCAAGCCTCCGCAATCACTTTCTCCGCCGCGGCGCAGAGCGCCTCGTAAAAGTCCGCGCCGAAAGCGGCGATGAGCGGATCCCGCAGGAATTGATAAACCCGGATTCCCTCGCGCCGCCCTTTCTCGAAGGCACATTGGCAGATGTCCCAGCGGTGCAGGTTCAGGCCGATGCGGCCGGCACCGAGCTCGGCCACGCGGATAGGATACAACTGGCAGGAAATGGGCTTCCGGAAAGAAGACTTCCCCGCAAAGAACTGCCGTTCAATGGAGCAGAAGCAATTGCCTTCCTCGAAATGGCAGAAAGCGCACTCCTCGCTACCGGTCACGAGTGGTGTCACAAGATCGCCGTCCCGGTCGATTTCGAAGAAACCCTTTTCGTCCACGGCCTGCCGTCCTTCAGGACGCATCAAGGGCGCAAACGCATCGTAATTGACCTCGATGGGGTCCAATTCTTCCTCTTTCAACGGGGCTCCGCTGTCCCCGACAATGCAGCATTTCCCTTTGCAAACGGGATAATCACAGGCGAAATACTCCAGGATGACATCCTCGGACACGAGGATGTCCCCGATTTCCACGATAGTGCCGAACGGTCTTCTGTGTCCCATCATTCAACGACGATTTCCGCGGTCGACCCGGCCGCCAGGGAGGACAACATTTCCGTCAGGCGGGCGGCGTCGACGCTGTTTACATTCTCCTTATAATGACTGACCAAGTCCTTGCCGACGCCATACCGGGCGACAAGGGCCGTCACGATGGTCTCCGGCTCCGCCAGTTCCCGGCCCAAATCGGCCAGAACCATCGCCTTCCAGGCGTTCAAGTCCTTGGCGTTTACGGGTGTCGCCGCTTTCCGGATTCCTTTCCGGACAGCATCCAAATCCGTTCCCCCGACGCAGGAAATGAACATCCACAGCCGTTCCTGGGGATAGGTATGGAAACCGGTGGTCACCTCCACGGACATTCCCTTTCCGTCCAAAGCCTCCACAACCCGGCGGCGGAGCACCTCGGCGGCGATACCCGCCATCGCATAGTTGATGCCGGACAAAGGGTATTCCGTATCCAGTCGGACATAGACGCCTTTCTCTCCACCCGTTTCCGTATGGGCTATATTACCCAGGCGTGGTTGATAGCGAAGCGTCTTGCGGGATGCAGTACCCCGTTGCGTGCGGAAACCGCCCATATAGCGCAGCAGTGTCCGACGCACCGTCGGTTCGTCCACATCACCCACGATGAAAAGCATTCCGTCGTTCATCCGGGAGAACAGGGACTCGTAGAACTGCGCGGCTTTGGCCTGGGTTCCGGCATTCAGACCGGAAACATATTTCTTGGTGGAATAGCTGAAACCGGGATACATCATCGCATACAGCCGGTTGTCAATCGTTTCCTGGGCCCATCGGGCATTGCGGAGATAAATGTCGAACTCGCCCCGGTTCACCGTCCGTCCGTTCGCCAGCGCGAGCAGCGCTTTCATCAGCGTGGGCAGCTTGGAAGACGGGGCCTGGCCATAAATCGATGTGAATGTCAAGGCCACTAGCGTCTCCATCCCGATGCCGTTCACGGCCAGATGGTCGCGGAAATCGGACGCGGACATCCCGCCGGCGTCATACAGGGAAAGCATGTCGCCGAAATAGCCCCCCTCCCCTTCCATCAGGCCGGAAACGCTGGACAAACCACCGCCCAGCAGGAGGGAATAGTGGAAATTCCGCAAGCCCGGCACCTGTTTGTAAACCACCCGGATCCCGTTGGAAAAGGTCCATAGAACGCCTCCGGAAACCGGTTCGGGCTTGGTTTCCTTGATCTTTACCCGTGGACAGGCCACCTCGAGGCCGGAGGTATCCCGCTGCCAGGAGTAATCCTTCGCCTCCTTGAAGGTTGATCCGTACAAATAGGCCAGGTTGTACTGGAACAAAGCATTGTCCTCATCCAGCGAATCCAGGCGGGCGCGGTATTCCAGAGTCAGATTGGAAAGCTGGCTCAGGAGGGAATTCGCAAACTGGTTGAACAGCCGGGTCTCCGTACTGTCCGGCACATTCTTTCGGGCGAAAAGACGCGTCTCCTCGCTGTAAGGGGCGAGATTGGCGCCATAGAGGAAGTGGGCCACGCAGCGGTCCACATATTTCCGGTTCGACAGGGCTTCATTCCCCCGGGAGACCATCCCGGCCATCATCACTTTCTTCGCGTCGGTGAACTCTTCCACCGGAACGCCGAAACCGTCCAGGCCCGCCAGCGTTCCGGAAACGATCTTCATCGCCGCCTCCAGATGCTCCCGGTCCGTCTGGACCTCGACGGCGTATTCCTCGTCGCCGTCGGTCTCAGTGCTGTTCAGATAGTGGAAATCCAGCCGCCCGTACGGAATACCGGCGTCGCGGAGGTTCCGTTCGATCCGCCGGACGGCAATGGTCTGGAACTCGCGGCTGAGGATGCCCATCACCAGGGCCTGAGCCGTATTCATCTGTTCCTGCGGTGTACGCGGAGAAGCGTAGGCGATGCGGACGACGCCACGGTCGCCCATCCGTCGGTTTTTCCAGATGATGGAAGGCATTACCGAAGATTCCCACACATAATCGGGACCGCGGCTGTTCTCCACGAAATGCTGCGGAACCAGCATCGAGAAGATATCCATCTTCTTCTTGAATTCCACCGGATCGATATCGCCGCTCACGATGACGGCTTCATCGGCCCGGGACGCCGCCACCTGTTCGAAAGTCACAAGCAGGGTCGAGTCCAGGACATTGACGTCATAGACCGGAACGCGGTCCAGGTGCAGGACCGTAGACCCGTCGCAGTCCTGGAAAAAACCACCGGGACGGGGGCCGATGCCATGTCGGGAAAGATACTTTGTCTTCATTCCTTCCTCGATGGCCCGGGTGGGCGCTTCTCCCCGACGGACAACGGCAAAATCGGCATATCCCTTGACCTCGTCGTTCTTGACCATATAGTATGTCACCCCGCAGCGCAAAGTCCCCCGCTGGATCTTTCCGTCCATGGGAAGGGACGGCAGGGTCTGCGCTGGCACAGTTCTTGAAAATACCAGAAAGGCCAGACAGAAAACCATATGGAAAAGTCGGGTCGGCATGGAATTAGCGCATTGACAATGCAAAATTAACATAAAAAATTGCTATTTTTGCAAAATGCGTGCAACAAGGCAAAGACAAAATAAGTATAACGAATAAA
>JAEEGI010014828.1_pt1 | contig 16324 bp, 13 predicted proteins | sample 8958751 | NCBI WGS metagenome assembly JAEEGI01 (sample SAMN16246545, study PRJNA631951) | gut metagenome | biome: gut microbiome; feature: rumen; material: KS-attached | host: Bos | place: Iran: Karaj | collected 2018-10
GTACGTTGGGTAGTGGTTGCACTGAGCGCCTTGGGAGCCCTGCTGCTCTCTATCGTGGTCATCTTCATCATCGAGAACAGAAAACGTTTCGTAGGCGAAAACAAATAATAGGCAGTGGAGAAGAAAGCGAAAATAGCCTGGCTCTACCTCATTGCGGCACTCTTTGTGGCCGTGGGGCTGTTTTTTGTGGTGAAGAAGAACACCTACCTCTTCTTTGCCCTTCCCGTCGTGCTTGGCGTTTTGCTGCTTTATATCTTCTCTCTCGACAAAGTACTGTTGCTCACCGCTTTCACCGTACCGCTTTCCGTCAACCTGAAAGCCTTGGAGGCTGGTTTGGCCATCTCGCTACCGGCCGAGCCGCTGCTGATGGGCATCTTGGTTTTGTTTGTGGCCAAAATGCTCTACGACGGCCAGTTTGACCGCCGCATCTCGCGGCATCCTATCGCCATTGTTATCTATTGCATGTTTGCCTGGATGCTGGTCACCACCATCACAAGCGAAATGCCTGTGGTGTCCATCAAGTTCATGCTTTCGAGGCTGTGGTTCGTCATCCCGGCCTTCTTCCTCTGCACCATCCTCTTCAAGGATCCCAAGAACATCCATAAGTTCATCTGGCTTTACATCGCCGCCCTCTGCATCGTGTGCGTCTACACCATCATCCACCATGCCCAGTTTGGCTTTAATGGCGACTCGGCCCACTGGGTGATGACACCTTTCTATAACGACCACACCGCCTATGGTGCAGCTTTGGCCATCTATCTCATCCTTGCCCTCACCTATGTCTTCGTGCCGGACGTGAAAAAGAGCCGCAGACTCATTATTATCGGTGTTGTCGTCCTACTCAGTGTCGCCTTGATACTCTCCAACTGCCGTGCTGCATGGCTCAGCATCATTGCCGCTCTGGCCGTCTTGATTTGCGTGCTGCTGAAGATCAAGTTCCGTTGGATTGCTACTCTTGTGGTGATTTTGGTCGGACTGTTCTTCGCCTTCCAAAACCAAATCATCGATGCTTTGGAGAAAAACAACCAGGATGCTTCGGGCGACCTTGTGGAAAACATCCAATCCATCACCAACATCTCCACCGATGCTTCCAACCTGGAGCGCATCAACCGTTGGCAGTCAGCCTTCCGTTTGTTCAACGAACGGCCGGTCTTCGGCTGGGGTCCTGGCACCTATCAGTTTGTCTACGCCCCCTTCCAGATGTCGAAGGAGAAGACCATCATCAGCACCAATGCCGGTGACGGTGGCAATGCCCACTCCGAGTATTTCGGTCCCTTGGCCGAGCAAGGCTTGGTCGGCTCGCTTATCATGGTGGTGCTCGTCGTTGTCACGGTGACCTGTGGCTTTAAGACCTACGCCCGTTGCAAGAACAAGACCGCCAAGGTGCTCGTCTTGGGAGCCACTTTGGCCTTCTTCAGCTACTTCATCCACGGCTTCCTCAACAACTTCCTCGACACCGACAAGCTGGCCGTCCCTGTGTGGAGCCTCGCCGCCTTGATTGCTGCGATTGACGTGTTTTATGCGGACAAGGAAGAATTCGTGGAGGAATAATTTGTTTTTTTTATAATTTTGCAGCGATGAAAACCCATCAATGCATATTGGTTTGTCTTCTTGCCGTGATGCTATGTGCCTGCGACACCACCACACGCGAGGCGCGGCGCATGGTGAAGCAAGCCGAGCTGTTGGCCGACACCTTGCCCGACAGCACCGTGCGCCTGATTGACAGCGTGCTGCACATGCCTGTCTATTTCGGCGAGCGTGAGCGCATGGACATGGCCCTGTTGCAGGCCGAGGCCTTGTTTGGCGACCATGGGCAGGACATCTCCCCCGTGATGGACGACGACTTCTTCGACAGCCATGACAACCTTTCCCCCAGCCCCGAGCTGGAACGTGCCGCCACTTATTTCGCCCAAAAGAAACAATATGCCAAGGCCGCCCACGCCGCGCTGTATAGCGGCTTTGTGCAGCAACACTATGGTGAGAAGGAAAATGCCATGCGGTCGTTCAAGGAGGCGGAGCAGTATGGGAAGCTTGCTATTGACAGCCTTACTGTGGCGCATGCGGAATATTGGATGGGGAAAATGCTACTTGACGATGATATGATGCAAGAATCCCTTGTCATGCTTCAAGCTGCTTCTTATGGTTTTACCGACTGCTCTATGGGCAAGACTTTAGTACTGAACATGATGGGAGTTTGTTATATGTTGCAAGGAGATAATAATAATGCAGAGGCTTGCCTGCGCCAAAGTTTATTGAATACCGAGAAAACTCAATCTAATGTAAAAAAGGTGATTCGTAAAATTTGGAATAACTATGCCGTGTTATATCGTATCCAAGGGAAATATGACCAATCTATTGATTGTTTGTATCGAATGGTGGCAGATTCAAATCTCAATGAGAACGATATGTTTGTGCCAAACTTGAATTTGGGCAACGTGTATTTTGACATGAAAGAGATAGACTCGACCTCTAAATACTACCAGCGTGTAAAAGCGATTTTGCCCACCGTCGATGCAAAAAAAGAAACCATAGCTTCAGCATACGAAGCACTTTCCCGTTTTGCTGAGTACCAAAACGATACTCCTTTAGCCTTGCAATACCGCGAAAAACACGAAAGGGTATTGTATGATTTAATGCTTCAGAGGCAAAAGCAGACCATTTATAGGATTCAGCAGCAATTTGACTATGAAAGCCTGCAAAATGAGATGAATAAAAAAATCATCAAAAGGCATGCCGTTATATTGATTATCAGTGTATTATTATTTATCACAACTATTATCGTTTTGGTTCTCCAATACAGGCACAAGCAATTACTGGAATCAGAAAAGGAAATGAAGCAACAAATGAATGCACTGAAACAAGATCTGCTACAAACGGTGAAAACCTCTGTTATGGACCATGAGATTTCCTCTCGACTAAGGACGATTCTTTTAGCTTATCGTAACACACAACGGGCAAAAGACCCCAAAAAAGAGTGGCAGTCATTAGTAATGCAAATCATGAATGGCAAACAAAACCCATTTGAGGCTGCACGAAGTGTAATGGAAACGGTTTATCCTCGATTGTTTTCTAGCATTTTGGAGAGCTATCCCGACCTGACTGAAACAGAAGCCAAAATCTGTCTACTCTCCTGTTCCGATCTTTCCAATACGGAGATAGCTGAACTGTTAGGATTAAGCGTGAATACCGTAAACCAAAACCGTAGCACTTTGCGCAAGAAACTGAATCTGAAACCTGACAGAATGAAGGAGCAACTGCGTATTGCACTTTCCAAGTGAGATACTGGTTTTGCTTCCAATTTCATAAAAAGCTAAGCATTTTACTTTCCATTTCTTATATCAATATCAAATAACACTTATATATTTGTTTTTGCTTATTGTTGTTTATCAATTGGTTATATTTTTTCTATTGAAAAAAAACTATATTTGCCAAAATAAAAACTATATCTCAATTGCCAATAGTTTATAATCCTATAATATTGTACGTGTTTATTACACTATAAATCATTAGCACAATTTGTTAATTGCAAAAATCGAACAACAATGAAAACAAAAGCGTTACTTCTTTTTGGCATCTGTGCCATCGGTCTTTGTACTTGGCGAGCACAAGCCGTAAACATTGTACCAATACCTATTAATATTTCTAAGACAGAGGATCCTCCTGCCGGGTATGAAGTTATAAATCTGAAGGGCACATTAATGTATGGGATTAATCCTAATGCTATTGTAGCAGGTTCCAGCGATAATGCCGTCTATATTGGCTTCAACCAAAGCTTTGGCAATGTGAACATATCTATTTACAATGCTTTGGGCGGCCTTGTCTACAGCACTGTGGTGAACACCGATGTGCAGCAAACCATCATCATTCCCTTCTCCAATGTCTTAAGTGGCACTTATACCGTGGAACTCAGCAATGCCAACGGTTATGTAGAAGGTGATTTTGACAAAGACTAAACCTATTCCATCTTTATTATCAACACTTTAAATTCAAATCATCATGAAAAAACATTATTTATTCCTTGCCACATTATTAGTGGTCGCAGCCGTTTCGGTTGCTGTGGTTTCTTGTAAAAAAGAGATGCAAGGCAACCTGATGAACAACAAAAACGAATCGGTACAAACCTTCAATCCCCGAGAGACTGAAGACATGAACGCCTATTTGAAAGGGTTCAAGCAGAAGATGCAATCAGCCACCAAAGGCGACGACGAAACCCTTTCGCTTGAAGAAGCCGCATGGCACCTCTCCAGCTTGGCCAACTATGAGTTTGCCAATGCCAATGTAGAGTGCGACGACGTGCGTTTCGACACTCTATATGCCCATGTGAACATCACGAATGGAACTGTCCTTCTGAGTGACTTGGCAGAAGCTTACCAAACTGTCAGCTCAAGCATCGAAAAATTCTATAACGGTCTTGCCCTTGACAACAAACATTTCCGTTTCATCAATGCTATTATCTCTGAAAATGGAGAAATAGTAATCCCTTTACTGACAACCTTTAGCCGTAGTTCAAAAGATTTAGTTAATAATTTATGGTATTTCGACGATGTGTTTACACTTTGGGATATTTGCGATTCTATATTCCCTGATACAATAGTATATTCACCCCAATCAACGGGAAAAGATGCTCTAGTATATCAGTTATCTCAAGTGTGTAGCCACTCTTACATCTTAATTGGTGAAGTCATCTCAGTTCCCGTTTATTATACTTTGGCTTCTACAAAATCCTTCAATTACTATGATTACATTGACGAATATGGCTCTCCATTTTATAACTATAGATTGTTCTATCACAATCGGCCTTTCGTTGATGATTTGTGGCTATATAATTTGTGTTATCTTTATGACTCATATTTAGGATTAGGTTTTGACAATTGCCCTACAGGTCAAGAAATTTTGAGTTGGGAAATAATGTATAGACAAAATCCTCCACAAACTATAGAATACCACACGCTTAAAGTGAACTATGGAATACGGCATGAAATAGGTTCAGATCCTGGTCATAATTTTTAATTGGCACAGAAGGGCTTTTCAAGAAAACCATAATTTCACTTGAAAAGCCCTTCATAATAAATTTGTTTGCAATCATCTCAATTTGTATTTTGTCGAACACATTGTTATCCCATAAATAACTATTTCATGAAAAAACTTCTTCTATTTATCGCATTTGCATTCGCTGCAATCTTTGCCCAAGCCCAAGACTACACCCGCGATTCGCTCTTTTTGGAGGTTAGATGTCCTACCGACACACCTTATTTCAGCCTTAAACAACCTTCCTCTACATCGACAAGCGATGGGAAAATACTTACTCGCATTACGTCAAAGACTCTCTTAGGGGGACACCTTGTCGACTTCGGCGACTGGCTCTATAGGATAGACCCACAAAACCTTGTAGTCGTCGATTCGGTGTTTGTCGAAACCAATTACGGCTTTGAGGAGTACAACGGAAGCGTGTTGTTGGCCGATGCCCCAGATGATGAGGGTTGTATCTTCGCAAAACTCATCCATAACAAATTGACATATCAAGGCTTCCCGGGAAAGACTTGGCTACGCATCAGCCGTATTGACGACCAACTGAACATGCAGGCATATGAAGATGCCACGATGGTGACTTTGGAAGATTCAATTATAATCAACCGTCTCATAGACATCACCCTCGAAGGCGAACAAATCGTTCTAGCCTATCCTTTGGCTGACCGCACTCCAGTCATAGCGCGAGTCGGCTTGGATGGAATGCTCCATGACAAGACGATATGTGACTTTCATGCCACACATGGGTTTGCTGTATACAACGACACGCCACGCGAATATGCCCTTTACGATTGGAGTGTTTTCGGAAGCGACACGTGCCTTGTCTATCACGTGTTCGACTCACTGCTTACCCCAATGGAAACCATCGTGACAGAAGGACATTTTGGCGACATCTATCTTATTTGTCCTGGCAACAACCACATCATACCTTTAGACGACGGCTCTTTCATTCAAGCCTCACAATATGAGCAGCGTAACATCACCAGAAATGGGGTCTGCCTGCTGAAATACGACAAAACGACCCATGAACGCCTGGCCAATGCCATGTTTGAATCCTGGCCTATCTACTCGAATCGAAATTCGTATGCCTATCCCATTGGGTTGAAGCATTCGGCCGACGGCAACCTCTATTTCGCCTACCGAACCAATAATAGTGGATCGGCGAACAAAGGATGGATTGGAATTGTGAAGTTGGACACCGACCTAAACATCATCTGGCAGCGATATTGCCTAGGGTCATGGAACAGCTCAACCGGGTACAACCACTCATACTGCCAAATTATTCAAACAGAGGATGGCTTCATGATTGGCGGAAGGATTCATAAAAGCGGGGAATCTTACAATGTCTTCTATTACTTCGTCCACGACAATGATGCCAACAATATCCCCGAAGCCGAAGCTTTCCTCCGCCCCTACATGTTCTACCCCAACCCCACCCAAGACCGGCTCCGCCTGCAATACTCGCCCGATGTGCAGCCCAAGCAAGTCGAGCTCTACGACCTGCAAGGCCGCCTCGTGCGCTCGCAAAGCCAAGGCTTGGAAAGCCTGAATATGCAGGGCCTCGCCTCAGGACAGTATCTCATGAAGGTGACACTGGAAGACGGGAAGAGCTTTACGGACAAGGTGGTGAAGGAATAACAAAGGGGATTGCAAATCCAGGAGAATATAATTTTATACAATTAATCCAATTCATTTAGTTATCAACACTTTAAACTCAAACCATCATGAAAAAACATTATTTATTCCTTGCCACTTTATTAGTGGTTGCAGCCGTTTCGGCTGCCGTGGTGTCTTGTAAGAAAGATGACCCCAAAACTATGTTAGGCAGCACCAACCAATCAACCAAAGTCTTTGCACCACCCCAAATTGAGGACATGTACGCTTACCTGAAGGATTTCAAGAAGAAGCTGAAGGAAAGCAAAGGAGACGAGACCATGGGGCTTGACGAAGCCGCTTGGCATCTCGCTTGCTTAGCCAACGTCGATTTCTGCAAGATTAACGTGGATTTCGATGATGTCCAGTTTGATACAATTGAAATGAAAATCAATGTCAACGATGACGCTGTCTTTTTGAGCGACCTAAACTCAGCCTACGAGAACATGCGCGGAGAGATTGAACGGTTCAAGAAAAGCTTCAACCACAACAATCAAAACTTGTATTTCATTAATGTTATCATCTATGGTGACAGTAATGCCAAAATCGCATTGATGACCTCCTTCTCAGCTTCTTCCAAGGACTTAGACGATCATCTATGGTATTTTCCCGACACTTTTGGCTATATCGACTCGGTTTGCAACTATTATTTCAACGACAATGCTCAATATGTATGGGATGGCTATGCTAAAACGGAACTTCAACGCATTCTGAATCTTTTTGAGCATCATGAAAGCATTCATGAAGCCATGTGTTTTACACCTACACGAAATTACACTTTTCAATATCCCGATTGGCCCGATCGATACGGAAACTCGTTTTTGGGAAATTCAAGGGTTTTCGCTTTTGATGTTTCAATCGGCTCTAATATTTACCTAAGTACTGACGAGATGTGTTATTGCCTCGACTCGTACCTTGGCTTAGGCTATGATTACATTGTCAATAACTATTTGTACAGCAACGAGCATCCGGTCAATTGGACAATTGATACTGAGGTTTTTTCATTTCCTAATCATAGATGGCCTACGCATTTCCATAAACTGACCGTTCAATACGGACAGCTTAATGTCGGTCCTATAGACCCTCCGTCAGACTAGCTTCTTTTAAAGAAAAAAATGTTTTTATATTTTTGCAGCAAACATTAAAAACATAACACCATGAAAAAGTATCTTCTACTCATCGCTTTTGCCTGCATGACCTTGGCCACGGTAGCACAGAATGGCATGTACTCTTTCATGCTCCATGACATGGGCGATTATCAGATTAACATCGAGAATGTGATGCATCAACATGATGGCAATATCCTTGTCAACCTTTTCGTCGGCACTGGCGCTCCTGGCCAGACACCTGTCGATGTCGGGAATGTTGTCTATAAGATTTCGCCGTTTTCTCACGCCTTCACCGACTCGCTGTTGATAGAGAATCCCTATGCACCGTACTGTCTTTATGCCTCAGACCCGCGAGGCGAAGGCAACATCCGGGCCAATTTCGAGTATGCCGAGGAGTGTGACAGCACCTTCCTGCGCGTTTGCTATTTCCCCGACAACGACCTCCATATCAACCACGATGAGGATGTTGTGGCGCCAGTATGCGATGGGTTTGCTTGGGGCGAATTTGACAGCCATTTTTTGGACTGCAGGGGCGACATGATCATGAAATACTACAAGATTGGAGCCCAAGGTGGTTATGACGTCTATATGCTGCGATGCCGCCCCGATGGCACAATAGTTCATCAGACGCTGTTCATGGAAAACGACAATGGCCCTGTACCAAGGATGGGGTTGCTAAAGGAATCTCCTCTGCAATACTACCAATGGAAAACGTACTATGAAAACAACCTTGCCATTATGACAATAGACTCACTATTGCATTGGGACAACACCATTGTCGTCAACAAGATCCTGCACGAGGAATCCCTCTCGGATACGATGTATCTGGTCGCTTATGAACATTTTAATTTCAACCATACGACCGAGGTGGTTCCCATTGGCGAAAACGACATGCTGGTGGCTGCACCCTACGTCAGCGACACGAATTTTGACCCGACGACGGCGGAGCATGGCGTGGCGGTGGCCAAGTACGACATGCGTACCTTGGAGCGCAAAGGCCTAATCGTGTTCAACGACTTCCCAGGACAATACAATGAAGGGCAATGCTTGGGCCTCAAAAAGACCACCGACGGGTCTGTCTACTTCATGTATGAAGAAGAAGGGTATCCTATAGGTACCATCATTGTCGTGAGGATGGATGCGGACCTGAACGTTGAATGGATACGCTCGTGCAAAACCGACATCACTATCTCGGCACCGCTCCGTTTCCCCGTCTTGTACGAAGACGAGCAAGGGGTAGGTGAAGTAATCTTATGGGTCGGGTATGGCAGGAAGGAAGGCCATGACAAGGCTGACTTGTTTTGCTTTTTCCTCAACCACGACGGCACCGTGGGCACAAACGAAGCTGGCATAGAGATTCGTCCCTATGCCTATTACCCCAACCCCACCCAAGACCGGCTCCGCCTGCAATACTCGCCCGACGTGCAGCCCAAGCAAATCGAGCTCTACGACCTGCAAGGGCGCCTGGTGCGCTCGCAAAGCCAAGGATTGGAAAGCGTAGACATGCAGGGCCTCGCCCCAGGGCAGTATCTCATGAAGGTGACGCTGGAAGACGGGAAGAGCTTTACGGACAAGGTGGTGAAGGAATGATGAAGGGGATTAAATCCCCCGATTCAAAACCAACGGATTGCAAATCCACTGGAACAAAAACGGAAAAACAAAGAATGCCGTCAGTCATTGGCGGCATTCCGTTATTCACGAAAGATTTGCGTAAGATTTGTTTCCCTTTACCTCACTTGATTTCCACCAGCTCCAACTCGATCTTCAAAGGAGAATAAGGCGGTAAGGTTTCGCCCAAGTCAAACTCGCCGAAAGCAAGTTCTGAAGGCGTAATCAAGGTGACCTTCGCGCCCGACGCCATGGTCATCACAGCCTCCTCGATGGCAGCAATCATCTGGCCACTGCCCACCTTGAAGTACATCGGACGCTCATAGTCGTAGCTCGATTCCAGCTGTTCATCATCCAGGTTCTTCAGCACATAATGAACCGCAACTTCGTCGCCCCACTGGGCCAAATCGCCCTCGCCTTCTTCTTGGCGGATGATATAAAGACCTGATTCTGTTGGGGTCACAGTGATACCTTTAGCCTTGATATAATCGGCAATCGCCTTGTTTTCCAAGGCCAATTTGCGGTCTCTCTCGGCTTCCTTCTGGGCTTCCAAAGCAGCCTGACGCTCTTCGTAGGCCGCCTTGTCCATCACGCGGTTCATCTTCAACTTGACGACCAAAGGCGTGTAAGGATGGATGTATTGTTCATAACCCGTGCTGTCAAAAGCCAGTTCGGAGGGAATCACGAAACGCATCATGCCTCCTTCGGGCACCATACCGATGGCCTCTGTGAAACCTTCGCCCAAAAACTCTTCACCATACTGAATCTCAACGGGCTCAACGCCAAATGAGCTCATGATGGTGTCACCCTTAGGGCTGCACATCGTGAAATCGAAATCGACATATTCACCCATTCTGGCCACCCTGCCCTTGCCGGTCTTTTCCATAACGATGATACCCGACTCGGTCAAGGTGTTTTTGGAGTCGTCGCGTAGCGAGGTCAGGAATTCCTCTTCTTCCAGTCTCAGGCTGTCCAACATGGCCTTACGTTCCGCTTCAAGCTCTTCAAAAGGCTTCACGGAGAGGAGTTTCAGGTCATAATAGATAGGCATGCCCGCATATTCCTCAGGGATTTCCTCCATCTGCAACATGACGGTGAACACCGAATCGGCCAATACCATAAGACGGGCCGAGTCGCCCACGTGCATCATGAGCAGGGCATCGGCCACATCACCCACGAAGTCGGGCTTGGTCAGCACGATGCGCATAGGCTCGTCGCCCACAGTGGTAAACAGCAAAGAGTCATTGAAATACTGAGCCATCTCGAAAGTGGCCTCGTCGTTCAAACGAGGCATCACTTCCGAGTTGCCTTTGCTGTAAAACTTCATATAGGCTCCGCTTTCCGTCTTCTCAAAGCCCGAGTAAACACCCTTGTTACCACATGAGGCGAGCATCAAGAAGGCAAAAAGCGTGGAAGCCCATTTAAGATGATGTTTCATCTTATTTAACTGTTTCGATATCAATCAGTTCGACATCAAAAATCAGATTGGAGAATGGAACGATCTTATCACCGGCTTGTCTATCGCCATAAGCCAGATAATAAGGTATGTAAAGCACGCCCTTCTCGCCTTTCGACATCATCATAATGCCTTCGTCCCAACCAGGGATGACTTGGCCAACGCCAATCGGAATGGAGATAGGCTCGCCACGTTCGACGGAGGAATCGAAGACCGTTCCGTCAAGCAGTTTGCCCGTGTAATGCACCTTCACCATCTGTCCGGATTCCGGCTTCTCGCCATTGCCTTCCTGAGTCATCACATAAACGAGGCCCGACGGGGTAGGTTCCACCTCGATTTTGTTCTTTGCCAAATACTCTGCCAGTTGCTGAGCGGCAGCAGCCGTCTCTTCAGCGTGTTCTTCCTTCATCTTGGCAATACGCTCTTCGTTGACCTTCTTTACTTTGGCAGCCATATGCATAGCATATTCGCTTTCAGGATAGAAATCGTTGACACGGACATTGAAACGCATCACATCGTTCGAGGTGAAACCTTCAGGCAACTGAGGTTGTCCCATCAGTTTCTTGAAAGTGGAGTCGATATTGACGATGAACGAGGCAGAATCGCCTTTGTGCATCATGGCAAGGCCCTCAAAGAGGTCACCCGCAAACTGTGATTCCTTCAACTGCAACACGTTTTCCATCGCAGGAATAATAACAGCAGTGTCGTTCACAGTGCAACCCAAATAGACCTCCATCAGGTCGTCATTTTGAGGCAATGCACCTTCGTTCTTCTCAAAGAACTGGTAATACAATCCATTTTGAGTTTTTTGGAATCCCGGATAAGGATTCTTCTCACCGCAAGCACACATCGTGCCTACCATCAGCAAGGCCACAGCGGCCATTGACAAGATACTTTTTTTCATTGTTAGTACTATTTAAATTATTGAATTATAATTGTTTACTTATCTAAAACATCCAAGAGCTCCACGTCGAAGACAAGGTTGGAATAGGCTGGGATGTTGCCGTAAGGATTGGCACCATAAGCCAAAGTGTAAGGCAGCACAAACCTTGCTTTCTCTCCCACTCTCATCAAACTTACACCTTCCTCCAAACCCTTCAGTACTTTGCCTTCACCAATGACCAAGTCGTATTGTCCGCCCAACTGCTCGGAATCACCCAAAGGTGTACCGTCAAGATACGAGGCATCAAACTTGATGCGGGCAGTCTGTCCTTTCTGTGGCTGTGCACCCTCGGTGACCAAAGACTTGGCAAAAAACAGTCCCGAAGCAGTATAATCCGTGATGTTGTTAACCTTCAAGTAATCGAAAAATGCCCTCTCAGATTCTTCCTTCAAGGCTTTCAAAGCCCTTTCGGCTTCGGCCTGCAATTCAGCCGCAGTGGTGATTTTCAACAACTTGATGTCATAAACCAAATTGGCATAAGCTGGAATCTCACCCACGGAATGCTCGCCATAGGCCATGTCGAAAGGAATGATGGCCTTCACACGGTCACCGAGGTGCATCTTGGGTACAATCTCCTCCCATCCCTGGATGGTATAGCCTTCACCCAAGACAAAAGAGAACTTCTCGGGGCTATCGAAAGTGGAACCAACTGGCTGACCATTCAACAAGGTAGCCGAGAAGTCGAGTTCAACTTTTTCTCCTTTCACTGGACAACGGCCCTTACCCTTCTCTATAGGAATAATGTAAACTCCTGATGGTTCAGGTGTTACGTTGATATTATTATTAACGACATATTCATCCAAAGCCCTTTTCGCCTCAATCTTCATGGATTCCTTCATCTTCTCAACATTGGCCTGGAATTCCTCTTCCGTCTGCACCTCCACCAATTTCACCTCATAGCGGAAATAGTCCTCGGGAGCCAATCCAACTGCATTTGGATCCTGGTCATAATACAAAGCCGCGATTGAATCCGCCTTCACATAGAACGAAGCCGAATCGCCCACATGCATCATGGCGTATGCCTCCTGCAAGTCACCGGCAAAAATCGGATCTTGTAGTTGTGTGTAGACCTGGTGCTGAGTTCCTTGCCAGTCATAGTACAGAGAATCATGCAGATAACATTTCATCTCTATTTTCAAAAAATCGGTCAGCTTGGGTTGTGTAGCCGAGGTATTGCAATTGTGGAACTTATAATACATGCCACTTTGCGTCTTTTTGTAACCTGGATACTTCTGGGTACAACCCGTAAACAACATCATCGCCGATAAGCAAACCAGTGCAGATATTACAAAATGTTTCTTCATAACTTATTGATTGTCTATTATTTTTATCGTATAAACCAAAGTTGCATATTCAGGAATGCGGTTGTCGTCGCCATGCAAACCGTAAGCCAAATGGTAGGGAAGAATCAGCTTGGCAACATCGCCTCGATGCAAGTAATTCATGGCCTCTTCAAGTCCTGACTCCACACCACCTTCACCTACTACAAACGACTTAACTCCATCGTTATCAGATGAATAAATCAAATCTCCTGCGATGGAATGAAGTTCATACTCCAAGGTGACTCTTTCACCTTTTTCAATCCGTTTTTCCGAGCCTTGCTTCATGATTTGGTAACGCAATCCCGTTCCGGTAGATGTCATCTCCAATCCATGCCTCTTGATATAATTCGCAATGTCCTCCTCTTCCTCATTCAGCAAATACCGATTGGCCGTCTCCATGCTGTTTTTCATCTCGCCTTTCGACACAGGATTTTGCTGCTTTGGGGTCTTTTCACCACAAGCAAAAAATGCTATCAAGAGCAAAGGTATCAGATATTTACAATAATTCTTCATTGCGCTTGATTCAACCTTTCCTGATATTCAGGTAGCACCGCTTTCAGCTGAGCCACTGCTTCCTCAAACGAGCAAGTCAACGTGCCTCCCGCCGCGTTGGTATGTCCGCCGCCTTTGAAATATTTGTTAGCCAACTCGTGCACTGAGAAACTGCCTTTCGACCTGAACGACAACCTGATTTGGTCTTGACGCTCGGTCACCAGCACAGCCATATTAATCTTCTTCATCGAAAGCGGGAAGTTGACCACGCCTTCCGTATCACCCACTTGATAGTTGAATCGGTCCAAATCACTCTTATTCAATGCGATAATAGCTGTTGAATAGTCGTCAAGCACCTCCATCCTATTGTTGATGGCGAACCCCAACAAACGCAGCCGATCCTCCGACATCGTATCATAGACCAACTCGTGAATCATGGAATAGGGTTGCGACTTCTCCACCAAATAGCCAACCAAATCAAAAGTTCTGGGATGATAGATGGAATGCGCAAACGAGCCTGTATCCGTCATGATGCCAACCATCAGATTGGTACAAATGCTTTCGGTCAGGTACTCTTTCCCATAATGAAGGATGATTTCAGTCACTATTTCGGACGTACTTGAAACGCCAGTGCTCGAATACATGCAATAAAACTGGCTCTCCTCGGGATCTCTATGGTGGTCAATCAACACACGTGGGCAACGTGTCTTTCCAATTTCATTGTGCAGGATACCACCACGCGACAAGTTGTTGAAATCCAACATCATGATGCATTCAGCCTCAGCGATGGCCTCCTTGCAACGTTCCGCATCTTTCTCGAAAACCAAGATGTCGTCCGAGCCTGGCATCCAATGCAAAAACTCAGGAAAATCATTAGCAACCACCATCTTGACCTCATTCCCCCTTGCACGAAGAAACTCCGACATGGCCAAAACAGAGCCAATGGCATCACCATCTGGATTGACATGACAAGCCAAGACAATGTGTCTATTTGACTGAATTACAGCATCAAAACGTTCAAAAAAGATATCCGTTTGCATTACTTCAATAAAAGTTTGCAAAGGTACAAATTTTTCCGTTGCAACACCTATTTAATTAATAGAAACTCATCAACGGGGGAAAATCACCTCAAAAGTATCGTCGTAATACACCAAAACAATCTTTTTCAACCCTGATTTAGGAGAGGAGGCAACTTGTTCTACCGGCAAATCGTCATCAGCAGGTTGATTGAAAAGTGAACCTTCTGACAGATGATCGACCGGTTTTTCTTGTTCTCCTAACAGAGGCGTTTGCCCAACTAGGGAAGATTCGACAAACGGTTCCGAAACTGTCACTGGTCCACGACCAAATATAATCCAATCCAAATTGTATTCCGGAAAGGTCTCCTTCAGCTTCTTCACGAAGTCCAAACTCGGGTTATTACGTCCCGACAAAAGGTGAGAAATATTCGACGGTTGAATGCCAAGCTTAAGGGCAAATTCTGCAGCGGTCAGATTTTTCGCCCGGATGATATGGGCAATTCTATCTTTCATTTCCAGGGTTGTATCCTCCATTTTTTTCCAATTTTATGCACCAATTCGATTTACAAAAGTAAATAATAATCTTTTACAAAACACAAATCTCCAATATTTATTTTTGTAAACTTACAAAATAAACACAACAATTTGATACACTACTTCAAAATAATCTAATCAATATTTTAATATTCAACTATTTAAATAATACTATTAGAAATTACTTTTTCATTGCCATATATTCTAAAATTATTACCATTTTACTTGAAATAATATATATTACATAACTGAAAATAAATACTTTATATCAATTATTTGTGCATTATTCCATTATTGTCTATATTTCAATTATTCACAAATGTACATCTTTATAATTTATTTGCGTAAATATTTTATAATTGATTGATTTTTAGCTGTATATAAAAATATAATTTACTTATGTAAATCATTAAAGTTTGAGACAATGGTCATAATAAATGTCGCCATATTCGCGCTTTTTACGACCAATTGGAGTGATTATTCATCCATACCACAAACGCGTTCTATCGGCATAAAAACGACCTTTCCCACTTTTTCGTTTTTCTCCCCTACTCCACAAAACACGACTTCAGCGCTTTGGATTCTTAGATGCTTTTTACGCGATACATTCACACCTTAATTAATATAGCTTCTCTTTCATATTGAAAAAAGCCCTATCTTTGCCGACCGTGAAGAAGAAGGAAAACCATATCCAAAACCTCATCTCAGAGGGTGAGCATCAGATGCTCGATTTCAAGTTCGAGATTTCTGACAGCCGACGCATCGCTCGTTCCCTTGCTGCATTCGCAAACACCGATGGCGGGCGCCTCTTAGTTGGGGTCAAGGACAACGGAGCCATCGCCGGCGTTCGCTCCGATGAGGAAATTCACATGATTCAGGCCGCTGCCGAGATGTATTGCCAGCCCAAAGTGGACTACTCCACCGAAGAATGGGAGATCAACGGTAAGACCGTTTTGGAAGTCATCATTCCAAAAGACAAACATCACAAACACAAAGCCCCTGACAATCAAGGAGATTATAGAATCTTTGTACGTGTAAAAGACGAAAATCTTGTTGCTGATAGTGTATTAATTAAGGTGTGGAAAGCCGAAAAGTTCTCCAGACCAGCCAAAATCGCTTTCACCGAGACCGAGGAGCAACTCCTCCACTATCTCTCCGAA
>JAEEGI010014831.1_pt1 | contig 16320 bp, 10 predicted proteins | sample 8958751 | NCBI WGS metagenome assembly JAEEGI01 (sample SAMN16246545, study PRJNA631951) | gut metagenome | biome: gut microbiome; feature: rumen; material: KS-attached | host: Bos | place: Iran: Karaj | collected 2018-10
TTCCGAGAATATTTCGGATGCAACTTTCGAAACAGCCTGCAAGACGGTTTTTTCGGAGCCTCCCGTTGATGATATTTATCAGGAGAATCTTCCTCTTGATGAGGGGACCAGAGTATTCTCGGTTGAGTTCCTTCCCGGACAGTTCGACCAGAGAGCGGACTCTGCCGTTCAGTGCATAAAGTTCCTCAACGAGAACGAGGATCCCATCATTCAGACAGCGGTTGTATATGCTGTTGTGGGAAATGTTACCGACGAGGAGTTCGACCGTATTAAGGGTTATCTCATCAATCCCGTAGATTCAAGGGAAGCGGGTATGGATAAACCTGACACTCTTGTCGTAAATTATCCCGAACCCGAAGATGTTAAGACCTTTGACGGTTTTGCGGACAGCTCTGAGGATGAACTTAAGAAGCTCTATGATTCACTCGGACTTGCAATGACCTTCAAGGATTTCCTTCACATACAGAATTATTTCAAAAACGATGAGCACCGTGATCCTACCGTTACCGAGATCAGAGTGCTTGATACTTATTGGTCCGATCACTGCCGTCACACTACCTTTTCTACCGAACTAACCGGAGTTAAGTTTGATGACGGTGCATACAAGGCTGCATTCGAGAAGTCATTCGAAGAGTACATGAACACCAGAAAGGACCTCTTCGCAGACCGTCCCGACAAGTTCTCCTGCCTTATGGATCTCGGAACCATCGCCGCAAAGCGTCTTAGAAAAGAAGGAAAACTCGAGGACGAAGAGAAGTCCGATGAGATCAACGCATGTTCCATCGTTGTTCCTGTTGAGATTGAAAAGGACGGTAAGAAAGAGACCGAAGAGTGGCTGGTATTCTTTAAGAATGAGACTCATAACCATCCCACCGAGATCGAGCCTTTCGGAGGCGCCGCAACATGTCTCGGCGGAGCTATCAGAGATCCCCTTTCAGGAAGAGGATATGTGTATCAGGCGATGCGTGTGACCGGTGCTGCCGATCCCACCAGACCCGTATCCGAGACTCTTCCCGGAAAACTTCCTCAGAAGAAACTTGTCAGAACCGCAGCAAGCGGATATTCATCCTATGGTAACCAGATCGGCCTTGCCACCGGTTATGTCAAGGAAGTATATCATCCCGACTACGTTGCAAAGCGTATGGAGATCGGTGCCGTTATGGGAGCCGCTCCCAGAAAGAATGTTATAAGAGAGAATTCCGATCCCGGTGATATTATCATCCTTCTCGGAGGAAGAACCGGACGTGACGGAATCGGCGGTGCTACCGGTTCATCCAAGGCACACAATGTCAAGTCCATCGATACCTGCGGTGCCGAAGTTCAGAAGGGTAATGCACCTACCGAAAGAAAGATCCAGAGACTGTTCAGACGTCCCGAGGTAACAAAGCTCATCAAGAAGTGTAACGACTTTGGTGCGGGCGGTGTCAGTGTAGCTATCGGTGAACTTGCAGACGGTCTTGTGGTAAATATGGATAAGGTTCCCAAGAAGTATGCAGGTCTTGACGGAACCGAGCTTGCCATCTCGGAATCTCAGGAGAGAATGGCAGTTGTTGTAGCTCCTAAGGACGTACAGGAATTCCTTAAATATGCAGGCGAAGAGAACCTCGAGGCTGTTGAAGTTGCGGTTGTAACCGAAGAGCCCAGACTTGTTCTTCAGTGGAGAGGCAAGGATGTGGTTAATATCGCAAGAGCATTCCTTGATACCAACGGAGCTCATCAGGAGACTCAGGTAGAGGTTGAATCTCCTTCCGCAGATTCTTATTTTGACAAATATGCTCTCGATAAAGTAGCTGAGGATGTTAAGAACAAGGATTACTCCAAGGCTGTTATCGATACTCTTTCTGATCTTAACGAGTGCTCTCAGAAGGGCCTTGTCGAGATGTTCGACTCATCCATCGGAGCCGGCTCTGTTGTAATGCCTTACGGCGGAAAATATCAGCTTACTGAAGAGCAGGCAATGATCGCAAAGCTTCCCGTACTTGAGGGAAAGACCGATACCGTAACCATGATGAGCTACGGATTCGATCCTTATCTTTCAAGCTGGTCACCTTATCACGGTGCAATTTATGCGGTTACCGAGTCCCTTGCACGTATCGCTGCAAACGGCGGTGATGTAAGCAAGGTCAGACTTACTTTCCAGGAATACTTCAGACGCATGGATGAGAGACCGACCCGCTGGAGCCAGCCTTTTGCGGCACTCCTCGGATCCTTCGATGCTCAGATCGGATACGGACTTCCTTCCATCGGCGGTAAGGACTCCATGTCCGGAACCTTCGGAGATATCGATGTTCCTCCGACACTTGTGTCATTTGCTGTTGATATTTCAAGCCTTAAGACCATCATTACTCCCGAGCTTAAAGCGACAGGCAACAAGCTTGTTCTCTTTAAGATCAAGAAGGATAAGGATTTCAAGCCTGAGTATGCACAGGTTCTTAAGCTTTACGATGCTGTTTATAAGCTTATTTCCGATAAAGCAATTGTCAGTGCTTATGCACTTGATTCAAAGGGACTTGCAGCTGCTGTAGCCAAGATGGGAATGGGCTGCGGACTCGGTGCTAAGATCGAAGCTTCGGTTTCGGAAAAAGATGTATTCGGAAACGGTCTCGGAAATATCGTAGCCGAGATTCCCGCTGACAAGGTATCCGAGGTTTCCGCTCTTCTTGATGCGGATGAATTCGAAGTTGTCGGTGAAGTTATTTCTTCCGGATTCGAATATGCTGATGCAAAGGTTTCCTATGATGACCTTAAGAAGGCATGGACAGGAACTCTTGAAGGCGTCTTCCATTCCGTATCAACCGATGAGAAGGATAAAGTGGAAATCCCCGAATACAAGGCTCACGAAGTATACGTATGCAAGAATAAGGTAGCTAAGCCCACCGTATTCATCCCCGTATTTCCCGGAACAAACTGCGAATATGATTCAGCTAAGGCATTCGAAAGAGCAGGCGCTAATGCGAATGTAAGGATCTTCAGAAATCTTACTGCAGAGGATATCAGAGAGTCCGTTGCCGAATTCAAGAAGGCAATCTCACAGGCTCAGATGATCATGTTCCCCGGCGGATTCTCGGCAGGTGATGAGCCCGACGGTTCCGCTAAGTTCTTTGCTACCGCTTTCAGGAATGCATCCATCAAGGAAGCTGTAGAAGAGATGCTTGATAAGAGAGACGGACTTGTCCTCGGTATCTGTAACGGATTCCAGGCAATCATCAAGCTTGGACTTGTACCTAACGGAAAGATCACCGGCCAGACTGCGGATTCACCTACCCTGACTTTTAACACCATCGGCAGACATATCTCCAAGATGGCGTATATCAAGGTTGTATCCGACAAGAGCCCCTGGCTTCAGGAGGCAGAACTCGGAAGTGTTTATGCTAACCCTGCATCACACGGTGAAGGACGTTTCATTGCACCTGAGGGAGTTCTTGATGAACTCTTTGCGAACGGTCAGATCGCAACGGTATATTCGGATCCCGACGGAAATACTTCCATGGACGAGTATTACAACATAAACGGTTCCTTCAGATGCGTCGAGGGTATCACATCACCCGACGGAAGAGTTCTCGGTAAGATGTGTCACTCGGAGCGTATCGGAAACGGTGTTGCAATAAACATCTACGGTGAGCAGGATCTTAAGATCTTCGAATCCGGTGTTAAGTACTTCAAATAATAACGATAAGCGGGCCGATAGTTCATCGGCCCGCATTCACTTATGAACAGGATAAACTATGACAAACTGATGGAGGAGATCTTGGCGGAGAACGCGGGCCGTGTTCTTCTTCATTCATGTTGCGCTCCGTGTTCGAGCACATGTATCGAAAGACTTTGCGACAGATGTGATGTCACGGTTTATTATTACAATCCAAATATTGGTGAAGAAGCCGAATATCTGAAGAGAAAAGAAGAACAGATAAGGCTGATAAACGCATACAACGCAGAGAAAAAAGGGAAATTTGAAATAAAGATCCTGGATGCGGATTACGATCCGGTTTCTTTTTACAGAATTGCGAAGGGGCTTGAGACTTGTCCGGAGCGCGGAGAAAGATGTTTCAAATGTTACGAGCTGAGAATGAGAAGGACTGCCGAGGCTGCTTTATCCGCAGGTTGTTTTGATTATTTTGCAACGACGCTGACGCTCTCGCCTCTTAAGGATTCCGAAGCCATAAACTGCATAGGGTTAAGGATTGAAGCGGATACGGGAATGAAATATCTTCCCTCGGATTTTAAGAAGAGAAACGGCTTTCTCAGATCCATCGAATTGTCCAAAGAGTATGACCTCTACAGGCAGGATTACTGCGGATGTGTATATTCGAAAGCCTCCCGCAGCTGCGCAAAATGCGGAAATTGCGATGAAGTATAGTTTTATGTATAATCTTTAGTAATGTGTTGAACTGTCCACTTCAGATTGAAAGGAACAAATTATGAATTGTCCCAATTGCGGTGCCGGTTTAAAAATACAAAGTAATAAAGCTGTATGTGAATATTGCGGATATGAAGAGCCTCTTCCCGGAGTTCAGAGTTCGGGGAATGATGACTTCTTTAACATGGTTGTTTTTAATGAAAGCTACGGTGGGGAGGAGATCACACTTTCGATCCCCGAGTGTAACATAGGCTTTATCATCAGAGCAGGGGAGGCCGTAGCCAAAGATATTCCCTCCGGTTATCATACGATAGTCGTATCTGCCGGCGGAAAGACCGAGTACAGGTCCGTGTTCATACCGAATGACGGTACCGCGACCAAGGTGTATATAAGCCTTGCGGTATTGGGAATAAGTATCAGAGTCGTTGAACCCGGTGGTATTAACAGATATGGTGATGCAAGCGGGTATTCTTCCAGAAGACTTCCGCCCGACAGAGTCCTTCCGATTCTCGCGCTTGTTTTCAGTATTCTGATCCCTGTCGTCGGTCTGGTATTTGCCATTGTCGATGTAGCACAGACAAAAAGTCAGAAGAAGAAGACGAATTCGATAACTATTGCGTCATTTGTAATAGTCGGCGTAAGATTTGCCTTAATGATAGGAATTTTCATGACCGCAATTTTGGGTTCTATGCATTGATCAGATTTAAGAGTTGGAGATTTACGGATGAAGAAATTACTTGAACTGTTAACCGAGGAAGTCGGTTCTGCTTTTGAGAAGGCAGGTTATAAGAAAGAAGCCGGAAGGGTATCGGTATCTAACCGCCCCGACCTTTGTGAATATCAGTGCAACGGCGCGATGGCCCTTGCCAAGGAGTGCAAGTGTGCTCCCAAGATGATCGCCGATGCCGTCGTTGAGGTTCTTAAGGACAGCACTGTTTTTGATTCGGTGGAAGCAGTAATGCCGGGATTCATCAACATGAATATCAGCGCTGACTTTCTTTCAAAGTATGTTGCGGAGATGGCAGAGGATACCAAATACGGAGTTGAGCTTCCCGAGTCCAAGACAATTATCGTAGACTACGGCGGGCCCAATGTTGCAAAGGCTCTTCATGTCGGACATCTTCGTCCCGCGATCATCGGAGAGAGCATCAAGCGTATCCTTAAGTACATGGGACATAATGTTATCGGCGACGTTCATATGGGAGACTGGGGAAAGCCCATGGGTCTTGTTATGACCGAGATCCAGTGCCGCCAGCCCGACCTTCCCTATTTTGATGAAAACTTTACCGGAGAGTATCCCAAGGAGCCTCCTTTCACCGTAAGAGACCTTGAGGAGATCTATCCCACAGCATCCGCAAAGAGTAAAGAAGATCCCGACTACAACGCACGTGCACTCGAAGCAACCCTTAAGCTTCAGTCAGGTGTAAGGGGATACCGTGCACTTTGGGATCATATCATTGATGTTTCCGTTAATGACATGAAGCGTATCTACGAAAAGCTCCATGTTGATTTTGATCTGTGGAACGGTGAGAGCACTGTGCAGTACCTTATCCCCGACATGGTTAAGGAGATGCGTGAAAGCGGCGTAGCTTACGAGAGCGACGGTGCGATCGTTATTGATGTCAAGAAGGATACCGATACCAAGGAAATCCCTCCCTGTATCGTACTTAAATCCGACGGAGCAAGCCTCTACAACACCACGGATCTTGCAACTATAAAAGAGCGTGTTGCAAAGTATGATCCCGCACAGATGATCTATATCACCGACAAGCGTCAGGATCTTTATTTCGAGCAGGTATTCAGGGCAGCTGTTAAAGCAGGTCTTGTTTCAGATAAGGTAACCCTTTCCCACATCGGATTCGGTACCATGAACGGCAAGGACGGCAAGCCTTTCAAGACCCGTGACGGTGGCGTTATGCGCCTTGAAGATCTCATAGGTGATATCCAGAATGAGATGTATAACAAGATCAAAGAGAACAAGGATATCGATGATGCTGAGGCAAGACAGACCGCTGACATCGTCGGTCTTTCCGCGCTTTTGTACGGAGACCTCTCAAATCAGGCTGTTAAGGACTATATCTTCGACATGGAGAGATTTATTTCCTTCGAAGGAAATACCGGTCCTTACATCCTTTATACCATCGTACGTATAAAGTCCATTATCGCTAAGTTCGAGGCACAGGGAGGAAAGCTCTCGGGCCTTAAGATCGGTGTACCCGTTAATAATTCCGAGAAAGATCTTATGAAGGCTCTGTCATCTTTCTCACAGGTTATGGAGAGCGCTGAGGCCGAACTTGCTCCTCACAGGATCTGTGCTTTTATTTACGACCTTGCAAACGCACTTAACTCTTTCTATCACGAGACCAAGATCCTGTCCGAGGAAGATGAAGCCAAAAAGGGAGAGTATATCGCTCTTATCAAATTTACGAAAGATATGCTGGAGACCTGCATAGATATGCTGGGATTCTCCGCACCCGACAGAATGTAATTTAACGAGTCAGTGGCTCAAAAAACCGCATAAATACTGCGTTTTAGAAGGCTCAAAAAAATTTCGAAAAAAAGTTAAATTTTTTGTTGACAAGTAGTCTTCTACAATGTAGAATAGCCTTTGTCGGTCGGCGAGAGAGCCGAACACGAAAATGGAATCTTAGCTCAGCTGGGAGAGCATCTGCCTTACAAGCAGAGGGTCATAGGTTCGAGCCCTATAGGTTCCATTTTTTTTGAGGCGAGGTAGCTCAGTTGGCTAGAGCACGCGGTTCATACCCGCGGTGTCGAGAGTTCGAATCTCCCCCTCGCTACGCTGATGTGGCTCAGTCGGTAGAGCGTCGCCTTGGTAAGGCGGAGGTCACCAGTTCGATTCTGGTCATCAGCTCTAAGCCCGAAACCAATATGGTTTCGGGCTTTTTTTTTGCTCCGAAATACTATAGACTGAATCTGTAGTTTTTGTTTTTTAGTTGGAGTATCGGTAATGAAAAAATCTATAAAGAATTACAAGTCTTTTCTCGAGGTTATTTTTTCTGCGGCACTTACAGTGTTATGTCTGAGCATTCTCTGCTCATGCGGAAAAGACGAACCTGATCTCAGCAGTATCAGTGAAATTCCCGGAACATTTTTGGAAGCGGTAAAGAATCTCGACAGAGATGCGGCATCCGAATGTTCGCCTGAATTCGATTCGTCCGAATGGGATGAACTTACTGAAGATCAGAAAAAGATCATGCAGACCTTAATGTCCTATGCCGAAATTACTGAAATGGAAGATCCTGTTTTCTACGAGGAAGCAGGAAGCGCAGATATGAAAGTTACCTTTTCTTATATTTCCTTGGAGGATGTTGCAGAAGCGGGGATCAGCAGGTATGTGTCCGAGACGCAGCTCAGTGAAGTTCTTGAGGCCTATGATGACCCTGAAGAGAAGACCATTACGTTGGATTTTGAATATGATGAAGAGGGTGAGAACTGGAATCTTGCGAAATCCTCAGCGCGTAAAATATGCAAACTGTTTTCTTTTGAGTTTGCCAAGTTATTTGAGATAGTGGATTACTCTCCCGATGAGGTCAAGGATATTATTATGTCTTATCTGGAGGAGATCGCAGAGAGCACGGATGCGGATGCTTTTCCGGATGAATTTGATCTTGAATCTTTCCGGTACTATGATGATTCTCTTATTGGCGGTGCGGGAAGCCGAACAGAAGATGCCGTTGCACGTTTTGCCGCAGCCTACATGGATTATGTTTTATCAAATGATCCGTATATTTCCAGGACCGGAGCCTATGTCGGATACCTGGATGGACTGGCGCCATCAAGCATTGATCTTCAAAATGCTCTTTCCACCGATGAATATAATATCCGGGAATACGCCAACCTGATCAAATATCTAAATTCCGATATGGATATTGAAGAACTGGCGGATATACAGACAGCCCTTATTTACGATACCCTTGCCGAAGCAATTCCGGAGTGTGATTCGGAGGAATATTTACTGATCTTTGAAGTATCACCTTACAAAGATTCTGAAGTGCCTTGTACTTTTGACAGAGATATTATTCCTGAACCGTTTAATTATGATACCTCTATCGAGGTTACGGATAAGGAGTTTAACTATTATATCGAAGCGGCAATTGAATTATTGCATGATAACGGTGAGGCGGATGACGAGCTGTACGAAACAATGCTTGAAAATATTCCCGATCTTGATACATGCTTTACTTTCGATACAGATGTCAGCAGCTCCGGACATCCCAATCAGGCAGTCGATACATATATGTATGTGCCTTCGTGGTGCGAGGATGGAAGTATATTCTACGGTGAATCCGAAATCGATGATCAGGGATTTAGTATGTTCTATTCCGGACAGCCCGAATGGGGAGTTTTAGCCGGATATTCCATTGACGATGAAGGAATATGGATCTCGAACTATTTTGAAAGAATATTCTTTCCGACCGATGAGGTTATTGTCGACTGGTGGCTGGACGGAGAACTTATAGTTGACTCTCAGGTTGTTATTGTAGATGCATTTACCAATGAAATAGAAGTATTTCTTCCTGTAGAAAAATTGCCCGAATCGGGAACTTATGAAATGCGTATTTGGGAAACGGATCATAGCCACGTCATAGCGTATGTTACGATCACAAGATGATATAAAACAGGTTTGGAGTATATATGGGACGAATTATAGGTATAGACTTGGGAACCACAAACAGTCTGGTATGTGTGTGGGAGGACGGCAGAGCCAAATTGATCCCAAATGCATTTGGCGAGTATCTTACACCGAGCGTTGTCAGCTTCGGACAAAAAGGAGAAGTATTTGTCGGAAAGACTGCCAAAGAGCGTCTTGTGACGGATCCTGACAATACATTTGAATTCTTCAAAAGATATATGGGTAAAGACAAGACTTACGGCAAATATAATTCCGAAGAATTGTCTTCACTTGTGCTCAGAAGCCTTAAGGCCGATGCGGAGAGTTATCTCGGCGAGCCGGTAGATGAGGCGGTTATAAGCGTTCCGGCATATTTTGATGATAAAGCAAGAAAGGCTACAAAGAATGCCGGTGCACTTGCAGGCCTTAAAGTAGACAGGATCATAAACGAGCCTTCCGCTGCGGCTCTCGGATATTTAAAGGGAATAGGAAGAGATGATTCGGCGGAAGGCGAAGAGCATTTGATGCTTATCTTTGACTTTGGCGGCGGAACACTTGATGTCTCTTTGGTAGAGACATTTGATAACGTTGTCGAGATAGTATCCGTAAGCGGTGACAATGCTCTTGGCGGTATGGATTTTGACAAGGCTATAGCGGACCATTTTATCAAAGAAGCGGGCCTTGATAATGATAAGATATCACCCGCAGTCTATAACATTATCCTAAAAGCTTCCGAAAATGCTAAAAAAGAACTGACGGTGAATTCTGCAGCGCAGATCGAAGTCCGTACTGATGAATTATTTAAAACTGTCGGGATCACCAATAAAACTCTGATTGAAATTTCTGCCCCCATTCTGAAAAGGATTTATAAGCCTGTTCAGGACATGCTCAGAAATTCCAAGTATTCCGTTAACGATATAACCGATGTGGTAATGGTGGGCGGTTCCAGCAAGATGCCCATCATAAAGCATTATTTGGAACATATTCTCAGCGTCAACAATATATGTGTTGAATCACCTGATCACATGATAGCTATCGGTATGGGAGTATATGCCGGTATCGTAGAAAGAGATGATGAGGTTAAGGATGTGATCTTAACCGATGTGTGTCCGTTTTCCCTGGGAGTCGGTACTTATAACCGCCTTAATCCCGGAAAGTCTCTTTCATCATTTATCATTTCCAGAAATTCGGCGCTCCCTGTAAGTCATACTCAGGTTTATTATCCGGTTGCGGACAAACAAAAGAATATCAAGCTTGAGATATTTCAGGGAGAAGAATATCTGGCGGAACAGAATAAGGCAATGGGTACGATCGATATAAAGCTTCCGCCCGAAGCCACCGTAAATACACCGATACTTGTTACATTTTCGTACGATATAAACGGAATTTTGGTTGTGGATGTTTCCGTACCTCAATTCAAGATCAATATGAATAAGGTCATCGTCAACGAAGAGGTGGATCACTCCGAAGAATTCATCAAACAGAAGGTTCATGATCTTAACAAACTCAAAATGATCGATCGTGACAATGAGGAAGATGTCCGGATACTTGAATGGGGAAGCAGATTGTTTGCTCAGAATTCCGGCCAGGCACAGGCGCAGATCGGGAGTAAAATGGCGTGGTTTCAGGAGGCAATGTACCGGGCAACGGATATGTATAACAAAATCCGCTTGAGGAGTTACATGAAAAGATATCTTTTGTTTGTTGAAGCTTCAATGCTTAAAACGGAAGTTTTGAATTTTAAAGATAATTCCTGGCAGGAGGATGAAGACAAACTTGTTGATGAGATCTTTGGGGACTGGGAGGATTAGTTAAGTGGTTTTTTACGGAATTCGTGAGGCATATCGCATACTTGGCATCGACGAAGGCGCGGATATTAAAGATGTCAAAAAAGCATATGCGGCACTTATCAAGCAGTATCATCCCGAGGAGCATCCCGAAGAGTGGAAAAAAATACATGATGCCTATACTCTGGTATGCGATCATTTAAATAACCCACAAAAGCTGATCAACAATTCAAATGTAATTGTCATCAATGACATTAAATCTTCTCCCAAACAGGAAGAGCCTGAGTTTTCCGAATATACAGATGAGAAAAAAAGTCCTGTCGGGAATATAGATGAGGAGCTCAAGTCATTTAAAGTTCCGCATGATAAGTTTAAGCCTCTTAAGGAAATAGACGAAGAACAGCTTCTTTTGGACAGTCTTCTTGATGAGGCCAAAAAGGAAAACGGTGAAGCATCGTTTGGCACAGGGAACGATCCTTCAAAGGATCTGGAGTATTTTTCGGATATTCTCGAGATGATAAATAAACTTCAGGATCCTGATATCGTGATATACGGAAAGCCTGTGATCGGCATAGAGAGCTTTTTGGAACTGCATAACCATGAAAAGTATGAACAGGCTATGCTCTATCCTGAATTTGTCAGCCGCCTTACGGAAGTCTTACGAAAATCATATCTTGATCCCGATATCAGATCGTATCTTGAAGGCGATGTAATAAAAGCCCAAAGATTATATATAGATCGCGAAGGCAAGCCTGATTATTCCAAATTGTTAAAAACAGCGGAGGCACTGAACTCTAAAAGTGTGTTTGCGGCAAATGTGGAAATGGAAAGGAGCAAGCAGGACGGTTCCTGGAAAAAAGCGTCACGGAGCAGTGAGAGGATAGCGGGGATTCGAATGGCGTGGCTGATACTCGTGATCATCTTTTCGGTGATAGGCTTTATTGCAAGGGTTTTTCATAAGCCGCATACAAGCACACCCACCACATCTTCCGTACTAAGTAACATGCCGGCTCCGGAACTTCCCAAACCCTTTGAAATTGCCATGCTTGCTTCCCAAAACGGAATAGATTTTGAACAGGTACTTACGGATTATGAGGTTTTCCTGGAGGAATGCAAAGATTTCTTTGAAAAATATGATATAGAAGATTACTCTGATCCCGAAGTATCGGAAAAATATAAAGAATTGTCGGATAAGAGAACTGAATTTTTACTGTATGAGAGTATCGGGTTATCCGACGTTTCCGGTAATGGCGATCCGGCTATATATTCGGAGATGAAAAGATGCCGAAAAGAAATGGAAGCCCTATGGGAGGACTGGGAAACGGATGATTCAGTAAATTTGCCATAATTGTCAAAATATTCTAAAATATAACTAACTTTGGTTAAATATTACCTTGTATCGCAAAAAGGCTGTTTTAGGGGTAGAACGGAAAGGATGGGGAAATGCGTAGAAGGGTTAATTATCCTATAGTTGTCAGGCTTGAGGATATCTGTCCCACCATGGATCTTGATAAGTTTGCGCTTTACAAGAATTTCTTTGATGAGACCGGTATAAAGCCGCTTCTTTGTATAGTTCCCGACAACAAGGATCCAAAGCTTGTAAAGGGTACATTCAACAGGGATTTCTGGGGACTTATGAGAAGGCTTAAGGATGAGGGGTGGACCATCGGAATGCATGGAACCCATCATCTTGCTACGGGAAAGAGTGCCGGTATCATCAGCGGTGATGTTCCGACCGAATTTGCCGGAAGAAGCTATGAGTCACAGCTTAAGATGCTCAGGGAAGGCAAGCATCTTCTTGCCCAGAACGGACTTGATACGGAGGTTTTTGTAGCGCCTCATCATTCCTATGACCTGAATACTTTGAGAGCCTGCTCTAAGCTTGGTCTCAGATATGTGTCGGACGGAATGAGCAAGCATCCTTACATACTTGAAGGCGTTAAGTGCATTCCCGCAACACCTTTCTGGAAATATCACAGAAGCGGTGTTCTTACCATGTGTGTCAATTGCAGCCTTGAAAATCTTGACGGAAGAGAGACCATATTTGAGTTCCTAAGAGCCAACCTCTACAATGTCATCAGCTTCGAGGAAGCATGCAATTTAAAGACCAGACCCTATTTCCTGGCCCGCATCAGCGAAAAGAGAGCGATCAGGAGATGCAACAGGATCAGAGCATATGAAAAGAGGAAAAACGGACAGGATTAACTGTTCGTCGGAGGTTTTTGTAAAATGGAAATACCCGCAATTCTCGGCGGTACGCCGGTGAGGGACAACAAGATCTACTACGGAAGACAGTGGGTAAGTGAAGAAGACATCGCTGCCGTATCCGAGGTTCTCAGAGGACCTTATATAACATGCGGCCCCAAGGTCACCGAAGCCGAGAGAAAACTCGAGAGCTATACCGGAGCAAAGCATGCCGTTGTGGTAAACAGCGGAACCAGTGCACTTCATTGTGCGTGCATCGCAGCAGGCGTGGGAGAGGGCGATGAAGTTATCACAACACCCATAACCTTTGCCGCATCCGCCAACTGTGCATTGTACTGCGGTGCGAAGCCTGTTTTTGCGGACATCGATCCCGAGACATACAATATAGATCCCGACAGCATCAGAAAATGCATCACCGATAAGACTAAAGCGGTTATTGCGGTCGATTACACCGGACAGGCTGTTAAGGCCGATGAGATAAGAGCGATCTGCGACGAGTTCGGTCTTGTATTTATCGAAGATGCGGCACATTCCATCGGAACCAAATACAACGGAAAATATGTCGGAAACATTGCCGACATGACCTGCTTTTCGTTCCATCCCGTTAAGACCGTAACTGCGGGAGAGGGAGGTGCGATCCTTACCAATGATGACGATCTTTATACCAAGCTTGTGCTTGCACATGCTCACGGTATCACCCATGATGAGGCTCTTATGGAGGATGCACCCCACGAAGGCGAATGGTATTACGAGGAGATCTCACTGGGATATAACTATCGTATGACGGATTTCCAGGCAGCGCTTCTCATCAGTCAGCTGAGCAGGATCGATGAGTTTGTAGCCCGAAGAAAAGAGATCGTTAAGATATACGACGAAGCATTTGCAAATCTTCCCGGTATCATCATTCAGAAGAATATTCCCGAATCAGATACCTCGAGACATTTGTATGTCATAAGACTTGATCTTGATAAGCTTACATGTACCAGGAGAGAATTCTTCGATGCCATGAGTGCGGAGAACGTTCAGTGCCAGATCCATTATGTTCCCGTATACTGGTTCCCTTACTACAGACATCTCGGATATGAAAAAGGTCTTTGCCCCAATGCCGAGGAAGTCTACAAGGGCATCATGAGTATTCCGCTTTATCCCAAGATGACGGATCGTGATGTTGAGGATACCATTCATGCGGTAACCAAGCTTGCAACATATTACGCAAAATAAAACAGAGATAATGACACTTAAAAGCCGGCCGGGGGGGACTTTTGCGATAAGGGGTAAAAGATTCTTTTCTGAACGGCTTTTGTTATTACGAATGTAAAGGATACATGATATGAAAAAGGCACTTATTACCGGTATAACCGGACAGGACGGAAGCTATCTTGCGGAATTTCTGCTCGAGAAGGGATATGAAGTTCACGGTATCATCAGAAGATCTTCCGTGGATTACAGGGAAAGAATTGCCCATCTTGAAGGTAAAGATAATTTCTTCCTTCACAACGGTGATCTGACGGATTCCTTAAGTATGGTAGGTCTCATCAGCAAAATAAGACCCGATGAGATATATAATCTTGCGGCGCAGAGCCACGTTCAGGTTTCTTTTGATGTGCCCGAGTTTACCGCAGACGTTGATGCTGTCGGAGTACTCAGGGTCCTGGAGGCGGTACGTATCGCGGGACTTGCCGATACATGCCGTATTTACCAGGCATCCACTTCCGAACTTTACGGAAAAGTAGAGGAAGTTCCCCAGAGCGAGAAGACTCCTTTCCATCCTTATTCTCCCTACGCTGTCGCTAAACAGTACGGATACTGGATCGTAAAAGAGTACCGCGAAGCTTACGACATGTTCGCATGCTCCGGAATCCTCTTTAATCATGAATCCGAGAGACGCGGAGAGACTTTTGTAACTCGTAAGATCACTCTTGCCGCGGCACGTATAGCAGCAGGGATCCAGGATAAACTTTATCTCGGAAATCTCTCATCGCTTCGCGACTGGGGATATGCCAAGGATTATGTAAAATGCATGTGGCTTATGCTTCAGAATGAGAAGCCCGATGATTTTGTAATAGCAACAGGAGTTCAGCATTCCGTAAGAGAGTTCTGCACACTTGCTTTTCACTACGCAGGTATCGAACTTGAATTTAAGGGAGAGGGCGTGGAAGAAAAGGGATATGACAAGGCTACGGGCAAAGTGCTCGTTGAAGTAAGCCCCGACTTTTTCAGACCCACGGATGTTGTCAATCTTCTGGGAGATCCTTCCAAGGCTGCTAAGGAACTTGGATGGAATCCCACCGAGACTTCTTTTGAAGAGCTTGTAAGACTTATGACGGAATCCGACATGAAGAAGGCTGCAGCAGAGGCTAAAAACAGATAATGAATATAATTTTGCTTTCGGGCGGTTCGGGCAGAAGACTCTGGCCGCTCTCGAATGAAGTAAGAAGTAAACAATTTATCAAAGTATTCAGGGACCCTGACGGAGAACCCGAATCAATGGTACAGAGAGTTTATCGCCAGATAATCTCTGTGATCCCCGATGCAGATGTTACCATCGCTTCATCGAAAAGACAGCTTTCTTCCATCAAAAACCAGCTCGGTGAAAATGTCTCGATATCTCCCGAGCCTGCAAGAAGAGATACATTTGCGGCTATCGTACTTGCGCTTTCATATCTGACAGATGTGAAGAAAGTATCTCCGGAAGAGCCCGTTATCATATGCCCCGTAGATCCGTATGTTGAGGATGATTATTTCAGGGCGCTCATATCCCTCGAAAAGCTTGTAAAGGAAAAAGAGGGAATATGTCTTCTCGGAATTAATCCAACATTTCCTACAGCAAAGTACGGATATATTGTTCCTGTGGACAAAGAAGAGATAAGCTGTGTATCCTACTTCAAGGAAAAACCTTCCGAGGATGATGCAAAGAAGCTTATCGAAAAAGGAGCACTCTGGAATGCCGGAGTATTCGGCGTAAGAGCGGGATATATACTTGGGATCGCGGAAAAACTTATAGGATATAAGAGCTACGAAGATCTTCTTGCCAGATATGAAGAAGTAGAGAGCGTAAGTTTCGATATTGCCGTTCTGGAAAAAGAAAACAACATCAGGGTTCTTAGATTTTCCGGGGAATGGAAAGATGTGGGAACCTGGAACACAATGGCGGAGACCATGGACTCTTCATCCTTCGGAAACGTGGTATTCGGAGGAGAATGTGTAAACACGACCGCCGTAAACGATCTTGATATACCCGTTATATGCATGGGACTTAAGGATGTGATCGTTGCAGCGGGACCTGACGGAATACTTGTTTCGGACAAGCATCAGTCCAGTTATATAAAGCCGGTGGT
>JAEEGI010014832.1_pt1 | contig 16320 bp, 9 predicted proteins | sample 8958751 | NCBI WGS metagenome assembly JAEEGI01 (sample SAMN16246545, study PRJNA631951) | gut metagenome | biome: gut microbiome; feature: rumen; material: KS-attached | host: Bos | place: Iran: Karaj | collected 2018-10
GTAATAGACACACCTGCCACCTTACCTTCAAGTATGGTAGAGATGTTTTAGTTCGATACGCGCTTCAGTTCGTCGGCATTCACGATAGACACAGAACCCGTCAGGTCGGCCTTCTTCTGAACACCATAACCCACGACGACCACCTGATCGAGCATCATGGCGTCTGACTCGAGTTCAATAGTATTAAGGTTCGCGCGCCCACGTACGGCAATCTCGCGATCCTTGTAACCTACATAGCTTACCAGAAGGGTAGCGTTAGAAGGAGCATCCAACTCGAAGTTTCCATCGAAGTCGGTCACAACACCGCTCTGCACGCCCTTCACTCGGACGGTAGCGCCAATGAGCGGCTCTCCACTTTGATCAACGACCTGACCACTCACTTTGATGGTCTGGTCCTGCTGCACCGATGCCTTTGCGGTAGTCGGACAGAGGGAAAGTCCACCCGACATGCCTAACATTAGCATCACAGAGAATAATACTTGTTTTCTCATTTGCTTTTGGTTTTAAATTTATAAAATTGATTTAATGAATGAAATTTTTCGCAAAAGTAACACAATTTGATTTAAATCAAGTGGACAAAACGATTTATAAGGTGGACAAAACGAATGAAGGATGAAAATTTGTTTATTTTCGCCCTTTTTAAGTACGTTTTATCCACTTATTCACCTATAAAGGCACTTGGACTCATGCCAAACATCTTCGCGAAACAACGCGTGAAGTATTTCGGATCGTTGAACCCTACCTTATAGGCTATTTCGGTAATATTGCGGTTTCCGGTCTTCGCAGAGAGCAATTCCTTGGCCATGTTCAGGCGGTAGTTACGGATGAACTGTCCGGCCGGCACACCCACCTCCGCATTCAGGTGTTTGCTGGCCACCGTGCGACTCATGCCAAGGGCGTCGCAGAACTCCTGCACGCCAAACTCGGAGTTCATGTAGTTGGCTTCCATGATCTCCATCACGCGTTCCATAAACGGTTTCGTGCGTTTGAGCACCTCCTCCTTGTCGGCCTCCACACTCTTCGTCACACTGTGTCTGTAACGCTGTTGGTTGTCGAGGATGTTCTGGATACGGGTCTGCAACTGCGCAGGATCTTCCGACTCCTCCAATACACGGCGGATTGGATTAAGCAGCTGTTCGGCCTCCAACCGTTTCAGACGTGCCACCCACCTATTATATATATAAAGTACGAGAACTACGAAGAGAATGCCCAGCAAAGAACGGAACCACCAGCTATTCCAGAAAGCAGGACTGACGTTTACCTCGATGGAGGCTATTTCCGACTGGTCGGCTGACAAAGATGACACATATTTCACCTCGAAGATATAATGGCCGGCAGGCAGAGCACTATAGCGTACGGAGTGCTCTCCCAGTTTGAGCGGCGTCCATTCGTCATCAAGGCCTTTCATCCTGTAACTGAACATGGCCTGCGCCTCGTTTCCATAATCCAAGGCTGAAAAGGCGATGGAGAATGAACGGTTACCCTCACGCAACCGTATGGATTTGGCAATCGAGATGTCTTCCGACAAATACTCACTGCCAGCAGTAACATCCTGATTATCCACAATGAGGTGGGTAAACACAAGCTGGCCATTAGCCTTAGCCTCCGTATTCTCACCCAAGACCTCTATCAGTCCTCCCTCGCTGCCAAGATAGATGACGCCCGAAGCGTCCCGGGCCGCAGAATTCCAATAGAAATGATGATTGACCAGACCTTCGCTCTCGAAATAGTTGGAGAAGACATGCGTTTTCGGATCATAAACCGACAGACCATTCTGGGTCGTTACCCATAAGCGTCCATTAACATCCTCAACGATACCCTTGACACCACCAAAGGCCAGTCCGTCTTCTGTGGTTAATACCTCAAAGACATCTTCTCTCCTTTTCTCCTTCTCTCCTTCTCTCCTCCTATAAAGTCCGTAGCCGTTGCTACCCAGCCAAAGCGTACCATCATGCGTCAGACAGAAGGAGGATATCTTGTCCACGATACGTGAATTGGAATCGTCCAGCTTGTGGGAGATCAGTTCATGCTTAAAGGGTCTGTGCCCCTGGCGTCCAGAGTTGAGATCCACTTTGATCAAGCCCTGCATACAGCCCATCCACAGGAAACCATCATGGTCGATGATGGCGCCGATGTTTCCCGTCAGACTGCGGCATCCCTCAAACGGTTCTTCTATCACATGCGACTTGAAATCATAGAAATACAGTCCCGCATTACTGCCTATCCACAGACCGTCGTTAATGGAATCAACAGCCAGCGCTCCTACAAAACCCGTACGCCACTGATATTCTCCCTGAAGTTCCAGACGGGAGATGTGATGGACTCCCTGCTTATCTGTCAGGCAGACCCCTCCTCCCCATGTGCCTATCCAAAGCTTGCCGTGATGATCGGCAGCAAGCGCCGACACACTATTATGGGACAAACCAGAATTAGCTGTTGTGTAATGGATAAAGTCGGCAGTACCTTTCTCACGAAGGTTCAGGCCTCCTTCCACCGTTCCCACCCATAACCGTCCGTCCGGCTCAACCAACATGGCGTTCACGGGGTTGGGAGAGAGGGAACGAGGGTCACTGGTATGAACGGAGTTCCGCAGCAGCAGGCGTTGCGGTGCCAGACAAGCAATACCGCCTGACTCTGTACCAATCCAGATATGACCTTGATAGACACGGATGCAATGAACGAAGTCGCTCTTCAGCGGAACAGGGCTCTCCGTAGTCCAAGCCGTGAAACTGTCCGTCTGATCATCGTAGATATTGACACCACACAGAGAACCGACCAACAAGCGATTATCAGACGTGGCTGCCAAACTCGACAGAAACACATGGGACAGGGATCCCGGAGCAGTGGAATGATGATACTCAGCCAACTTTTGCAGATAGGGGTCATAACGGAACAGTCCCTGGTTGGTTGTGATCCAGACCACATTATTACGTTTTAGGATGTCAGTGATGTAATGTTCCTGAAGGGGCTTCAGCAATGCGGATATTTCCTCCCGTACCAGCTTCCCGCCTTTTTCCACCAGTCGATAAAGCCCACCGTCGATACCAATCCACGGTTTGCCGTTTCCATCGACATCACAGATGGCAATGTCGAGCATCCTCCAAGGATGGGGATAGTTGTAAATATGATCAGGCTGTCCCTGAGCGTCGAATGTGATGAGAGAGACCTGTCGGTCATTGACCACCCAAATGCGCCCCATGGCATCACGATAGCACTTCATGGAAGGAAAAGTCAGCAGCTCTCGCAGACCCGGATGGTCAGGTACAACGGCTCTCATCGTCTTCAGGTCGATGATATTGATACCCTCGTCGAAGGCTACCCAGAGCCTATGGAAATCGTCCTCGGCAATACTGCGGCATGACTTACTGTTCAAGTCAAGCCTGGGCTCCATGACACCATAACCATCGTAGCGAACTAAACCACCACCATACGTCGAGATCCAAAGAAAGCCACTGGAGTCCTTGAAGATGTCGTTGACATGATTATGGGGAAGACCATTGCTCAGGTCCAGATAGGTGAGGTTGTACCGTTCCGTCAGAAAGTTAGCAGCGTGGGTATCGATATCAAGGAAGGAGGAAGGAGGAAAGAGGAAGGAGATATGCATGGCGAAGAGAAGCAGTGTCACCCTCCGCCACCAAAGTAATCTCTTTCCTCGTTCCTCCTTCCTCATTCCTCGAAAATATAATTACTTCTTAATTCCTGCGACGCAGACGGAACCAATGAGGAAGCTGACGCCAGCGACGATCATCATCGTTGACTGATGACCACCTACCAGCGTCAGGATAACGCCTCCCAAGAGGGCAGCCACAATCTGAGGAATACAGATGGTGCCGTTGAAGAGTCCGAGATAAGCACCCATGTGTCCATAACCCTGCAGGGCATTCGTGACGAACGTGAACGGCATGGCAAGCATCGCAGCCCAAGCACAACCGATCATCAGGAACGGGATGAACTGCAGATACTGGTTGCTGATGAACGGTACGAGTGCAAAGCCGATACCACCAATCACCAGACTGACGGAATAAGCCAGTTTCGTATTCTTGAACTGTGGCAGCAGGGCGGCCCATACTACAGAGCCCACGGCCTGAACGGCAAAGAGGATACCCACCCAGTTGCCTGCCTCCTGGAAGGCCTCACTGGAAGGATCGGTCGTGTTCCACACCACCTCGGCAATGGCACCGGTCGTATAGTTCCACATATAGAGCATGGCTGCCCAAGAGAAGAACTGCACGAGTCCGACTTTCCAGAAGGTCGAAGGTGCATTCTTCAGCAAGGTGATCCAATTTCCTGAATCCTCAGAGTTCCCGGAGTTTTCAGAGTTCTCAGATGTAGGATTATATTCTGCATAATCCTTCGGATTCCACTCCTTCACCTTCGAGGTGGTATAGATGACACAGAGAATCAGGATGGCGGCACCGATATAGAACGACCAGATGACGCTGTCGGGCACTACACCTTTCTCTGCCACATTGCTGATGCCGATAAATGTAAATATGAAAGGGAACACAAAACCCAGCACCGAACCGGCATTACAGAGGAACGACTGAATGGAGTAGGCCTTGGCCTTCTGTTTCTCGTTCACCATGTCGCCCACGAGCATCTTAAACGGTTGCATCGCCATATTGATACTGGTGTCGAGGAACATCAGGGCAACCAGTCCGAACATCATGGCGGCACTGACCGTCAGTCCCAATGAGCCTGCATTTGGCAACAGACACATCACCAGCACTGCTACGGCGGCTCCGACAAAAAGATAAGGAATACGACGGCCGAAGCGCGTCCATGTCTTATCGGACAGCGTTCCGACAATCGGTTGCACAAGGATACCCATCAATGGCGGGAGAATCCAGAAATAACTCAGGTTGTGCGGGTCTGCGCCGAGTGTGGCGAAGATTCGCGAGATGTTGGCACTCTGCAAGGCGTAGGCAATCTGCACGCCGAAGAATCCGAAACTCAGATTCCACAATTTCCAAAATGACAGGTCTGGTTTTTGTTTCATAAACTACTACTTTTATATTTTACGACAACTTAGACAACTAAGACAACATTATACAATTCTCAGAGGAATTGTCTTACCTTTCCATCAACACCAACAATATCATTTGTCTCTTTATCAAGAAAATAACGCTCTATGGTAGCGAACTTAGGAGAAAAATTCACCAAAATACCACAAGAACATCCGAGAAGACGCATGTAATTAAACAACTGCGCACGATGATTGCTAACTAATTCTGCAACAGCTTTGCATTCAATTATAATATCCTCCTTACAAAGAAAATCGATGCGATATTCTGCATCCATGGATTTTCCATGGTATGCTGGATGAAAAGACAATTCGCGTTTATATGGAATGCCATCCTCTTCAAATTGCATTTGCAATCCTTCCTGATAACAGTACTCATTGAGACCTGCCCCCAATTCCTTATGAACCTCATGAATAGCCCCTATCACATCATAAATATGTTCTTTGTATGTTGAAATATCTACCATCGTTTTGAAATGTTGTTTAAGTTGTCCAAGTTGTCGTTATAAACTACTTTGTTGTGCCGCGGATGATGAGGCGGGTACGGACCACGCGCTTCTCGACCTTCTCCATCGGGATGAGACCTTCTACTTTGTCCATCAGGATCTCCGCAGCCTCCTCACCTACCCGATGACCCCGTTGTTCGACCGTAGTCAACATCGGATCACAGGCCACGGCACGCTGTCCGTTGGTAAATCCGCAGATGCTGATATCCTCAGGCACCTTGTAACCAGAATGCTTTGCCGTATAGAGAATACCGATGGCCGTATCATCATTCACGGCGAAGAAACCGTCAGGCCTCTGTTCCAAAGCCAGAATCTCCGGCGTCAGCACCTCGGCATCCTCACGATTGTCACAGACACGGATAATCTCCTCATCCACCTTCAGTCCGTGTTTCAGCAAGGCATCTTTATAACCATTGAAACGGTTCTTCGAAATCTCAAGCTGCATGGGACCACCATAAAATGCTATCCGCTTGCATCCTGTCTCTATCAGATGGGTCACGGCATTATAGGCACCCATATAGTCATCGACCACCACACGACTGGCATTCACGCCCGTACAGATACGGTCATAGAACACGATGGGGATACCTGCATCTATCAGCCTCTGATAGTGTTCGTAGTTCTTGGTATCCTTCGCCTGCGAAACGATGATACCACAGACCTTGTAACGATGGAAGTTCTCACAGATCCGCACCTCACGTTCATGCTGCTCCCCACTCAGGGCCACCATGATCCGATAACCACGGGCGGCTGCAGCCTCCTCAATGCCTGTCAGGATCGACGAGAAATAATAGTGCGTGAACTCCGGTACGATGACACCGATGACTCTCTGAGGCATTACCCGACTGTGGCGTAAGGCTTCGCCGATGGCATTCGGATAGAAGTTATGTTCACGGGCATACTGCTGAATAGCCTTCCGACGCTCTTCGCTGATACGGGGCGAATCCTTCAGGGCACGCGACACCGTAGCCACGGAAATTCCGAACTCCCGGGCTATGTCCTTCATTGTCATTGGTGCTTTCTCTTCCATCGGTTTCTAACTATTCCGATGCAAAGTTACGAAAAAGTTTATGAATAATTACATATACCTTATTATTATTATATATAATCGCGCATGCAAACGTTTGCATGGCAGAATAATATCTTTTTATGCAAAAAAAGTACAACGTATCAAAAAGTAACGTAACTTTGCACCAGAATAACTATACAACAGAATCGATAACTCTAATTAATGCAAATGATGAAGCAGGTAAACATTCAATTTCCGCTTAGGATGCTCGGCCTCATTTTAGGGCTGTTCTTATCCGTGAGTGCCTTTGCTCAGATTGAGGTCAAGGGCCATGTGAAAGATGCTACAGGCGAACCCATTATCGGCGCAACAGTACGCGTGGAGGGCACACAGACCGCCACCGTCACTGACTTCGACGGTAATTTCGTGCTGAAAGCTAATGAGGGTGCAAACATCACTATCTCTTACGTCGGTTATCAGAACCAGACCGTGAAAGCTGCACCCGATGTAGTGGTTACGCTCGTCGACGACGCTACTGTTCTCGAAAACGTGGTGGTCATCGGTTACGGCCGTGCCAAGAAGAATGACCTGACAGGTTCAGTGACGGCCATCAAGCCCGACGAGATGAACAAGGGTCTGATCACCAATGCCCAGGATGCCCTTCAGGGTAAAGTGGCTGGTGTACACATTACCAATGGCGGTGGTGCTCCTGGTGGTAGCGCAACCATCCGAATCCGTGGTGGCTCGTCGCTTAACGCCTCGAATGACCCGTTGATCGTCATCGACGGTCTGGCTATGGACAGTTATGGTATCCAGGGTTCATCGAACCCCCTCTCAATGGTGAATCCCGCCGATATCGAGAGCTTCACTGTACTGAAGGATGCTTCAGCTACCGCTATTTATGGTAGCCGTGCATCGAATGGTGTGATTATTATTACCACCAAGAAAGGTCAGAAGAACCAGAAGCCGCGTATTGCCTATAATGGCAACGTCTCTGTCAGTGTCATCAAAAAGACCGTCGAAATGATGAATGCCAGCGAGTATATGAGTTTCGTGCAGAACAAGCTTGGCTATGACGATGCCACTTGGAAAGCCAGTAAGGAATATGAGCGCATGGGTTATTATGATGCATCAGGCAATCATCTTTTTGCCGATACCGACTGGCAGAAGGAAATTTTCCGCACAGCAGTTTCCACTGACCATAACATCACTGTCAGTGGTGGTCTGAAAAACATGCCGTATCGCGTTAGCGTTGGTTACACAGGCCAGCAGGGTATCATCAAGACCTCCGACTACCAGCGTTATACCGCTAGTGTGAATGTAGCCCCGACATTCCTCGACGATCATCTGTCAGTGAATGTTAACGGTAAGTTCATGCACTCAAAGACCAGCTATGCTAATAGTGGTACAGCCATTGGTGCTGCTGTCGGCATGGATCCTACGAAACCCGTTAAAGCCGACTGGGAACCTTACAAGTCGCACTATGGCGGATACTGGCAGTGGGCTACGCCCGTCAGTCGCAGCGATCAGGTTTGGACTTATGGAGTTCAGAACACGGCTCCGAAGAATCCCGTGGCCGTCCTTGAGTTGTATTCTGACAAGGGTAAGTCAAACGTATGGCTTGGCAATATCGAGGCTGACTATAAGGTTCACGGCTTCGAGGACCTGCATATCCACGTCAATGGTGGTGCAGACATCACCTCTGGTAAGACCAACAAGGAAGAGTCTCCCTACACATACGATACAGGCGTCTATTACTATGGCAGCTATGGCTGGAACACGATGGACACCTACAACCTCTCGTTTAACATCTACGCACAGTATATGAAGGACATTGCCGAGACTCATCACATTGATGTCATGGCAGGTTATGAGTGGCAGCACTTCCACAAGAAGACCGACTACTACTATTGTGGCTATTACCCCACTACGAACGAGGATGTTGACGACGACGGTAATCCCCTGAAAGGCAAGCCCTACCAGCCCTCAGAGAACACGCTCTACAAGACCGAGAACTATCTGGTATCATTCTTCGGCCGCCTCAACTATTCTTTGCTCGACCGCTACCTGTTCACCTTCACCCTGCGTGATGACGGCAGTTCACGTTTCCACAAGGACAAGCGCTGGGGCCTCTTCCCCTCTGTTGCCTTCGCATGGAAGATCAATGAGGAGCCTTTCCTCAAGAACGTCAAGGCACTGTCAGATCTGAAACTCCGTCTTGGATGGGGTATTACCGGTCAGCAGGAAGGCATTGGCGACTATACCTATTTCGCTTCTTATACCAAGAACTCGAAAGGTGCCTACTACCCCATCCTCGGAGAGGGTGTCACCTATCGTCCGGATGCCTACAATCCTAACTTGACATGGGAGAAGACCACTACTTATAATGCAGGTCTGGACTTCGGTTTCATGAACAACCGTCTGACCATGAGCCTCGACTGGTACTATCGTAAAACCAAAGACCTGATCAATACCGTCTTCGTTTCTGCAGGTAGCAACTTCGCAGAGAAGGTGACCAGCAACATCGGTTCGCTCCACAATACAGGTATTGAATACTCTATTAACTGGCGCGCCATCCAGCAGAATGACCTGCGCTGGGAACTGGGCTACAACATCACCTGGAACAAGAATGAGATTGACGAACTTGTGGCCAGCAGTGGCGACGATTATAAGATCACTTACGGAGGACGTGCCGTAGGTACTGGATCTGCTGATGGTATCAAGGCTTGGAAAGTCGGACAGAGCGCTTCTGCCTACTACGTATTCCAGCAAGTTTACGATGCACAGGGACTGCCTATTCAAGGCCAGTATGTAGACCGTAATGCCGACGGTGTCATCAATAATGATGACCGCTACTTCTACAAGCAGGCTGTTCCTGATGTAACGATGGGCTTCACCTCGAAGCTGATCTACAGGAACTGGGACTTCGGTTTCTCTATGCGTGCAAACCTGAACAATTACAACTACAATGCCTTGGAGTGCGGTAATTCCAACATCAGTCTTTCTAATCTCTCGCAGGGTGATGCCTGGAAGAATGTGATGAAGATGGAGGTCGCTAAAGACTGGCAGTACGCTGACGGTACGGACGGTATGAGTGACTACTTCATTCAGAATGCATCGTTCCTGAAGATGGACAACATCACGCTCGGCTACTCTTTCGAAAAACTGTTTGGCAAGAACATCGGCGGCCGTGTCTATTTAACGGCACAGAATGTGTTCACCATTACTAAGTACGAAGGACTTGACCCAGAAGTTGACGGCGGTTATGACAGTACGCTCTATCCGCGTCCGTTCACTGGTATTTTTGGTGTGAGCCTGAATTTCTAAACATTTAAATTAGGATATAATTATGAATCTGAATAATATAAAGTCTTTGATCTCTGCTGCACTCTTGCTGGTGGCAGCCGGGACATTCACCACATCCTGCGTGAAAGATTTGGACGTAGATCCGATTAACCCGCAGCAGACGATGGAGGCAGACTATGACGCCCTGTTCAATAAGATCTATGCCAGTTTTGCACTGACAGGACAGGAAGGCCCTCACGGTAATAAAGACCTGACTTCGTTCGACGAGGGTCAGTCAGACTTCTATCGTATGTTCTGGTATATGAATGAGTTCACCACTGACGAGGCCCACTGGATCTGGGCTACTGACGCTGGCGTACCCGACCTCCTGCATAATACCTATGGAGCCACCAACGACTTCTCTATGGGTTTCTACTATCGTTGCTATTTCACCATCACACTCTGTAACTTCTATCTGGACGAGATTGCTGATGACGGGTCAGACGAGACCAAGCACCGCCGTGCTGAGGTTCGTTTCATCCGTGCCCTCAACTATTACTACCTGATGGATCTGTACGGCAATGCTGCTTTCATCGAGCACGTTTCTTCTGAGAAGGCTGCATACTACACCCGCAGTGAGTTCTTCAATTATGTGGAGAGCGAACTGAAGATCTGTGAAGCTGAGTTGGCAGATGCCGGCAAGAACACTTACGGTCGTGTTGACAAGGTGGCTGCAGAGATGTTGTTGGCACGTATGTACCTGAATGCAGAGGTCTATACAGGCCAAGCCCAGTGGCAGAATGCCATGGACTACGCAGAGAAGGTCATCAACAACGGCTATTACAAGCTGAACACCACGGGCGCTACCAATCCGTCGACGGGTGAGACCTACTCAGCCTACCAGATGCTCTTCCTCGCAGATAACGACACCAATGGTGCACAGTATGAGACCATCCTGCCCGTGTTGTTCGACGGTCTGAAGACCCAGAGCCACGGTGGCATGAACTTCCTTGTTCTCTCCTGCTATAGTTCGGAGATGAGTGAGGCCATTCCTTCTGGTACTGACAACAGCTGGGGCAAGTGTACCCGTGTCCGCGGCAAGCTCATCGACACCTTCTTCGGTGAAGGCGGCGAGGCTCCTGAGACTGACAATGTGGGAGTCATGACAAAGGCTGCCAATGACGACCGCGCCTTGTTCTACAGCAAAGGTTACACACGCTACGTCCTCGACGAGAGTGAAAAGGAACAGGGCTTCAGCTGCGTGAAATTCCGCAATGTACGTTCCGACGGCAAGGCAGCAACAGCCCTTGTTAAGGTGGATACCGACCTGCCTTTCATGCGTGTTGCTGAGGCTTACCTGACATACGCTGAGGCCTCTATCCGTAAGGATGGTGCCAACGCCAAGGCTACAGAGTACATCAATGCACTCCGTAAGCGTGCCAATGCCACTGAGGAGACCACTTATGAATTGAAGGATATCATCAAGGAATGGTCTAAGGAATTCTGGTTTGAGGGTCGTCGCCGTATGGATCTCGTGCGCTTCGGCATGTACGGCGGACAGTCCGGCTATAAGTGGGAGTTCATGGGTGGCCTTGCAAATGGCACACAATTCCCCGGCTACCGCAATATCTATCCGTTGCCCGACAACGATCTGACTAACAATGAGAACCTCAAGCAGAATGAGGGCTACTAAGATAATTGATAATTATAATTGAAAATGGAGATTAATATGAAAAAGATATATAAAAGCCTGCTCTTCCTGGTTGTTGCAGCTGTGCCCTTCCTTACTTCCTGTAAGGACGACAACGACAGCAACCCCACGCTGAGCATTCCGTCGAGCTTCGTGCTCAACACTCCGGGCCTGGCAGCCAGCAATGTCTATGACCTGCCCAATGGAACGGTCAACCTGACAACGAACCAGCCCGACTATGGCGGGTGGCCCGCTGCCGTTATCTATGCCGTACAGGTATCACTCACTGGTGCCGATGGCACATGGACAGAACTGGGTACGACCTCTTCATCCACAAAGATCCAGGCCAATGGCGATGAGATGAACACAGCCGTGCTTGATGCCTATAAGGCTGCCAACGATGATGAGACCCCCGAGGGTGACATTCCCGTCTGGCTCCGTCTGCGCGCTTATCTGTCGAACAGCACCAGTAGCCTTGGTGAATGCTTCTCCAATGCCATTCAGATCAAGGTACGTGCTTATGAGCCGCCAGTAGAATTGACACTGCCTACTTCCATCTATGTCTGCGGTAACTCTATTGCCGACGCATGGAGTACATGGAAGCCTGTTCCTCTCATTTGGACGAAGGAAGGACAGTTCTATACGATGATCTACAACAATGCCGACGGCTTCAAGTGGGGCAACAAGCCTCAAGACTGGTTCGGCTATGACATGATTGACGAGTTCGATAATCAGGTAGACGGCCTCGAGATCAGCTCTGACGGCGACGGCAACATCGTCTTCAATAAGGCTGGCTGGTACGTCCTGAAGTTTGTGACCGCCATTGAGGGCAAGAAGGTGAAGTACACGCTCACCGTTGCCGAAGGTAAGGCCTGCGCTATCGGTGCCGCTGTCGATAACGGCAGTTGGAGCGGCGTGGAGATGACGGCTCCTGACAGCAAGGATGGCGACTGGACATTCAGCGACTTCACAGGCTCTGGTGAGTTACGTGCTTATATTGTAGTGCCTGGCGTTGACTGGTGGCAGACAGAGTTCACCATCCTCAATGGTGACGGCGAACTGGTATGGCGCGATGCTACACACAACAGTGATTCCAACTGGAAGGATGACGTGGGTGACGAGTACTCCGTCTCTGTTGGCCCTGGCAAGACCGTTAAGATTAACTTCGATCGTTGCATAGGTATTGTTGAGTAATAATCATTTAAAAATATGAATCGTATGAAGAAACATATATTATTCGGTGGAATGCTGCTCATGGCAGCAGCATTCACCGGCTGTACCGAGGACTTCAAGAATTGGGCATCTCCCCAGTCGAACAGTCCGGAGGATGCCATCACCATTCCGGGATTCACGGCATCAGCAGTAGCAGCCCAGAATCTGGCCACTGCCGGCGATGAGGTGCCTACCTTCTCGCTGAGCACTGCCACATTGCCTGAAGGCTTCGAATTGGGCAATGCTCGTATCGAACTGACACCCATGGACATTGATGATCCCTCGACCACCACGGTCAATACCACTCTGACAGGTCTTGCTTCTAAGGAAGCCCTTCAGGATCTGATCTTGGGAATCTATGGTAAGCGTCCTACAAACCGCCAGTTCAATGGCCATGTACTTGTAAACGCCGTCAAGGACGGACAGGCAGTCTTCATTGATGCAGGTAATATTGAGGTCAATCTCACACCAGAGGCTCCCTACATCGCACAGAACTACTATGTCGTAGGTGGTACGAAAGACTGGAACGACTCTAAGGAGCAGAAGTTCTCGCACAGCGATGCAGATGTCTATGACGATCCTATCTTCACCATTGTCATCGATGGTAACCCTGAGGGTGACACGTGGTTTGCCATCGGCGATGACGAGGGCGTGGAATCCATTGGAGTTGGTGTATGGGATCACCTGTTCGGTATCGTTGGCGGCGACAGCAAGGCCACAGAAGGTTCGCTCGACTATCGCTACAATCTGGGTGCCGACAACTCGTTCTGCGTGTCTAACGCCAGAAAGATCAAGATCACGATCGACATGATGGAGTACACCTTCAAGGTGGAAGTTGTCAACATCGCCGACAGTTACTATCTCATCGGTGGTCCTGGCGAATGGAGTGCAGAGTCGGCTATGACGATGCAGTTCTCGCACAGCGACAAGGATGTCTTCGAGGATCCTGTCTTCACCTATACCTTCGACGGTGGTAGCGATATGTGGTTCGCATTCGGCGACAAGGACGCTATCGACGCCGTAGCTGAGGGAACATGGAACAAGCTCTTTGGTACCACTGGTGCCAGCGAGGACCTGAGCGGCAGCTTCGACCGTCGTTATAACCTCGACGGCGACCACTCCTTCCACATCGACGGCTCTGCCAAGATGTACCGCTTCACCATCAACATGGGCGACATGACCTACGAGATCAAAGAACTCAACTTCAGTGAGTATATTTGGGAGGCAGGTGTCAACAATGACTGGGGCGCCATCGAGCAGCCGCTCTACTGCGCTAATCAGGACGGCATCTACACAGGTTTCTTCTACGCTCAGGATGCAGACTGGAGTGACGGCAAGGGTGCCTTCAAGTTCACCGGAGCATTCAACTCTTGGGACGAAGGCAACTACGGCACAGGCACCATCAACGACGATGGTCTCTCTGGAACGCTCATCGACGACGGTGGATCTGGCAACGTGCTGGCAGAACCCGGCTTCTATAAGGCTGACGTGAACCTCGCTGATATGACCTACCAGCTCACGCCTATCACGGGCATCGGCCTCATCGGTCCTGCTCAGGCTGGCGGTTGGGATACAGATACTGATTTGACTTACAATCCTGAGACACGTGCCTTTGAAGGTACTATCGAGTTGGCTGCTGACGAGTTCAAGTTCCGCGCCAACGACGGTTGGGACATCAACTGGGGTGGAACGTTTGACGACCTGACACAGGATGGACCAAACCTCAAGATCGAGAAGGCTGGTAAATACTTCATCCAGTTCTTCCCGCTCTGCGAGACCAAGTCCTATGCAGTGGTAACACCTGTTGAGTAATTATACTCGACCTTTACCCTGACCATCCGAGGCGGGCTGCCCGAAAGGGTGGCTCGCCTTTCTCAAATCCTCAAACAACGACACATTATGAAGAGACTAATGACTACAAACATCGTGAAAGCGCTGCTGATGCTTTTCACTTTCCATTTTTCACTTCTCACCGTCTCTGCCCAGGGCTGGCCTGAGAACTATGGCGGTGTGATGCTACAGGGATTCTATTGGGACTCATACAAAGATACCCGCTGGGCGCTCCTCGAGCAGCAGGCCTATGACCTCGCCAGCTCCTTCGACCTCGTCTGGATTCCCCAGAGCGGCAACTGCGGCGCACAGTCCATGGGCTACGACGACCTCTGGTGGTTCAACAACTACAACAGCTCCTTCGGCAACGAAGCCCAGCTGCGTTCGATGATCCAGACCTTTAAGGCCCTCGGCCTCGGTACCATCGCCGACGTCGTCATCAACCACCGCCGCAATGTCTCCAATTGGGTTGACTTCCCCAAGGAAACCTATAACGGTGAGGACTATGAGATGCTCTCCACCGACATCTGCTCCAACGACGATGGCGGCGAGACCAAGAAATGGGCCACAGCCAACGGCTATAGCCTCAGCGAAAACAAAGACACACGCGATGACTGGCCCGGCATGCGTGACCTCGACCACAAGAGTGAGAACGTGCAGCGCATCGTCAAGGCCTACCTCAAGTTCCTGCTCAACGATCTCGGCTATGTCGGCTTCCGTTACGACATGGTGAAGGGCTACGGCTCTACATATACCAAGATGTACAACGAAGACAGCAAACCGCAGTTCTCCGTCGGCGAGTGCTGGGACAGCAGCAACACCATCCGCAATTGGATTGATGGCACTGAGAAGACCAGCGCCGCCTTCGACTTCCAGTTCAAATATGTCGTAGGCAACGCCTGTAACAGTGGAGACTGGGCAGGCTTCAGCAAGCAGAACCAAGGCAACTGGCCGCTCGTCAGCACTAATTTCGAGAGTGGCGCCTACCGCCAGTATGCCGTCACTTTCGTTGAGAATCACGACACGGAGGTGCGTCCCGACGGCAGTTCCAACGGCCCGTTGAAGAAAGACACCCTGGCTGCTAATGCCTATATGCTCGCCATGCCTGGCACCCCCTGCATCTTCCTCAAGCATTGGCAGGCCTACAAGGAAGAGATCAAGGCCATGGTTGCCGCCCGCAAACTCGCCGGCATCACCAACACGTCTGAGTATCTGAGATACAGCTCTCCGAACATCAAAGCCTATTATGCCATCACGACCGACGACAAGTTGCTCTGTGTGGTGGGCGATGAATCCAAGCTGACACCAGAGCCCGGCGAATGGACAAAAATCCTTTCCGGCCATCACTATGCCTACTACCTCGCCAATTCGATGGAGACAGCCTGGGCCAACAAAGGCAGCGGCACTTTCACAGAGCCCTTCGATGTCGAACTGAAAGCTGTGTCAAATACCGACGATGCCATGCTCGTCTACACCCTCGACGGCTCTGAGCCATCTGCCACCAACGGCACACAGTGTCTCAGCGGCACCCTCATCCGCATCGAAGCCCCAAGCTCACAGGACTCACAACTCGGCATCGTATTAAAAGTCGGACTGCTTGTCAACGGTGCCGTCTCCGGCATCATCACCCGCAGCTTTGCCTATCAGGAGACAGCGCCCACGCCAGAGGTCGTCATCCCCGACTTCTGCACCGTCGCCGATGGTGAAGTATGCGCCTTCTTCGAGGCACCCTCCTTCTGGGAAAATACCATCTGCTGCTGGGCTT
>JAEEGI010014834.1_pt1 | contig 16319 bp, 10 predicted proteins | sample 8958751 | NCBI WGS metagenome assembly JAEEGI01 (sample SAMN16246545, study PRJNA631951) | gut metagenome | biome: gut microbiome; feature: rumen; material: KS-attached | host: Bos | place: Iran: Karaj | collected 2018-10
TCTAGTATTTTTCCCTTCACTAAATAATCTATTTTCTTTTTCATTATTATTTGAAATTATTTTGTTAACAACTCCTCTTTTACTATTATTTCTTATAAATAAATTATTTATTTTAATATTTTCTTTATTTTCATTTTGATAACCCATTTGAGAATTAAAAGATATTTTTGGTATTTTCTCAATTTTATTATTTCTTTTAGATTGATAATTTGAAAAATCTGTAAATATTAATTTAATATTATTTTTTTCATTTACACTTGAATTATTTTCTATTTTTTTAATAAAGTGTCTATTTGATTTATATCCAATATTCAAATAATTTCCTAATTCACTTTTTCTATTTTTCTTACCAATTAAATTTTCAGTTGAAATCTTTCTATTAAATATTAACTTTTCATTATTAATTAAATTATCATTAATTTCATTTCCAAAAACATTTTGATAAACTTTTTTTCCATTTAAATAAAACATATGTTTTTTAATATCTTGAATAGTATATCTTTTATCAGAATCAACATTAAGAATTTTAGTAATAATATCAATACTTAAATTACTTAAGAAATCAGGGAATTCTAAATCACATTCTAAAATTTTTTGAAATAAAATATCATTATCATTATCTTCAAAAGGTAAATAACCAACTAACATAGCATATAAAATAATTCCAATAGCCCAAATATCAGTTTTAAAACCATTATAATTATTTCCAGAAACCATTTCTGGAGCTGCATAACAAGGACTTCCACATGGAGTTTTTAATAAATTTTTTTCAGAATCTGGAAAAAAATAATTTGATAAACCAAAATCTATTATTTTTAACTTATTTTTATCATTTAATAATAAATTTTCTGGTTTTAAATCTCTATGTACTATTCCTTTTGAATGAATATATTCTACTGCATTTATTATTTGATAAAAAAAAAATGAACTTTCTTCTTCATTTAATCTTATTTTATTTACTATATAATCAAATAATTCTCCTCCTGGACAATAATCCATTATCATAAAATAATATTTTTCATTATCAAAAATTTCATGAGTTTTTACTATATTTGGATGATTTAAAGTTTTTACTATTGACATTTCTCTAAATATTCTTTCTAAATCACTTTTTTCTGTAATTTTATTTTTGTCTAATAACTTTATTGCTACTTTTTCTTTTGTATATTTGTTAATTCCTAATTTTACTTTACTAAAAGTTCCTGTTCCTAATGTTTGGTTTATTATATATTCTCCTATGTAATTGCTTTTATAATCTATATTTGAATGTGAAGAATGCATTATTTTTTTTATTAAACTTTTTTATTTTTAAATTTTATTTTTTTTTTCATATTTTTATTTAAAATTGAATGGGTTCTTCGAATTCATATTCTAATATTTCAAAAGATAAAAATTTTGTTGATTATTATGATTTAATTGAGAAAACTTTAAAAAATGCATTGAAAGAAAATTATAATAATATTAATAATCAGGAGATAAGTTTAAAAAAAACTGATTTTAAAAATGATATAACGAATAATTTTAATAAAATAAACAATCAAGAATTATATTTTATTCCTTGGAAAAATCATTTAATATATTATTTAACGGGATTTGATTATTACTGGGCAGAAAGATTATTAGAATTTTTACGTAAAAATCATTTTACAAATGAAATTAAATTTGAAAGTCAAATATTTTATGAAGAATACAAAATAAATACATGTCCTAAAGTAATTCAAAAAATAAATAAAGAAAATCAAAATATTTTTGATTTAATTGATGATGAAACATTACCAAATCCGTTTATAAATTTATCGAATATTTTAACAGGAAGTTTAAGTTCAATTAATTCAAATAATTCAAATGAATATTCAGTTGAAGATAAAAAAAGAAGAAAAGGAAGAAAAGAATATTGTACTATTTTTCAAGAACAAATTTATCATGAAGATCATCCTATTTATATTATAATTAAACAATTTATTTCTCTTTTTATTGAAGAAATCGATAAAAAAATTGAATATATTAAAAATCAAAAAATTGAAGATATTAAATTATTAAAAAATGAATGTTATGAAATAATGGAACAAATTCAATCTTTTATTTTAGAAATTCAAATTGTTTTCAAATTATTTTATTCAAGAACAATTTCTTTAATATTTTTCAAAGATGAAAGAGAAGAAATTTTAAATTTAATTACTTCTGTTTTTTTTAATGTTGGGAATTTTTATCAAAAACTTTATGAATTTTTATTTATTATAAATAAAAATAAAATATTATTATTTAAAGAAAAAATAGAAATTTTAGGAAACATTGAACCTGAAGATTTAGATATTCAAGAAAAATTTTTATTAAATAATAAAACAAGAAAATTTCAAGAAACTCTAAAAGAAAATAAACCAAGAAATATAGAAGATGAATCAAATGAAATAAACACAAGTTCAAATAAATTAAATTTAAAATTAAATATAGAAGAAGAACAATCTAAAAATAATAATCATAAATATGAAGACAATGAATTAATAGTTTCTTCAGAATCTTCAAAATTACAAAGATTTACTAATAAATTTATTTTTAATAGAAATAAAAATGATAATAAAGAACCTTATGAAGATGCGATTTTATTTTTAAAAGGAATAAATAATTATAAAACACCATTTGAAAAATTAATTATTATTGCATCTGTAAGTTCATTAATAACTGAAGCAATAAATGAATTTTGGAAAGATATGAAACAATATATTGAACCTACTATGTTAAATATTGGTTCTGATGATTTAACTCCTATTTATATTTATATTTTAGTAAAAGCTAATATACCTGAATTATTTGTTCATTGTGATTTTATTAAGTTTTTCACTTGTTATTCTTCTAAAAATACTGGAGTTATGGGTTTTTATTATAATACTGTTAAAGGTTGTTTAAATTATATTTTAGAATTAAAAGATAAATCTGAATTAAAAGTAAATTCTCATAATTAAATATAATTATAATATATAATGTGATAATAAATTTTATAATATATAAAATTAAAAATTCAATTTTTAAATAAATTGAGCATTTATGAACACACATTTTTTATTTATAATTTCCCAATAAATAATATAGATTTAATATTTATAAATTTATTTCCTTAACATAAGCAATTTATAAATGGTATAAAGTTTTTTAGTTTGAAAAATAAATAATAATGAAGAAGAATGAATAAATATATTCAATCAAAAAAAGACTTTAAATGAAGATAAAAAAAGTATATGAAATAATTACTCCTTAAAAAAAATTAATTTAAATATAGATATTAGAACATTTAATCACTTATCACTTTCTTTTGAATTATTCAAAAGTAAATAAATAAACAGAAATAAATAATTTTATTATTAAATATGAAAATGAGAATATTAGCTTTGAATCTGAATTAGAAAAAAATGTATAAAATTACCCTGAAATTCAAAAATTAATGGTAAGAGAATATGAAAATAAAAAAATAATATTTACTTATTTCAAAATAAAAACCTAAATAAAATTAATATAAGATAAAAAAACTTACAAGAATTTATTTTTTTATATTAGAAATCTTTAAACAAATATGATTTTTTTTTTTAAACTTTTCAAACCATCCTTTAGAAGCAAGAAAAGTTTTAAATTTAGAAAGAGCTTTAGCTTTATTTTTAATACTAGTTCCAGTTAATTTATTTCCAATATTTTTTTGTTCTTCAATCCACTTAAGTAATTTTTCTTCCATTTCAGGATCAAGAACTTTTCTTCCTCCACCATTTTTTCTTTGAGTCCCTTTAATCATCCATCTCTTTAAACTTTTAGTAGATAAACTTAAAGCTTCAGCAACTCTTTTAGTTCCTTTCCATCTTACTAAATCTGTTATTAAATCTTTTTTATTTTTATCCATTATTAAATATGTTTTATTCTTTGGATTAAATAAATCTTTCCCATCTTTAAAATTATCATTAAATTTTTTCATTATTTCTATATATTTTAATGATATTTCTTTTAAATCATTTATTAATTCATCTAATTCTGTTGTTTCTTCTACTGGACTATAATATACATCTTCATTATCATTTTCAAATTCATTTTCATTTATTTTTCCTGAAAAAAAAAAATCTTTATATAAATTATCTTCTTCTTTTAAATTTTCATTATTTTCATTATTATGTTCATTTTCTTCCATCAATAAATTCATCTTTGATATTGCTTTTGTAATTTTTAATCCTTCATATGGTGTTTTATATGAATCTCTTATTTTCAATAACTTTCGTCGACATTTTTATTTAATTATTTTTTTTCAACTCAGAATTTATTATACAATTTTTATAATATATTTCAAGCTTGTCAAACATTTTGCGTGTAATATTAATAATCACGAAAAATGGTTGTTATTATTATAAATTAATTATTTTTTAATTAATTTTTTTTTAATTCTTTTTTAAATTATTATTTTCAATTATTTTCCATTAACCCCAATTATATTTCCCTATATCACAAATAACCAATCCCCAATCTTTTTATAATTTTTAAAGATGAAAAACGAATATATAAAGTTAACTTAATGCCAAATTTATGTGATTCCCTATAAACTGCAGGAGCTTGAGCAGTAGTAACAAACAATGAAGGATCTTCAACAATTGAAGCAGAAGGAGTATATGATCTATTGTTACAAGGATAGTACTTTCTCAATTTATTCAGGGGATCCAGGATAAGAGACTTATTGAGTCCTTTTATTGTTGTTCATTTAGGATTTATAAAATAAATAATTTATTTATAAGAAATAATAGTAAAAGAGGAGTTGTTAACAAAATAATTTCAAATAATAATGAAAAAGAAAATAGATTATTTAGTGAAGGGAAAAATACTAGAAATTTAAAATTACTTAATAAAGAAAGATTAAATCATTTTAAAATATCAATATTAAATAAAGATAAGAAGAAAATATTTCTTAAATCAGAATATAAATATAATAATAAAATTGATCCAAGTAATTCTCCAATTACAATTCATAATGCAAAAAATTCTCAATCTCCTAATAGAATATATAATAAAATATTTATGAATCAAAAATATTTTATAAATGGATTACCTTTAATTACACAAGATAAAAATATAAAAAATAGTAGTTCAAGAAAATATCCTTTAAAAACAGATTCTAATTTAAATGAACCTCCACAAATTAATTCTACGAGATTAAAAGAAATTTCTAATAAATTTAAAATGCCTTTTAATATCCATAATATTGCAACAAATAAATATAAAAAAATATCTATTAAAGGAATTAAATAATTCTTATAGTATTTATTAGATTATAATAAATTTAAGTTTTATAATAGCTTTTATTTAAATAATATATAATTTATACTCAAAAATAAATAACTTAACTTATTCATTTAATGAATACGAGAAACATATTATTATTGGTATAAATATATAATAATTTCAAATTAATTTTTCTAAAAATGAGTAAATCAATAAACTCAAATAGAGGAATCAAAACAATTAATTTAGAAACAAAAAAAGTTACAATTTCAACAAGAAAAAAAAACCAAGAAGAAACATTATATATATCTTCAACTAGTAAGATTTATTTTTAATTATAGAGAGAATCATAAATATATTAATAACAATATTCAAGAAAGAAAAGGAATATCTCAATCAAACACAAAATTTAAAAATATCCTTTAATCTAACTTTTTTTTATATAAGAAAATTTTAATAAAATTGCTTTTTTATTTAATTATTTTTATTATAATTAAATAGTTAATTTATTTTCAAATATATACATGAGTGGTGAAGAGGACGAATGTTTTTATTGTAATTACAATGGGAAAACAACATCAGTTAACATATATAAATCATTTGAAAAATTTAAATTAGATTATATAGAAAAAAATTTAATTGATATAGAATTTTATGTGTTGTTAAATAATTCATTAGAAATAGATATTAAAGACCAGAAATCTTATAAAGATTATATAATAGATTACCCAGAAATAAAAGAAGTTTTTTGTAAAAACTTAATTATAAAAGATTCAAGTATTTATGAGATTATAAAAGAAAAATATAAAAAAGATAAAGAAAATATCTTAAATCACTTTAAAAAAAAAACGGTTGACTTTCAAAATCAAAAAAAAGAAATTATAGAAGAAAATGAAAAATTAAAAGAAGAAATTGAAATAATAAAGAAAAATATTGATGAATATAAACAAAAATCAGCATTTAAATTTCTTGAATTTGATAAGAAATTAAAACAATTATCATCAAATTGCACTCCCACAATAAACAATAAAATAAAAAATAATAATATAATTTCTCAAAAAAATCAAAACGAAATAAAATTTAAAATTGAAACATTACATTCATCTTTAACAAGAAAATCAAGTAATAATAATTCAAATAATAATTATTCATATGATTATAATTATAATTCGAAATATAGTTTAAAATTTAATGAAAACAATAAATATATAACAATTTTACTTAAAATTAAAAATAATGGGATAATGGATTTTCCAAAAAAGTGTTTTTTAATTAATTCTAAAAATGAATCAGAATTTTATATTAAAGAAACATTAATAAATAATGGTGAAGTATTAAAAGTAAATCAAATATGTGAAGTTTTTTTAAATTTATATTTTAAAAGTAAAGATTTAAAAGAAGGAAAATATTCTTTTAATTTCTTGTTGTATAATAAAGAAATAAAAATAATTGGTAATGAAGGAACAATTCAAATTCCATATTTTGAAGAAAAAAAAAATTTTGTTTTATCTCAAAACGATTATCAAAATAAGAGTAATAGTCTGAATGAAAAATAAATTTTCCTTAGAAAATCAAAAAATTTTTTATTAAATATTAATTACCCTATTTTATAAATTTTGAAAAAAATATTAAATTTTAATTTTTTTAATTGAAAATAATTATAATAAAACATATCATTAAATAAATGAAAATAATTGTTCTATAGATATTCTATAAAATTTAATTATGTAAATTTAATGAAATTTTTTTCTAAACAAAAATATAAAAATAAAAAAGACAATTAAGAAAAAAATGAAATAATTTTTTTATTTCTAGAAGTAAAATACAAATACTTTTTTGTTATTATTGATAAATAAAATCAAAAAACCATTTTCAATAATTTAAAAATTAATTAAAAAATAATAAAATGTTATGAGAATATATTATATTTATTTAAAAAAGATGGAAAGAGAATTTAATGTTAATTATAATTTTTATGGTGATATTAAAAATGATACTTTACCACATGATTATAATATTTTTCTAAATTTAATAGCAGGTAAATATGAATTTAAGACTGATGATGTATCATCTTTTTATTATGAATTAGAAAATAGCGATCACAGATTTTTTAGAATTACACAAGAAAATTTTTTTGAATTAAGTAAAATTCCAAATGCAACTATTCATATATATTTTTCAGAAGAAGAATTAAAAAGTAATCAACAAATTAATAACAATGAATCAATTAAAATAGGAAAAGATCAAGTTATTGAAAATATTGTTTCAAAAATAAAAAAATTAAGAGCAATAAAAGCTGAAAAAGAAAAAGAAAAAGAAAATAAACCAATTAATTCTTTAGAAGATATAATTAATAAAAAAATAAAAGATTTAACTGCTGAATTAATTAAAGAAGCTAATATGGGTGTTAGTACTATTATAGAAAATTCGAGATTAGAAAAAATTCAAGAATTTGAAAAAAAAAATCATAAAAAAATTTGTGTGAGTGTTCATAATGGAATCACATGTAATGGTTGTAATCAAAATAATATTAAAGGAATTAGATATAAATGTACTATTTGTCCTGAATTTAATTATTGTGAAAAATGCGAAGAAAAATTAGGAGAAAAACATCTACATCCTTTTTTTAAATTAAGATTTGAAATTGAATAATTTATATTAAAATATAATCTTTTTATTCTATAATAACAATTATCTTTTTATTTATTTTCTTATTATTTTTTATATGAATAAATTATTTTTATTTAAGTCTTTTTTATATATTTTTTTCTATTTCATATTGGTTCCTTTTACTTACTTTTTTTTCTTTTTATATTTCATCATAGAATAAATTTTATTTTTTTCCAATTTTTTTTGATTCTTAAATAATAACAAAACAATTAATAAAAACTTTAATTCAGTTATAAATATAATTTTAAATTATTTTTTTATTTCTTCTTTATTCTAAAATTAAAAATTTTTTTTAATGAAATCTTAATAAAACTAATGTTATTTTTATCTTTAGTATTATTCATTTCAAATTATATTAATTTAATTTGATAAAAATAAAAAGATATTTTTTTAAAATTTTTTTAAAATAAAATAAAAATAATATAAAAATATTACTTTTAAAATATATGTAAATTCAAATTTCTTTTAATTCTTTGTTATTAATAAATTTATTCTTTTTCATTTGCTTGATTGAACATTTGATCAATACATTTTTGAATAGAAAAATCAATTTTATCTCCATTTTTTTTAACAACAAAAAAGCATCTTGAATAATTAAATTTTTCAGGTTTTCCAGTAGTAATAAAATCTAAATCTTTAATTTTATCATCATAATTATGATGATATTTTAAAATATCTTCAATAAATTCTTTATTTTTTCCTTCTAAAGCTTCTCCATCTTTACATTCATTTAAAATTTTTCTAGCATGATTTCTAACTAAAGAAATATCAGTATATTTTTCACCACCTAAATTAATAGGATTCTTTAAATAATTTTCATTTTTTTTATTATTTTTTTCTTTTTTATTTTTCTTATCTTTTTTAGCTTTTTTATTATGTAATTTTATACAACTTTGATAATGTTGGCCATGATTTTTCCAAAATTCTATTAAATCTTCTCCTTCACATTTAATGACTTTAAATTCTATATCATTTACTTTAAAAGAATCATTGAATTTTAATTCTTCATCTTTTTTTAATAAAACTGCAAAGTTACCCTCTTTTAATTTAAACCTTCCATAAACTACATTTAAATTTAAATTTGTTTTTTGAAACTCTTCTAATATATCTTTCCATTTAATTTTTGTTTCTTCTTCTGTTGTTACTTTTAATATTATTGGTTCATTTGAATTATTTTCATTTTCTTTTTCTTTCTCATCTTCTTCTTCTTCTTTTTTTTCTTCTTTTTTTCTTTTTTTTGAAAGAAGAATTAATTCTGGTAATTCTTTATTGTTTTTTCTTCTTACTTTTTCAGTTGATTCATCTAATTCAATTTCTGAACTTTCTTTTATTCCTTCTTTTAATTCTTCTTTTGTCCATCCCGCGTTTTTTATTTTATTACATTTTAGAAAAAAATCTAAATCTATATAGCCTTCTGGGTCTGAAGATATTTTTTGATGGAAAAATGAATCTTTTTTTAAATTCTCATCACTTAAATAATATTCCATTTGCACTTTTATATCATTTAATTTTTCTTTTGGAATCTCTGACATTTAAAGATGATAAATGATAATTAAATAAAATATTTATATTATTTATATTTTTTTATTTTTTTATTTGAATAATTAATAAAATTAACTATTATAAAAAAATGAAAAAGGAATTTAATTCAAAATTAAATAATATAATATCAAAGCAATCAAAAAAAACATATTTAGTAAATAAAATAAATCCAGGAGCAAATGTTAAAATAAAAGAAGAAATAAAAAATTTATTTAATAATCCTGATACTTATCTTCAATTACCTTCAGATTATGAAATACCTTTTGTAATTGGAAAAAGAATACAAGGACCAAGATATGATTTAGATGATAAATTAATTCCTTATACTATTGTTGGGAATCCTAAATTTATAAAAAATAAATTATATACTAATAATAATAATTCAACTTCTAGAATTGTATATTCTAATCAAAGTAAATTAAATTTTCAAAGAAATATAAATGATAATTCTAAATCTTCTCGAATAAGTGATGATCAAGTAAAATCTATTTTTTCTAAATGTAAATATAATATAGAAAATAATAATAAAAAAAAAAATGAATTTTTATCTTCTGTACCAATAAATATGAAAGAATATGTTGTAAAACCACTTTTAATTCAAGAAAAGAATTTAAAATTTTATAAAAATAATCAAAGTTATCAAAGGAGATTTAAAAGAAATTTAATTAAACAATTATATATAAAAGATGATCACTTAGAATCAAAAAGAGAAGATTTATTTACATTAAGTGATAATTATATAGCAAAAAGAGAAACTTTAAATTATTTAACTCATAATGAAACTCAAGAAAAATTTGGAAATGGATTACAAAATTGGAGTATGTCTTTAAGAAGACCAAAATATTTTGAAGGAGAAAGAAGAGGTTACGTTAATGTTGGAAATGATAATAAACCTTATTGGATTATGTTAAGAGAAAAATATCCTAATCATTTTGAAAATATTATGAATCCTAATAATTATAATGTTTTTAATAATGCTATGAATAAAACTCAAAGTTTTAAAGAATTAATTAAATCTTCTTCTAATTTTAAGAAATTTATGAATAAAACTAATAATATTGGAAGATTGAAAGTTAAAGGGAAAAATTTATTAAAAGTTGAAGAAGATAATTATAGATTATTAAAAGGAAAAACTAAAAAAATTTTACATTTGAAATATGATAAAGAAAGTTTAAAAGATTTAAATATTTGTGATAATTGGCAATATAAAACTTTTAATTAACAATTAAATATATAAAAAGTATATTGATATATAAAGTCTATTTATTTAAAAAATTCCAATTCATTGAAATATATATATTTTAAAATTAAATCAATAAAAGAATTTTCTTCATTTTAATTTGTTAATAACCCTTTTCTGATTTGTTGAACAATCTTTAATTCTTCCAATCTCAATATTAAAATCTTTAAATTCTTCTCTTTATCCTAACCAAATATTTTTCATTTTATTAATCTTCATTTGAAAAATGACATGAGAATAAAAAGAATAACAAAAGGAAAAAAAAAAATATTAGTTCTAAAAATCATAAAATATAATATCAAAAAAATTAAATATAAAAAAATAATTAAAATTTAAAAAAATGGGAAATCAAAGTACTTCAACAACACAATGGAAAAATTATTTCCAAAATCAAATATATATCCTAAACAACAATCTTCCAATATATTATACAAATACTTCAGGACCTATTCTCCTTTGTCTTCATGGTGCAGGACACTCAGCATTATCATTTAGTCTCTTAGCAAAAATATCAAAAAATTTAAAAGTAATTTCTTTTGATTTTCGTGGTCACGGATATAATAAAATAGAACCAAAAGATGATTTATCAATAAAAACATTAATTTCAGAAACTGAAAATGTCCTTTTTGAAATTAATAAACTTTTTCCTAATGAAACTATTATAATATTAGGTCATTCATTAGGTGGTGCTGTAGCAACAAAAACTATTTGTGATATTTTTAAAAATAAGATTAATAATGATTTATATGTTAAAATTCAAGGTCTTATTGTTATTGATGTTATTGAAGGTACTGCTATGGATGCTCTTCCTAAAATGATTGATTTTATTAAAAAAAGAAAAAATAATTTTCATAATATTAATGATGCTATTTATTATATGGTTAATAAACAAATTAAAAATTTAGAAAGTTGTAAAATTTCAATTCCACCTTTATTAAAAGAAGGAAAGGATGAAAAGGGGGAAAAAGTTTTTCAATGGAAAACTGATTTAATTTCAAGTGAAAAATTTTGGAAAGAATGGTATATTAATTTAAGTAATGATTTTTTAAGTATTAAAATACCAAAATGTTTAATTTTAAATGATACTAATGAATTAGATACTCCTCTTACTATTGGACATATGCAAGGAAAATTTAAATTAGTTGTTATTAAAGAAACTGGACATTTTATTCATGAAGATGATCCTAAAAGTGTTATTTGTAATATTGAAGATTTTATTAATTCTTTTAAAATTCCTAAATCTATTAATGAAGTAAAGGAAATGGAAAATAAATTAGGAAATATTGAGAAATATACTGAATTTAAAGGATGAAATTTAATGGTTAAATTATATATATAATTTATATAAATTTAGTTTATTTATTTAATAATTTATTTATGAATTTAAATAATTAATTAAATTAATATAATTTATTTAAATAAATTATCATTAATTAAATATCAAAACAAAAAATAAACATTTAAAAACCAAAACCTAATCTAATATGGAAAATCCAAAAGATCCAAAAAAGAAAGATTTAAAAGAAGTAAAAGCCTTAACAGCAAAGGAAATAAAAACGCTGTTACGTCCTGATTTCGAGAAGAACCCAGATAAATATTATCCAGTGAAAACCTTAACCTCATTAGGTTATTCTCGAGCCCAATGTAAATGTGGTCATTATTACTGGCGACATAGCGAAAAATCTTCAACATGTGGTGATTCCGCATGTGTAGGTAAATATGAATTTATAGGTCGTGGAACAGGAATAGGAAAAGATGGTAAAAAGAAAATAACATATGCAGAGGCATGGAAAGGTTTTGAAAGGAGTTTAACTACAGCTCGTATTCCTTCTACTTCCATTGAAAGGTATCCTGTAGTTGCTAGATGGAGAAGTGATGTTGATTATGTAGCAGCAGGTATCTACTGTTTCCAACCCTACTGTGTGACAGGGGAACTTGATCCTCCTGCTAATCCTTTAATATGTCCTCAATTCTCAGTTCGTTTTAATGACTTAGATAATATTGGTTTAACTGGGAGACATTATTCAGGTTTCATAATGCTTGGAATTCAAGTTTTTAATTATCCTGGACAATATCATTTCTTTAAAGAAGAATGTGTTGAATTTAATTATAGATGGTTAACTGAGGAATTAGGAATTGATCCAGATGAAATTACCTTTATTGAAGATGTATGGGCTGGAGGAGGAAATTGTGGTCCTTGTATTGAATATTTTGTTGGAGGATTAGAAGTAGGAGATATGGTTTTCACTCAATTTAAAACTTATCATGATGGTTCCATTGAAGAATTACCTATCACTATTATTGATACTGGAATTGGATTGGAAAGAATTCCTTGGTTAATTAATGGAACTGCTACTTCTTATATGGATACTTTTAAACATTCTTTTGATTATGTTATTCAGAAATTAAATATTAGTTTAGATAGTGATATTTGGGAAAAATTTGGACCTTATTCTTGTTTGCTTAATATTGATGAAGTTGATGATATTGAGAAAACTTGGAAAATTATTTCTGAGAAAATTGGGGAAAATGAAGAAAATGTTAAAAAAGCCATTGCTCCCATTAAAGATATTTACATTTGTCTTGATCATATTAGAACAGTTTTTATTATTATTAATGATGGTTCTCTTCCTTCAAATGTTGGTGGAGGATCCAATGTGAGAAATATTTTAAGAAGAGTATTTTCAATATTGAAAAAACACGGTTGGGATAAAATAATAGGAATAAATGAAATAGATGAAATAATAGATTGTCACATAAAAGATTTGGAAGGAATATATGGTAAAATAGAGAAAAATCCAAAATTAAAAGACATTCTTTCAAAAGAATTAGAAAGATGGTTAACAACAGATAAAGACCAAAAGACAAAATTAGATAAATTAATAAAAAAAAAGGGAGGAATGACAATAGATGATTGGATAATAGCAATTCAATCATATGGAATTCCAGCAGATAGAATAAGTGAAGTTTCAAATCTTCCAATTCCAGGGAATTTATATTATGAAATAGCACAAAGAGAAGAAAGAGTAGTTAAATTAGCAGAGCAAATATTATATGAAACAGGTCATTTGAAAGAAACTGTAGAATTATTTTATAAAGATCATCATATGAGTGAATTTGATGGTAAAATAATAGAAATTTTCACAAACATGGAAAATGGAACTTTCACAGGTAAAAATAATATAGTAATTCTTGATGAAAGTGCTTTTTACCCAACATCAGGTGGACAAGAATGTGATCATGGATATATGACAATAGATGATATAAAATATGAAGTAATAGATGTTCAAAAAGTAGGTAAATGTAATCTTCATATATTATCAAAAGAACTTCCTTTAGAGAAGGAGAGTTACAAAGGTAAAACAGTTCATGGAGAAATAAATATGGAACGTAGAATTCAATTAATGTGTCATCATACAGCATGTCATATAATATGTGCATCTGCTAAGAGAATATTAGGACCACATGTTTGGCAGAATGGAGCAAAGAAAACAGAAGATTATGGTCATTTAGATATTACTCATTATGAATCATTATCATATGATGAAGAAAAACAAATTCAAAATATTGCTAATGAGATTGTCTTAGAAGGACATAATATTATCAAAAGTTTTATTGATAAAGCAGAAGCTGAAAAAAAATTTGGTTTTACTCTTTATCAAGGAGGTGTTGTTCCTGGAAATCAACTTAGAGTTGTTAATATCGAAAATGTTGATGTTGAAGCTTGTTGTGGAACACATCATGATAATACTTCTCAAGTTGGATATATTAAAATTACTAAAACAAAAAGAATTTCTGATGGTATTGTTAGAATTTATTTTGTCTCTGGGAAAAAAGCTATTTTAGAATTAAATGAAGATAATAATGTTATTCATAATTTAATGGATATGTGGGGAGTTGAAAGAAATATTATTGTTGATACTGCTAATAGATTCTTCAGTGAAAATAAGAAATTTCAAACTAAATTAAAAAATCAATTAATGAAATTAGTTGAATTTCAAGTTAAAGGAATTATTAATGATAATAATATAAACACTGTTGGATATATTAAAAGTGAGGAAGATAATAGTCAAATTTATTTTTCTACTTGTCCTTCTTTAATTGCAGATTTAGTTAAATTTAAAAAAGGTGTTATTTTTTATAATGAAAATTTCATTTATGGATTATTTGGAAATAAAAGTTTAATTAATGAAAGTGAGTTTAAAAAATTTTGTGAAACATTTAAAGGAGATAATAAAGAAGTTAAGTTTAAATATGCTTGTCAAGATAAAGTCACTGCTGGAAAAAAAAATGTTATTAAGGATGTTTATCAAATTTCAGTTTTTAGTAAAATTAAATGTGAAGAAGTTGAAAAAAAATTTAAGGAATTAGGTTTTTGTGAAGTTATTTAAGAACATTTTTTTAATTGTTTTATTAAATAAATTTAAATTTTACTTTATGAATGTAAGTAAAATAAATTTATTTCAGATTTAATTTATATTTTAAGTTAATTTTTATTATTATGAAAATACTGAAATTTCTTATTAATAATTTTTTTTTATATTTTTATATATTTATTTTGTATAATTTATAAATTTTTAATAAAAATCTTTTTCATTAATGGATTTATACCTTAAAGAATTTGTTGAATATCTCAAATATATTAAATTTTTAAATGAAGAATCATCACAATCATTTATTAAGCTCTTTAATACTTTTTCTCAGTCAAAACCTCAAAAAAGTTCAAGAAAAGTAGATAATAATAATTTAAATAAAGACAAAAATTTTAATTCTATTTTTACGAATTCATCACCTTCAAAATATGATATTATAATAAGAACAATATATAATTATTTAATATCATTAAATGAAAATCAATTAAAATTACTTTCAAAAGGATTAATTGATGGATATAATGAAAATAAAAATAAAATAAAATCCAAATTTATATTCCGTTTATTAGAAATATATCAAAACAAAGAAATAAAATATTATTTAAAAAAATGGGAAAAAATCTTATTTTACAAAAATAAAATAGAACAAATACCTGATAGTAATTTAGAGCAGAATATATTAAATTCAAAAATAGGAAAAAACAAAAAATATAAATCAAACATAAATAAAATAATAAATGAAAAAATATCAGAAAACCAAATGAAAACAGATGATTTTATAAATAGACAAGAAAAATATTATCAAAAAATACAAAAAGCTCATGAAAAAGCTATTTTAAAAAATGAAGAAGAAATGCAATTATTATGTTCTTTTTCACCTCAATTAAATATTAAAAATAGAAATATAAAAAGTAAATATAAATATGAAGGAGTAAAAACAGAAAATTATCCATATAAGAAAAAAGAGAATGATAATAAAAATATAAATAAAAATACTAAAAGATCAAATACATCAGGAAATAGTAAAATAACAAGTCAAAGATTATATAATGATTATAATAAAATTCAAAAAAGAAAAAAAGAATTACAAAAAGAAATTGATGAAGAAAGAGGAATTACTTTTAAACCAAAAAAATTTTCTAATAATAGTGGATATAATATTAATACTAATTTTACTGATAGAAATAAAAAATTACTTGAAGAAAGAAAAAATTTTGCTTTTGTTTATGATTATTTAAGACAAAAAAAAT
>JAEEGI010014835.1_pt1 | contig 16318 bp, 6 predicted proteins | sample 8958751 | NCBI WGS metagenome assembly JAEEGI01 (sample SAMN16246545, study PRJNA631951) | gut metagenome | biome: gut microbiome; feature: rumen; material: KS-attached | host: Bos | place: Iran: Karaj | collected 2018-10
CATTCAGGACATATTGGAATTTCATTTGGATCAAATTTATATATTATTGGAGCTGCTTCACTTGGAGTTATTTTTTTTTCCATATTTTTAAAATTTAAAAATATTATTTTCAAATAAATAAATTATAACTTTTATTTAAGAATTATTTTGGAAAAATAAAAATACAATAAAATATTCTTTTTCACGCAACCCACCGTCTAAAAAAATAAAATTTTATTTATATAATCATTTATAAAAAAAATGAAAAACAAATATCTTTGAATAAATACTCAATTTCAGTCTAATCCATATAATCGATAAAAATTTAATGTAGAGGAGATAAATTAGATGATTAAACAAAATATACCAAACAAAAAAAAATTATATGTATAAATATTTATTTTTCAAAATAAAAAAGAAAAAAAGACAATTAAAACATTAATTCAAAAAATCTATTATTACAAAAATAAATTTAAAAAAGTCTGTATATTAAAAGAATAAAAAATAATTATTTATTCTGAAAATTAAATTCAATATTAGAAATTATGAAAGTGAAATTCTGAATTTTTTGATTAAATATAGAAAAAAGAAAAAATTGTTTAAAAATCCAAATACTAGTTAATTTATTATAATGAAAGATTTTAATTAAATAAATAAAATTCATATCAATTTAGATTTATAAATTGGAGAAATAAAAGAAAAACATATAATTATTATATAGAAGAAAAAGATGATTAGTATATACTTTAAATCAAAATATTTTATTTGAATTAGTATTTGATATTTGAATAACCAAATATTATATGAAATTTTCTTATAAACTTTTATAAAAAATTAGAGAAATTAAAAAAAATTAAATAAATAATTTATATCAAATTATTAATATATCCTCAATTGAAAAATTTGTTTATTAGGTGAAAATTAATCGAATTTTAAGAAAATTAAAAATGAAAAACTTATATTTTGGATAAATTAAAAAACATCAAATTGGTTTGAAAAATAAAATATAAATATAATAACATTTATTATTAATATAAGTCTAAAAAAATATCAAATAAGTCATTCTTTTTTATCAAAAAAATAGTTTTTTATAAAATTTTTAAAAACGTTCATTTCTTTGATTTATTTATTGAAAAAGATAATATTCTTTTTAAAACAATTTTAAACCCAAATTAATTGATAGAAGAGATAATTAAAATAATATTATTTAGAAAAATGGAAAATATATTTGTTTATGATACTTTTATTAAAAAAAAGGAAAAACAAATTTTTAATGGAAATTGGGAAAATATAATATAAAACAATCAAAATAAAAGCTTGTAATAATATTTCAAATGAATGATTGAAGTATTTTATAAATATCTTATAAAAATAAATAACCATAACATAAAAATCCAAAAAAAAAAAATAAAAAAAAATTTTCTTTGAGCCATTAACATAGAAAAAATATTAAATAAACTTCTAAAATTTTTTTTATTCCTTTAACAACATCCTCCATTTCCTCCAACACTATCACTTTGAGTTTTATTTTTTTGCAAAACAATGCTTTGTCTATTTTTTTCGAAAGGATCTTTCCCATCTTTATTACATTTTTCCATTCTATCAATAATATTCCCAATTAAAAATTGCATACATTCTTCAATTCCAATCCCCATTTTTGCACTAGTTTTAAAAGAATTAACAAATTTATTATTTTCACAAATTTCTTTAACTTTCTCATCGAATTTATTAACTTCATCATCATCTACTAAATCAATTTTATTTTGAACTAAAACAGAAGGTAAATAATCACCATCTAAAAATTTAACATTATCATCAACTGAATTTTTCCATAATATTCCTTTATCTAATGTACTTTCATCTTTTATATCTGATAATACTATACATCCATGAGAATCTTTTGAAAATATTTTTGTTACACATATATTTTGATCTTGACCTGCTATATCCCATAATTGAACTTTATAATATTTGTTCTTATATTCAAATATTTTGTAAGAAAATTCAGACACTACTGTTGCTTTGTAATTGTCGTCAAATATGTCTTTTGTCCATTTGTTCACAAAGGATGTTTTTCCTGTTCCTGAACAACCTACTACTATTAGTTTTAATTCTGATTTTGTAGATTTTGGAGTTTGATCCATTTTTTTAAATGGATTTTTTTTTATTTTTTATTTTTTATTTTTTTTTCATTTTTATAATTATAATATTTTATCTTTAGTTATTAATAATTAAGTTTAATGTTCTTTGATGAATAATATCAAAATGAAAAAAATTTTATTCAATTTCCAAATAAATATTAATTTGATATAATTAATTCAAAGTTAATAATTTCAAAAAGAATTATAAATTTATAATAACTTAAAATAAAATAATATATAAAAATTTTACAATAAAGAAAATCAAGAAAAAATAATAAAAAAATCCAAATATATAAATCAATTAAAAAAATAAAAAAAAGTTCTTAAAATTATTAAAGATACTTATGAATGAATTAAAGGTATTTGAATAGTAAATAATGATTTAATTCTATATTTCTGTGATAACATGAACTATTTAAAAAATAAATAATATAATATTTTTATTTTAATTAGCCTTCTTTTATTAAATAAAAAATTTGTTTTAATATTAATTTTTTATAATAAAATTGTAATAATAGTGAAAAATAAAAATTGATTATTCTTGATTAAATATACTTTTAATTTAAATATATAATTAAAATTTCTTTTATTTATATATCATTTTAAATCAATTCAACTTTTAACAGTTTTTATGTTTGATGTTCTGAATATGTATAAAAAATTTAAAAATCAGCAGAGATAGTTGTAGTTAAATTCAAATCATTAATACCAGCACTACTTCCAACATAAACAATATATTCTCCTTTTCGAGGTCTAATAAAATCATTTTTTTCAAGAGAATAATAACTCAAAGCAAAAGAATCAACAAAAATTTCACATTCAGTGTTTTTTCCTTTATGAACAAAAACTTTTTCAAATCCTTTAAACATTCTTTGTGGATATTTTCTAACTTCTCTGGGAAAAGTTAAAAATAATAAAACAACAGCACTTCCATCATAATTACCAATATTAAATACATTAACTTTAGCATATAATCCATTTTCTTTCATTTCTACTTTTAAATCTTTAAATTCAAATTTAGTATAACTTAAACCATAACCAAAATTAAAAATAGGTTTATTTCTTTCATAATCGAAATATCTTTGTCCAATAAATAACCCCTCTTTATAATTAAAAGTTGCCATATCAGGAGAACCATTATATCTATGTTTTTTTTCATATTGATTAGTAAAATTACATTTGGTTTTAACTATTTTACAACAATAATCTTCTAATCTTCCCCAAACAAAAGGAAGATGTCCTGAAGGATTTATATCACCAAATAATATATCTGCAATTGCATTTCCTGATTCCATTCCAGGATAACCTGCATAAATTATTCCTTTTACTTTACTTTTCCATGGTAAATTAACTGGTCCTGGTGAATGTATAATTACTACTATATTATTATTTATATTAGATATTTCTTCTATTAATTTATCTATATTATGCATTAAATTTAATGTAAATCTATCTCCACATGAAGCTTCTGAACGAATATATTCTTCTCCAGAAACTGCATTTCCAAATATTAAAATCAAATCTGAATCTCTTGATTGTTTTATTGAATTTTCTATATCTTCTTCATTATTTTCTGTTAATTCTTTATGATATGTTATTTTTATATTATATTCTTTTGCTCTATTTAATATTCCTTCATATGGAGTTATTAAATATTTAAAATCAGTTGATGCTGAACCATACCCTGAAGGAGAATGTCCTCTATATATTGGATCTTTGTCGTTATAACAATTGAAATCTTTTTCTTCTTTACAATCTCTTTCAAAAGCATCAGAACCTAAAATTGTAATTTTTTTAATCTTTTTCGTTTCAATTGGTAGAATATTATCTTCATTTTTTAATAATACATTACTATCAGCTGCGGCTTTTCTATGTAATTTAATTTTTTCATCATCAAAAGTATTCCTATTAAAATCTACTGAATTAAAATCATCCATTTGATTAAATTTATACATGGTGGCAATTATTCTAGTTACAGCATCATTAATTCTTTCTAAACTAACATTCCCGTTTTGAATTAGATCTTTTAAATTACTCCAATAACTCTTATTTCTCCCTGAATAATTCCTGCTATTATTTTTCCCTCCTGGCATATTCATATCAATTCCAGCATTAATATAATCAGGACTATCATTATATATAGCCCACCAATCACTTACTATAAATCCTTTAAAACCAATTTTTTCCTTTAAATAATCATTAAGAAGCATTTTATTTTTATGTAAGTAAACATCATTAACAGCATTATAAGAAGCCATAATAGAACCAACATCTCCAAATTTAATAGCTCTTATAAAAGGTCTAATATAGTTTTCCCAAAGAGTAACTTCTCCAATCAAATTATTAGAGCATCTTCTAAAAGTTTCTTGATCATTAGTAACATAATGTTTAGCAACTGCAATGACTCCAGAATCTTGTAATCCTTTAATAATTTGTGTTCCCATAATACCAATTAAATAAGGATCATCACCAAAACCTTCCCAATTTCTTCCAGCAAGAGGAGATCTCATAACATTTAAATTCGGAGATAAAACAGTATTAATTCCTTTTTTATAAAATTCATTTCCTTGCATTTTTCCAACTTGATAAGCTAATTTTTTATCAAAAGTACTTGCAGTATTTAATGGACTTTGCCATGACAATGAAGTTCCTTTTGCAAATCTAACACCTGTTGGACCATCTTGAAGACACATTCCATAAAATGTTATATTATTTTTTGAATCACTGTATATAAAAGGATTTATTCTTCCTATACATCCTAATCTGTTTTTATTTGTGTAATACATATTTTCTGTCCCATATAATAAGAAAATTTTATATTTTAAAGGAAGAGAATTAATATAATTTTTTGCCTTTTCATATGCTGATTTCCAAGAAAGAATATTATAATTTTCTGGTTTTGGAGAATATTTTATTTTCAATGGAGGTAATGGAACAGGAATATAGATATATTTGAAATAGATTATTATTGACATTAATAATATTATTAGAGAAATAAATGTTATTTTGGAATATGAGAAATTATTTAAGGATGAAGAATGTGAAGTTTTCATATTTAAATATAATTTTTTTTTAAATAGATATTATTTTAATGGTGAAAATATTCTTTTTTAACGTCATAAAGTATATTTTTTTCACCATTAATTCATTCTATGATCTATTTTATTTCCTTTTTTCAATTTTAAAATCAAGACATTAAATTCAAAATTCAGTTTATTTTTTAATAAGTAGTTTTTCTCTTATAATTTAATGATGGTAAGCCTTTATCCTGTGGTATTATTAACAACAAAAAAAATTCCATAAAGTTCATTGTAAAACTGTTTTATGTTTTATTTAAAATTATATTGAATTATTTTTTGGTAGAATCAAAAGTTTTAATTAATAATTAGAAGTAAATCGTTAAATATAATTTCAAATATTTGAGAACAATATATAACTAATTTTCTTCATTTTATTTTAAAAATAAAAAAATATTTATTTTATAATTATCAATTAAATTAAAAAAGAATAATAATTTTTCTGAATTTAAATTATTATTTTACTATAAAAACTATTTATAAAAATATATTAAAAAGTTTTTTTAATCAAGAATAATATTTACACATACGAATGAAATAAAAATTTTATTTCTAATTATATAAAAAAATATATATAAATTATAAATTAATATTAACAGTTTATGAAATAATTTATAACAGTTACCCATTGATTAATCAATTTTTCATCATTCGAAGAAAAAACTAAAATTTCTGAATTATTGTCAAAATGCTTATTTTGAAAATTTTTTGATTTACACACACCATTATCTAAAGTAGAACCACCTAAATATGAAATTTTTTTTTTTCTTCTTTGCGAATTATTAATATAATTTCCATGAATTAATTTATAATTAAATTTTTTTTTATAATTATTTTCATGATGAATTATAAATGTTTCATCATTATTAATCATTTTATTAAGGGTGATAAATTCAATATAAAAATTAAAGTATAATTCCAAATTTTTATTAATAATTTGAGAATTATCATTTGAATATAAATCACATTTTGAAATATTAAATAAAGATATTCTTCTTAAAGGATTTTTTTGAAATAATTTTGTTTCTAAAGATCTATAAATCTTAAGTTCACTTCTAGTTAAAATAATAAATCTTAAAGTTGTTTCTAATTTACTATTAGGAAATGTTTTTCTTGAAAACACATTAAAATATCCATTTAATAATATTGTATTATCATATACTTTTGTTCTTTTTTCTAAAGGAATAATATTTATAATATTTAAATTTTTAATTTTCTTTTGATTTTCTTTATTTTGAGGAACATTTAATTTTTTGAGGTTATTTTGATTAAAATTGTTACAATTTTGAATATTATGATTGTGGATATTATTATGATTAATAAGTAAATTATTATTTTGAAAAGTATATGGATTTTGAAAATCATTGAATTGGTTTTTATTATTTTGAAAATTTATTGGATTATTTTTGTTTTCAAAGTTATTTATTGGATTATTATTGTTTATTATTTTATTAATTGGATTATTATTATTTTTTAAGTTATTGGTTGGATTATCTTTGTTTTCAAAATTATTGGTTTGAATATTTTTTTTTTCTGAATTAGTTATCCCATTATTATTACCTTGAAAATTATTTAATGAATTGTTATTAGCTTTAAAATTATTTATTATATTATTATTATTATTTAAAATATTATTGATAGGGAAATTATTGTTTTGAATTCCATTATAATTTGTTTGAAATTGATTAAAATTGATGTTAAAAGATAATTTATTAAAATTATTATTATTTTCTTTTGGTGTTTCAATATTTTTTTGTTCATTATCATTATTGCAATTTTGGCTATTTATTTTTATTTGTTGATTTATTGATAATTTGGATTTTTCTCTTTGTTTTTCTTCAATGATTTCAATAGGCATTCTTCTATGTTCAAAATTCAATATAGTAGACATTCTTCTAATATTATGATTTTGATTAGGATTATTATTATCTTGATTTTCCTTTTCTTTTCCTTTTCCTTTTTCATTATCATTTTCATTTTCACTTTCACTGTCATCACTTTCTTCACTTTTTTCATGAATATTTTCAATCTTAGAAACATTTTTACAAAAATTTGAAAATTTCACCCCATTCCCATTTTCTTCGATAATTTTTTTATTTTCTTCTGAGCCAGAACTTGGAGTTGAAATACTCTTTATTTCTTTAGGAGAAAAAACCATTTCTTGAGATGAAATTGAATTATTATTTATATTAAGACTATTGTTTAAAATAATTGGATTTTGAGTATTAATAATTTTTATATCTTCTGGAAAATTTGTTATACTATTTATATTAATATTTAGATTGTGATGTGTATCAACTGAAAAAGTATATTTAATTTCATTTCCATTTTGATTATTTGAAAGAAGATTTCTGCAATCCACATTTCCCATTGATTTTTATTATATAATATATATAATTATAAAAATATTTAATTTAAAAAGATTTTTAAAAATAATTAATTTATAATTCTATTAACCTGGAATTTAAGAATAATCATACATTAAATATAAAATAAGAGTAATGTTTTAATTAAATGACCAAGATTTTTATAAAAATAAATAATTGAACTTTATACGAAGTATGTTCATATTCGATTGAAAACTTATTTTCTAAAATATTATTTTGAAAAAAAGAAAATTTTTAATGCTCTTTATTTTTAAGATGAATTTAATGAATAAATATATATTATTTATTTTGAGGAAATATTGAAAGAAAAATAAGGAATTTGGATTTCTTTGAAAATTATTTGATAAATAAAAGATAAGAAATTAAAATTTATAGATTAATAATTTTATAATTATTAAAAAAATTATGAAGAATATAATTATATGTCAATAAAAATAAATTATTTTTTAATGTTCTAAAAATAACTTAATTAAAATTTAGAAAAAAAATTTTTAAAAATTAATTGAAATAAATTCATTTTTTAAATTTTTATTTAATCTTAAAAATAAAATAAATGAAAGATTATAAAAGTCAAAATTATTCAATGAAAAGAGCATTTATAAACCAAGAAAAAATATCAGAATATGCCAACTTTCTACATGAAAACAATTTTTGACTTATCCTTTGTTATAAAAAAAGGAAAATTATTAGGAAAATTTCAACTGTTTAAAAGATATAAGATATAATTTTGGCGCTTTTTTGGAATCGGGCATTGACTTTTAAAAATAAGGTAAAATAATGAAAAACTTATCCTAAAATTTATTTAATAGATGATATAGTTATATTTGCTGAAAAAGAAAAAGATTTCGAAAAAAAGATGATATAACATTATTTTTCTTTATTACATTATTTAATATTAAATATATAAAAAAATGTATGAGAAAAAATATTAAACATTTATAAATAGATATTATAATTTTGTATATTTCAATTTTTTTATGTTTTTATTTCTTATTTATTTATTTTCTTTATTATCTTTTTAAGAATTACTATTCGAACCTTTAAAATATTTATTATTTAAAAAATATAAAATTGTTTTTTTCATTGTTTATATAATTTTCTTCTTTGATATCTTCCCTTTATCTTTTTTTCATATTTTCTTTATTTATTCTTTGTTTTTTTTCTACTTTTTCTCTTTTTTATATTTCTTCAATTTCTGTTTTTAATTATTCTTTTTTCTTTTTTAATAAATTTATTATTCTATTTCTTTTATTTTCTGTTTTTTATTATTATTCTTTTATTTGCCTTTTTTCTTTACTTGATGAGATAAATTTTTATAAAAATGGTTTTGGTTTATTATTATTTTCAAAAGAAAGATAATATAATTTATCCTGATAATATTATTTCTTTTAATAGAGAAGGACTTTTTTTTTCTTTTGGTTTCACAAATGAAATTGATAATAAAGAAGGATTAATACTGTTTTTTTTTCATCTCATAATTCATATTTTTTTATGTTTTTAACCTTATTTAATTTTTTTTGATTAAAAAAAAAAATATTTAATTACTTATTTTTATTTTTTTGACTGTTATTTTTAATCATTTGCATTTTATATTTTTAAATATTAAATATTTAAAAAATTAATAAAATAAAGGTTAGTTGGAATATTGAAAAATTAAAATTATGAAAGTTAAAAATAAAAAAAAAACTACAATTTATTATATATATCATTGATTTCTATTTTTTCAATATTTTCAGAATTACAATATTGCTCTAAAAAATATAAATCTAAATGACTTCTATATAAATGTTCTTCACTTAATAATTTTTTTCTAAATTCTCTAATTATATTTAAACAATTTCTTACATTCGCATTTTTAAAAGGTAGAATATAAGTTAAAAAAGTAAATTTAAAATCAAAATTATATTTTGATTTTGAAAAATTTTTTTTTTTTGAAATTATCTGAATATTATCATCTGAATGTTTCTTTTTATTCTCTAATTTTAAATTTAACATATGAATATTAAAATTACTAATATCCCCAAAATCACTTTTATTCAAATTTAAAATCTTATTTGAACTTAAACTTATTTTATTTGATAATTTTTTTAGATTTGAATTATCGAAATGTAAATTTAAATTATTTGTTTTTAAATTATTTCCACCAGAAACAAAAATTTTTTTCTCTTTTTCTCTGAAAAGAATAATGGAATTAAATTTTACCATATATCTATGATAATAATAATTCAATAAAGTTGCAATATTAATTATAGTTTCAACTATTCCTCCAACTTTAGCCAAAATTTCAGGAATGTCTTTATAATTTCTTTCATACATTTGGAAAACATTTTGCATCCAAAATGAAAATTCACTCAAAATTATATAATCTTGATTTTTTTCTCTTGTATTTTTTCTAGCTGTATCAAACATAAATGAAATTATTTCTTTATCATCATCAAAAATTAGTCTATTTTTAGTTTTAAAAATTAAAGGATTAAAATTTAAATTATTTACAGCATAAGTATTTCCAACAATTCCTGCACTTATTGGATTTAAAAAATTTTTAATTGGATCTTTATAATCATGAATATCAATGTTATGGTCAACGACTTTTAAATATACTGCCATAAAATGAGAAAAAAATTCATTCATTTCTTCTTCTGTTCCACAAGAATATTCACCATAAATAGAACTTTCAATTGAATTATTTCTACATTTTTCTATAAAAATTGAATATATAAGATTGTTTGGATTTGAATTTCCATGATCTAAATAAGGAGCTAAATATTTTTCTGAATTAATATCATAATATTTTTTGTCTGTTGAATTATAATAATATTTTAAACAAGCACCTCCAGAATTATCAAAGTAATTATTATCTGAATCTTTAATATCTTTATTTATTTCACATTCATCGTAAATCCAATGATCCTCATTATTTAATGAATCAGGACTTAAATAATAACCTAAATTTCTTGTTCCTTTTATTCTTATGAATTTCGAATTAAATGGAAATAATTGAGCATTATCACCTAAAAAATGAAAAAAATGATATAAATGGGTTGAATCTAATGGAAATAGTCCAGTTTCATTTTTAAAACTTTTATAATAATTTGCATAGGGTTTTTTATGTTGTATTAATTCTAAAGAAGAATATACTATAAATAAAAAAAATAATATATATGTTATAATAGTTAACAAACCACTCACTTTAGAAGAATGACGAATTTGTCCTTTTTGATATAGGGTTATTCGAGGAGAGAGAAAATCAAAAGAAGCTATATTTATCATATTTATTTTTATAATTTTTTTAGAGCATTTAATTTTAGTTTTAAATTTTTTAAGTTTTTAATATTTCTAATAAATACTTAAACATCATTTATTATAAAAAGAAATAAATAAAAAAACCAATAAATCTATTAATAAATTAAATAATCAAAAAAAATCAAAAATATTTCAAAAAATTCACAAAAAGATTCAATATGTTAAATATTTTATGAATAGAAATAAGTGGTATATCTCCATTATAATTATTGAATTTAATTAAAAATAAAGATAAAGATTTATCCTTATAAATCTTTAATTTTAAGATTATTGATTAACAAAAATAAATAAATATTCCAAAGATGAAAAAAAAATTAAAGAGATATAAAAATAATTAATTTTTAATTATATTTTAATAAAAAAAATTTCAAAATTATATATATAAATCATTGAATTTAAATTTTAAAAAATAATCAAATGTCGACCCCTTTCACCTCATCACCAATATTGAAAACTCTTTTATCTCAAAATTATGAAACACTTTCCAAATCATCTTCTCCATTCACAGATCCATTTTTTCCTCCAGATGACCAAAGTCTCTTTAGTTCAAAATCATCTCATGTAAATTATAAAGTACCATCAGTTCCAGTTTTTATGCAGCAAGATAATAAGAAATTTTTATCTCAATATGCTCTTTCATCAAAAGATAAAAGTTATAATTGGAAGAGATTATCAGAATTGTATAATTTAAAAGATTTAAATATATTAAATGAAAATGATTTAACTCAAGATGTTATTCAAGGAATTTTAGGTGATTGTTATTTTTTAAGTGCAGCTTTAGCATTATCATATAATCCAAAAAGAATAAAAAATTTATTTCCTAAAAATAAAATTAATGATAAAGGAGTATATGAGTGCAATGTTTATGTTCATGGTCAAAAAATTCCTATATGTTTAGATGATTATATTCCAACAATAGAAGAAAATGATGAAGATAAAATAGCTTTTGCAGGATTAAATGAAAAAAGTAAAAATATATGGCCAATATTATTAGAAAAAGTATGGGCAAAATGTAACAATACATATGAAGATATAATAATAGGAAATTCATCAGAAGCTTTTGAATTTCTTTCTCCAGCTCCTTTTGATACTTATTATCATAACTATGAAAATAAAAATTTATATGATTTAATTGTAGATTCTATACAAAAAGGTTTTATTGTTGTTTCAGATATAACTGATACTGAAGATTCAAATATAGATTATTTATCTAAAATGGGATTAGTTACTAATCATTCATATATGATTGTTGATACTGTGGTATTAAAAAATCCAAATGGAACAGAAGTTAAATTATTACAAATTAAAAATCCTTGGGGAACAAATGAATGGTTAGGAGATTGGAGTGATGATTCTAGAAAATGGAATGATGATTTTAAAAAACAAGTTAATTTAGAAAATAAGGAAAATGGAGTTTTTTGGATTGCTTATGAAGATTTTCTTCAATTTTACACTTGTACACATATATGTCAAATTCATGATAATTATGAATATAATTCTCAAAAATTTTCTGTTAATAAAGATGAACCTTTTAATTTAATTAAAGTTAATGTACATAAAGAAAGTGAAGGATATTTTATTATAAATTTAAAAAATAAAAGAATATATAAGAATTTGAAAGGAAAAGATGATTTTGAAAATCCATTTTGTCAAATGAATGTTTTTAGAATAAACAAAAATGAGTTTACTTATATAGGAAGTGATAGTGGAAAGCAAGATAGATTATATGTTCACTGTGAAAAAATGATTCCAGGTGATTATTATATTGCAGTTACTTTTCCAAAAGATAAAAATAATTTTGATTTAAATGATAATTTTGAAGGAAAAGATTTTGAAAAATTCTCATTTAGACTTGGTTTATATACTCCAGATAAAAATTTAAAAATAGAAGATTCAAGTCCTGAAGAAAAAAGCCAAATAAAAGATTATATATTCAATATGTTAAGGCAAATTGCAAATTCTAATAATGAAAAATATAGATTTACAAATGAAGGTGAAAACAATACATTTAGAGAAATAAGTTTTAATAGTGATAGAAATGGTTTTGGTTATATATTTTATGAAAATAATAGTGATGCTTATTTAAGAGAAAGAGTAAAATTGACAAGTTTAATAAATGTAAATATAATCCCAATAATGAAATCAGGTCAATTTGCAAAAGATCATACAGAAAAAGAAGATGAAGAAGTAGAATATGAAGATATATCTACTAAATTAGCGATGGATAACTTAAAAGAATTAAAATTAGATTCAACATATGAAATAATAGAAGTAAATAATAAAAAGGAAATATCTGAAAAAAATCCAATAACAATTCAATTTAACATAGCTCCACATTCATCATGTTTAATATTTTTACAAAAAACAGATGAAGAAGCGGATATTGATTTTGAGAGTGATATATCGTTTGATTATTTACCAAATGTATTTTTAGCAGAGCAAAGATTTCGTTCCAAAAAATATAAATTAAGATATAATAATAAACCAGTAGAAATATTTGAATGTATTACAGAACATAACACAGGAGTTTTTTTCCATTATAAAAATAGAACAAGTGATTTTAGAGTGAGAGTAACTGCAAATTTCATTAAATTAGATAATTTATATTTACAATTAAACAGTAATGATTTGAAAACTTTAAAAGAATTAAAATTGAGAAAAAATATTGAAGGGAAATTTAAAGAAGATGGCGATGATCAATCAGTCACTGTTACTATTGAACCTGGTCAGACTGGATTTTTTGGTTTAGTTGCTTCTGATGCTTTTGCTAAGTTTAGTTATACTTGTCAATTTGATTATCATTTTAGTTTAGCTAAAGCACCTGAAACTTTCGATGATAATAATAATGATAATGTTAATGGACCTATGAAGGATTATGTTACTGAAGAAAATTAATTTTTTTTTGGTTTTTTTGAAAATTTTTATTATTATATTGAGGATTTTTGATTTTTAATTTTTAATTTTTATATTTTTTTTAAAAAAATTTTTGTTATTTATTTTTTTTTATTATATATTTTGAAAATTAGTTTAGTTATATAATATTTATTAAAACCCATTCCTTTCATTCAATATAAGATGAGCAAAAATTTATTTTAATTTAAATAACTATTTATTATATTTTATTCAGGAAGATTATTTTTCAAAAAGTTATCAAACATTAATTTTGCTTCTTTCCTCATATCTTGAGGAACCATATGACCTGCATTTTTAAAAGTAAAAATAGTAAAACCATTACTATATTGTTGAAAATGTCCTCCAATTTGATTTTCACTATTTTTCCATTGTTTCCATTCAGTTTTAATATCCCAATTTAATTTATTAATCCATCTCATTGTTCCTAAAGTATTAATTACTCCATCAGTGGCACCACTGAAAAACCATATTTGTAAATCTGTATGTTTTGGATAAAAATTTTTATAAAAGTCAAAAGAATCTGTTCGATTATATTTATTATAAAATTCATTTGCACATTGAGTCCATTTTCCTTCTTTTGTAACATTTAATTTATTTTGAGTTGTTTTATTATTTAAAAAATTATCCATTGTAAAATCATCACTGCAAACTGGAACATCAAATTCTATTTCTGGTTCATTATTATAATTATCTATTTTATTATTTTTCATAGATTTTAAAATCATTTTCTTATATGAATTTTCATAATTTTTATAATTTGTTAAATTCAAAGGTTTTAAAGGGCATTTTCTATAAATACCATAAATATCAATTCCATTAAAATATTTTAACATTTTTTTTTGAATTTCATTACATTCATGTGTAACATTTCGTCCATCATTACTATCAAAATCATGAAAAATTGGGCAATTTCTATTAAATCGTTCATAATCTTCTTGAGGAATTATACCATGATAATAAGCAAAATCATATATAGATTTTTCAGCATCAGTACTAAAATCTCCAACTCCATTAACTATTAAAAGTCCTTTTAAATTTATATTTTTTCCATCTTCAATAATAGCTTGTGCTAAAAAAGGGATATAAACTCCAGCATAGCTTTCACCACTTAAGTAAAAATCATTATTTTTATATTCAGGGAACAAAGTGAAAAAATTTTTTAAAGCATATAAATTACTTTTGGAAGTTTTAGTATCATTCCAAGTTTGATTTTTATCAGAAGTATGAGAAAAACCTAATCCAGAAGGAAATTCAAAAACAAGTAAATTTGCATTTTTATTCCAAGCATATTCATTATATTCAAAATATCCTGTGAAAAAATCTGCAATAACAGGTCCAACTTCTGTTAATAATCCAAATAATGAACTACAAAATGGACCTCCATTTAACCATACTATTATAGGGTCTTTTTCAGGTGTTTCTGATTGACTTGGTGTAAATATATAGAATAGTTCATTTCCTTCAATATCAGTGTTAAGGAATCCTGAATATATCTCTTTTGTATATAAGGAGTCAAAAAGATCAGTTATTTTGGTTTTTGAATTACATGTTACTAGAATTATTAAAGTTAAAAAGAGGATTTGTTGAGTTATACTATTCTTGATTGTCATTTGATTTTTTATTTTTTAATTGTTTTTTTTGAATTATTTTTTCAATTTTTTAAATATAAACAAATTCAATTTTCAGAGATTTCGGGTAGGAGGTTATTCTAAAATAATAAAATTTTTCAGTTATTTAGATTTTTCAACAAAATTATTTATATATATTTTAAACCTTAATTATTTTTCTATTTACAAACTCAAATAGAATAATATTAAATAAATTTAATATTCTGTAAAAAAATATAGATGAAATACATTATAATAAAATTTGACTGATTCTATAACAAAATTTAAATCTGCATTTCAAACCTAGATGCCTTAATATTGCGATAACTAAAGAAAATATAGCTTGAAACATTACTCCAAATATAAGTGCAAAAACAGTTGCAGTTATCATTGCTAATTGAGTTCCAACATATACAGCACAAAATGAACTTACATAATACCAAAAAAATATCATTAAAATAATATTCACAATAAAGAAGAATATTAACCTATATTTATAGCCAGCCATAATATCTCTAGTTTTATTCAAGAAAACATCTTGATTTTTTTCATATCTAATTAATCTTACGAATTTTTTTTTAATAGATAAAATATAACCAAAAATAAATCCAATAATACTACAAATTAATCCAACTCCTATACTTCTACCAATGGCATGTGTAAGAGTATATTTATAACCCAAAGATTTTTGCGTTAAATATCTTGCACCAATATATTTATCTCTAAAGAATATACAAGTCAAAACAAAATACCAAGCAAGATAAAAGAATAAAGCACAAATTCTTATTCCAAATGGTTCAAAAACAGAAATATCAGTAAAAGGTTTTAAAAATATTATTTTTCTTTTACATACTCTCCACCAGAATCTTGGAAAAGATCTCTTATCATAATCAATAGCATCTGAAAGTTGT
>JAEEGI010014845.1_pt1 | contig 16313 bp, 18 predicted proteins | sample 8958751 | NCBI WGS metagenome assembly JAEEGI01 (sample SAMN16246545, study PRJNA631951) | gut metagenome | biome: gut microbiome; feature: rumen; material: KS-attached | host: Bos | place: Iran: Karaj | collected 2018-10
GAGATCCTGGGAAAAGTTTAAAGAAAGAGAGGATAGCCTATGAAGATGTATGATTTTGATGGGAAAGTCGCAGTCGTGACCGGCGCGGGCGGCGAAATGGCCGGCGCCATGGTGAAGAAATTCACCGAAAACGGCGCGTGCGCGGCGTTGCTGGACATCCGCGAAGATCTGGCGCAGAAGACCGCGGACGATCTGGGGCTCGGCGAAGACAAAGCGCTGTGCGTCAAGGTGGACATTTCCGATGAAGAGAGCGTAAAGGCCGCCGTACAGAAGATCATGGACAAGTTCGGCCGCATCGACTTCCTGTGCAACGTGGCGGGCATCGAAGGCCCTAACGACAGCCGCACGGAAGTCTACAGCACCGAAGGCGCCAAGAAGGTCTTCGACATCAATATCTTAGGCACCTTCCTCATGATGAAGCACGTTCTGCCCGTCATGCAGGCGCAGAAGAGCGGCGCCATCGTCAACCTCGGCTCCGTCTCCGGCATGTACGGCTACGAAGGCGAGATCGCTTACGGCGCGTCCAAGGCTGCGGTCATCCAGATGACCAAGAACGTGGCCAACGAGAACATCAAGCTCGGCATCCGCTGCAACGCCATCTCCCCGGGCTGGGTCAACACCGGCATGTTCCGCCGCATCGTGGGACAGTACAGCGAAGGCGAAGGCCGCAGCAGCGGCTGGGACAACGTCCACGTCGGCAACATCGGCCGCACCGCGGAACCCATGGAAATGGCCAACGTCGCCGTGTTCCTGTGCTCCGAAGACGCTTCGTTCGTCAACGGCTCCAACTGGCTGTGCGACGGCGGCAAGACGCTGGATCAGGGCTAAAGAGAAGACAGCAGACCTTCTGAAGAATAAAAGAAAAGACTCCGGACGAAAGCCTGGAGCCTTATCTTTTTTGGAATGCTGTATTATTTGACGTCTGCCGTCGTCTCTTCGAATTCCTTGCGGATCGCCGCCAGGAAGGCGGGATCGGTCAGCACGTCTTCCGCCGTCTTGACGAAAGCCTTCGCGACAAGGAACATCTGGTCGTAGCCGTAGTCGGAATCCGCGCCGATGCACAGGCCTTCCGTATGCGTGCCGACGGAGGTGTCGTTCGTCACGTCGAACCACTGGTGGATGGACGGGCAGCGGTAGCTGACGTTGCCGATGTCCGAAGAACCGGTGGCGTTGTAGGGTTCCATGCACTGGGTGACCCCGAATTCCTTCGTGTACTTGACGGCCCGTTCGCACAGCGTCTGGTTCGTGTGCAGGTCGTCGTACCAGCCCTCGAAGTTCGTGATCTCCAGCCGCGTGCCGGTGCCGAGCGCCGCGCCTCTGGCGCAGTTCTTCACTTTTTCGCTCAGGCCGCGGAGGTAGGCGGAGCTGTTGGCGCGGATGTAGAACTCCGCGCTGGCGTAATCGGGCACGATGTTGGCCGCCTTGCCGCCGTTCGTGATGATGCCGGAGATCTTCGCGTCGGGCGTGATGTGCTGGCGCAGCGCGTTGATCTGGCTGAACGTCTCCAGCACGCCGTTCAGCGCGTTGATGCCTTCGAAGGGCGCGCCGCCCGCGTGGGCCGCTTTGCCGAAGAACTCGAAGCGCTGCGAGTCGATGGCGCTCATGGTGCCGCTGGCCGCGTGGCGGTTATAGGGGTGGGCCATCATGGCGACGGCCAGGCCGTCGTAGCGTCCTGCCTCTGCCAGGTTCACCTTGCCGCCGGCCGTCTCTTCCGCCGGGGCGCCGATCACCTGCACCTCGCCGCCGTATTCGTCGACGGCGTCCTTCAGCGCGATGGCGTTGCAGCAGGCCAGCGCGCCGATCATGTTGTGGCCGCAGGCGTGACCCATGCCCTTCAAAGCGTCGTATTCGGCCAGGAAGCCGATGACGGGGCCGGGCTTTGCCCCTTTATAGGAAGCGATGAAAGCCGTCTCGAGGCCGCAGACGTTCTTTTCGATGGCAAATCCGTGCTTCTCCAGAAGCTCTGTCAGGGCTGCCACCGCGTGGAATTCCTGCAGGCCAAGTTCCGGATCTTCGTGGATCTGATGGGCAACGGCGCGGATCTCGGGCTGTATCGCTTCGACGCGTTCCTGGATGGTCTTCATGATACTTCATTTCCTTTCTCAAGCGTGTCCTGCTTTTTCTGTATGCTGCGGAGGAGCTTTTCCGCGTCGCCGCGGCAGGCTTCGCAGATGGCGTAGGAGCGGTTCATTCTCTTGTTATTGCAGCGGATGGAGACGACGGGGAACTTGCGCAGTTCCGTCTTCTCGCCGCCTGCTTCGATGGCGCAGTCTGCCGCGAGCCGCTCGAACCCGGCATCTTTCAGCTGCGCGTAGCTCCATCCCTTGACCGTCTCTTCCTTTTCGTCTCCCAGCAGGGAACGGATGACGCTGTACGTTTCCAGCGTGTCCTCCGCCAGGGTGAAGACGGTGAACTGAAGGTGGGAGGATCTGGCGGTGTCGTCCGCGCGGTCCGCGCGAAGGACGGCTTTCTTTTCGCCGATGGGAAGCGCCGTATAGCCCCAGAGCAGGATCTTCGGCGCGTCCATAAAGGCGTCGTAGTCCATGTCGCTGGCGTTCAGCGCGTCGGTCTCCGGATCGAGAGAGCCGCGCATGGCGCGGGCCCGTTCGTCAACTTCCGGCGCGGTCACCGCCGCCCGGTTGACGTAGAAGAACTGCCATATGCCAAGACCTGCGAACAGGGCTGCCGACACATAGTGCAGCGGTCCGCCGCCCCAGTAGGCGTACAGGCCCAGGAGAAGGGCGCCCGCAAAGAAAATGAAGGGCGTCTTGCCCGCCTTTTTGCGGAAATACAGTTCCGCCCGCTCGATGCGGTAGCGCTCGGCGGTGGACTTTTTTTCAAATTCGTTTTTCGTATAGCCGAAGGCCATAGATTCGTTTCCTTTCGGAGGGGTATGGAAAAGGGACCGCGCTGCGCACGGTCCCTTCACTATCTGTCAATGAAACTTTAGGCGTATCCGATCGCGACAGCGATGATGATCAGAACGACCTGCACGAGGAAGCAGACGCCATAGACGGGCAGGAAGAACTTATACCATCTGTCGAGGGGGATCTTGCCGATACCGCACATGGTAGCGACAGAGCAGGTCGGCCACAGCATGTTGGAGTAGCCGTCACCGAACTGGTACGCAAGTACGGTGACCTGTCTGGTGACGCCAGCCAGGTCTCCCAGCGGAACCATGATCGGCATGATAGCGGTAGCCTGACCGGAACCGGAGGGGATAAAGAAGTTGATGATGTTCTGGGCGACCAGCATGCCGATGGCGGAACCGGTTTTGCCGAGGCTTGCCGTAGCGGTAGCCAGGCCGTGTACGACGGTGTCGATGATGACGCCGTTCTGCATGATGATCAGGATGGCGCGGGCCAGGCCGACGACGACCATACCGATGGCCATTTCCTTGAACGCGGTCAGGAGGTTGTCCTTGACCTGCTCGGGCTTGAAGCCTGCGATGATGGAGATGATGAGAGCGGAGATGATGAAGACGGCGCTCATTTCATTGATCCAGAATCCCAGCTTCAGGGAGCCGTAAACGATGGTCGCGACGGTGAAGATCATGGAGATGAGGATGACCTTCTGCTTCGCGGTGAAGTCTACGTTTTCGACTCTCTCCAGTTCGAAGGAGGAGAAGTCGCAGTCCTTGACGAGGCTCTTTTCCGGATCCTTCTTGATCTTGCTCGCGTAGCGCATGACCAGCGCGGTCATGACGACGTACTGAACGATGAAGATGATCCAGCGATAGGCGAGGCCGGAGAAGATGGGCAACTCCGCGATGGACTGGGCGACACCGATGGTGAACGCGTTGGTGGTCGCGGAAGCGAAGCCGGTGGCTACGCCTACGAAGCACATGCACAGACCGACGATGGCGTCATAGCCCAAAGCGATAGCCAGGGCCACGAAGATGGGTACGAGGCCGTATACGGTCTCGAGTTCGCCGTAGGTGGAGCCTGCGATGGCGAAGATCAGCATGCAGATAGGAATAAACAGCTTGCTGTCCTTGGCTTTGCTGCCGAGCAGCTTGTTGATCGCGGAGGTCAGGGCGCCGCTCTGCATGACGCTGTACACCCAGAAGAAACCGAAAGCGATCAGGAAGATGATGTTGCCGACAGCGACGAACGCATCCGGGATGGAGACGAACATGTGCCACGGATTGACCGGGGACTGTTCTACGTACTGGAAGCTGTTCGGGTCAACGACGGTCCTGCCGCTTGCTTCGTCGAGCACGCGGTCGTAGGTTCCTGCAGGAATGATGTACGTCAAAATCATGACGACGACGATGATCAGGAAGAGAAGTACCGGCGTGCTGGGCAGCGAGAACTTCTTTTTCTTTTCAAGTTCCGACATAGTTGCTCCTTTCTTGTTAACACACAGGGAGTTAGATAGATAATTGCACTTTATATTTTATGGAAAAAATTTTTCAGCTGCATTATTATTCTTTCAATTCCTGCAGCGGCTGACAAATAATCGCAAAAATTCAATAAACAAATCGCAAACTAATCAAATAAACTGCAAAGATATACAGGTAGAATGAAAATGGAATATAGCGTTGGGCCGGGAATGAGGACCGCGATGAAGGAATACTGGAAACTGCCGGAAGAGGAAAAGGAACTGCTTGTCAGAAAGGCTGCCGACGTCGCGCACCAGACGGAAAGCCTGTACGGAAACTGCGTGCAGAGCGTTCTGAACGGACTGTATGAAGCGTTTCCGGATATGGGGATCACGCCCGAAATGATCAAAGGCGGCTTCGGCCTTGCCGGCGGCTGCTGCATCTCCCTGAAGGGGACCTGCGGCGCGCTGAGCGGCGCCGCGTTCGCGATCAGCCTGTTCTATGGCCGTCCCATCGACGACTTCGCAGGTTATTACGACGACTGCCAGGCGCTGATCCGCACTGTCATGGACGCGTTCGAAGAAAAGTACGGCGGCGTTCTGTGCCATGAAGTGCTGACCCGCAATCTGGGCGCGCCCTACGATTGGAAGACGGAAGACGGATTCAAGGAATATAACGACCACGACGGCACGCCCCATGACGCGGAAGTCGTCGCGTTCTGCACGGAGATGGTCGCGCGCATGCTGGTGGACGGCAAGCTGCAGTACGGAGAGGATCTGCGCCCCGACGTGGAGGATCCGTACTACAAATCCCCGAACACCCTGAAGAAGATCGCAGCCCGCGAGGAGCGCATCCGCGCAAGAAAACAACAGTGACCGCAGCAATGCGGACAGGCCTCCGGCGCTGCCGGGGGCTTTTGCTATTGATGGAAGTTTATGATATAATTAATCGGTTAAAGTTTTCGTTGAATCTTGGGTCATAAACCCATTTCCGGTATAGAAAAGCAAGGAGGAAAAGCATGGCGAAGAAAACGTACACCAACGAAGAGATCCAGCGGACAGCCAACAAGATCCGCAAGCAGGTTCTCAAGTTTGCCATCGAGAGAGGCGGGTGCTACATCACGCAGACGAATTCGTCCGCGGAGATCCTGGCAACGCTGTATCTCGACGTGATGAATCTGGGCGACAGCCTCGGCGATCCCGACGGCATTCCGTTCCCCGGGGTTCCCGGTCCCGACAATATGGACTTCCCCAGAGGAAGCCTGTACAACGGACCCACGCAGGCGCCGTACGACAGATTCTTCCTCTCTCCGGCTCACTACGCATGCACCCTGTACTGCACCCTGTTCGCAGTAGGTAGAGTCTCCGAGACAGGTATCGAACGTTTCAACAAAGACGGCTGGATCTTCGAACAGATCGGCGCGGAGCACTCCCCCGGCTTCGAGACCACGGCCGGATCGCTGGCGCAGACCATCTCCGTCGCCTGCGGTCACGCGCACGCCAGAAAGCTGAAGGGCGAGGAAGGCACGATCTGGTGCTTCATGTCCGACGGCGAACTGGAAGAAGGACAGCTGTGGGAAGCCGTCCAGGCAGCCGCGTTCTACAAGCTCGATAACTTCGTCCTCGTCTGCGACATCAACGGCCAGCAGATCGAAGGCCCGACGAAGGAGATCATGAACACCCAGCCCCTGTACGACAGATTTACCGCGTTCGGCGCCAAGACCGTCGAGATCGACGGCCACGACATCCAGGCGATCAAAGACGCGTGCAGAACGGCCCATCCGGGCCAGCCGCTCGTCGTGCTGTGCAACACCAAGCCGACCCACGGCATGCCGTTCCTGGATCACAGAACGGAGAGACTGCACTTCGTAAACGTCAAGACACCCGAACAGATCGCAGAAGCCAAGGCTTTCTACGACAGCATGGAATAGGAGGAACGCGCTATGATCATGGAAACCAACGTATACTCCAAGAGCATCACAGCTTGGGGCGCCGAACATCCCGAGACCGTCGTACTTTCCGCGGACCTGGGCACCTCCTGCGAGATCATGGAATTTAAGAAGAATTATCCGGACCGTTATTTCTCCCTGGGCATCGCCGAACAGAACATGATCGGCTGGGCCGCGGGCCTGGCCAGAGAAGGCTTCCTGCCTTATCTGCACTCCTTCGGCGTGTTCCTGTACAGACGCGTTCTGGACCAGGTGGAGATGTCCGTGGCTTACGGCAATCTGCCGGTCGGCCTCGTGGGCTTCGTCCCCGGCCTCACCACGCCCGGCGGCGTTTCCCACCAGTCCACCAACGACATCGGCACGCTGCGCAGCGTACCCAACATGCGCATCTACTCCATCGCCGACGCGACGGATATCGAGGGCTTCCTGCCCATGGCTTATGAAGCCGGCGGCCCGTTCTACGTAAGAATGCTCCGCAAGTCTGTTCCCAGACTGTTCCCGGCGGATCAGCCCATCCAGTTCAACCACGCGAGGATCGCGGCGGAAGGCTCCGACGTGGCGCTGTTCACGGAGAACATCGCGACCGAAGAAGGCCTGAAGGCGGTCAAGGTGCTGCAGAACCACGGCGTATCCGTGCAGATGCTGTCCGTTTCCACCCTCAAGCCCTTCACCGATCCGCAGGTCGTCGACGCCCTGAAGAAGGCGAAGTACGGCGCGGTCACCTACGAGAACCACAACATCATCGGCGGCCTGGGCACCTGCGTGGCGGAAGTCATGGCGGAGAACGGCATCGGCAAGCCGCTCATCAAGGTCGGCGTGGACGATCTGTACACCCACGGCGCGTCCAAGATGTTCCTGCTGAAGAAATACAACGTGGACGCCATGAGCTGCATCAAGGCAGTCGAAAAGCTGATCGGCAAGGACCTCGGCATCGAAGAATCCGAGATCGAGGCCGTCCGCTTCGAAGATTTCAACGGCGTAGCGTAAAGGAGCCCTTCGACGGGCTCAGGGACCGATAGTACAGAAGGAGATTCATATAATGTTCGAAGAAACCAAAAGACAGATCATCAAAGCCGGCATGAGCCTGGACCGTTACGGCCTGATCGCTCTTTCCGGCGGCAACGTTTCCGTCAGAATGCCCTCCGGCGAGATCCTCGTCACGCCGTCCGGCATGATCTATGAAGACCTGGTCGAAGACGACATCCTCGTCATGGACCTGCAGGGCAAGATCATCGAAGGCACGAGAAAGCCTTCGTCCGACACCGAAGCCATCCTCTACATCTTCCAGAATATGCCCGAGGTCACCGCGGTCATCCATACGCATCAGCCGTACGCCACCGCGATCGGTCTCGTGCAGGACGAATTCGAAGTCAACCTGACGACGCTGGCCAACGCCACGGCAGGCCCCGTCAAGGTGACCCCGTACAGCTCCGCCGGCTCCATCGACATGGGCATCGACACCGTGAACTATATCGGCGACAGCCTGGCGATCATCATGGCGCATCACGGCGTCATGACCGTCGGCAAGGACAAGGGCCTGAAGCAGGCTCTGTACGCAGCCGTCTATCTGGAAGAGGCAGCGAAGTGCTATCTGGCCGCCAAAGCCTGCGGCAAGATGAAGCAGATGACGCCGGAGCAGATCCAGCAGTCCATCGACGTGTTCAAGTTCTACGGCCAGGGCACCCCGACCATCCCCAAGGATCTGGTCAAGAGAGTCTAAGGAGGCCATGCTTATGACCGAAAACGGCAGAAAGATCCTCATCATCGAGGACGAGAAGCCGATCTCCGACATCATACGCTTCAACCTGATCAAGGAAGGCTATGAAGTCGAAACTGCATACGACGGGCAGGAGGGCCTGGACAAGGCCCTCTCCTGCGGCTGCAGTCTTGTTTTGCTGGACATCATGCTGCCCATCATGAGCGGATTCGAAGTCTGCAAGCGGATCCGCGAGAACAGCGACATGCCCATCATCATGCTGACCGCCAAGGAAGAAGAGGCGGACAAGGTCCTGGGGCTGGAGCTCGGCGCGGACGACTACATCACGAAGCCGTTCGGCATGAGGGAGCTTCTCGCCCGCATCAAGGCCAATCTGCGCCGCACGGAGCTGCTGGAAGGCAAGGAGCAGCAGCCTGCCGACGTTCAGGAATTCGGCAAGCTGCAGATCGACATGAACCGCTACGAAGTCCGCAAGGACGGACAGCCGCTCGATCTGACGCTGCGCGAGTTCGAACTGCTGAAGTATCTGGCGACCCGCGACGACAAGGTGTTCTCCAGAGAACAGCTGCTGGAGGACGTCTGGGGCTACGAATATTACGGCGACATCCGCACGGTGGACGTAACGGTGCGCCGTCTGCGGGAAAAGCTGGAGGACGACCCCAGCGATCCCAAATACATCATCACCAAACGCGGGATCGGATATTATTTCAGCAAGCAGTAGCCAGGGATCTGCGGCAATATGAACATCTTCAGACGCGGCAGCGTGCGCTGGAGGATAGCGCTGATCTATTTCATGCTGTTCTTCGTGGTCATGTCTCTGGTGTCGGTGTTCCTCGTGAACCGCATCGAGCAGTACCAGCTGTCCTCGCTAAAAGAGAATATCGCCAAGACCATCAGCGAAAGCAACCTCCCGTCCTATCTGGGGGCCTATGATTCGCTGTCTTCCTATGGGGACGACATCCAGGCCGTGCTGGACAACAGCTGGAGCAGCTTCTCGGAGGAGCTGTCCGTCGTGGACGGGCGGATGCAGATCTGCGCGTCTACGAATACGAACCTGGTGGGGCGTTCCGCCACGGACGTGTTCGACGCGTCCATCATCGCGTCCTGCCTGCTGACCGGGGAATCCGGCGAGTCGGATTCCGTGCTGTCCGGCGGCATCCCGGTCAAGAATCTGTGCTACCGGGTGGAGAACGCGAAGGACACCGGCGTCATCTACGTGCGCGCGGACCTTTCGAGCATCAACGCGTTCGTGTCCCAGAGCAAGGTGATCTTCATCCGGGTCATCTTCATCGCGCTGCTGGCGACCGTCGTGCTGGGCTTCGCCCTGGCGGGCAGCATCACGCGGCCCATCAACGACGTGACGGACACGGTGCAGAAGATCTCCTCCGGCGACTTCTCCGAAGGCGTCGAGGTCAACAGCGACGACGAGATCGGCCAGCTGGCGGAGATGTTCAACCTGATGCGCGAAAAGCTGTCCGATACGCTCTCCGAGATCACCGGAGAAAAGAACAAACTGTCCACCATCCTGGAATACATGGCGGACGGACTGGTCGCCATCGATCTGGACGGCGGCATCATCCACGTAAATCCCGCGGCGCGGGAGATCCTGGGGCTGGATCCGGCGGATCCGCTGCCTGCGGACTACGACGCGCTGATGGGTCATATTTCAGACAATATCAGCCTGGAACGGGTCAAGGGCAACTGCGAGATCAACGGCGCGCAGGACATCTTCTCCTACGGCAGCAGCATCTTCGCGATCCACTACGACCGGTTCAAGGACGAAGACGGCGAGGACATCGGCATCATCATCCTGATCCAGGACATCACCGAACGGCAGAAGCTCGAGGACATGCAGCGCGACTTCGTGGCGAACGTGTCGCACGAGCTGAAGACGCCGCTCACGACGATCAAGAGCTACACGGAGACCCTGATGGACGGCGCGGTGGACGATCCGGAGACGGCCAGGAACTTCCTGGGCATCGTGGACAACGAAGCGGACCGCATGAACCGCCTCGTCAAGGACCTGCTGCAGCTGTCGCGTCTGGAACAGCGCCAGGAGCGCATGTACTTCCTGGAGGGCAACATCGTCACCCTAGTGCGCCAGTGCATGGTGAAGGTGGAGATGACCGCCCAGCAGAAAGGGCACCAGCTGAACGCGCTGTTCGACGAGAAAATGAATATCCGCGTTCTGATGGACAAGGATCGCATGGAACAGGTGATCCTCAACATCCTGACGAACGCCATCAAATATACGCCGGACGGCGGCCGCATCGACGTGGATATCGATTCGGACGGCCGGGAAGTGCAGATCATCGTATCTGACAACGGCATAGGCATCTCCGAGGAGGAACTGCCCCGCGTCTTCGAGCGGTTCTACCGGGTGGACAAAGCCCGGTCGCGCAAGATGGGCGGCACGGGACTTGGCCTGGCCATCACGAAGCAGATCGTGGAGGAGCACCAGGGCACCATCACGGCGGAGAGCACGTTGGGAAAAGGAACGAAATTCATCATCACCCTGCGGGTTGCAGCCCACAGAGGCACCCCGAACATCGAGTAAAGACGCATGGAAAAAGACAAAGGAGTCAGCAGCTTCACCTACGACCTGCTGGAGCGCGAAAGCCAGACAGAAGAGCAGAAGGAACGCCGGGAAGTCCGCAGAAAGAAGCTGGAAGACCGTACAAAAGTGAAGGATGACCCCGTCAAGGCAAAACGGGCCAGGAACCGCCGCAGGGCCGTGCTGGTTCTGGTTCTGTTTGTCCTCGTTATGGCTGCCTTTACGGCGCGCGCCGTGCAGAGGATGGTCGCGCTCACCCAGGAGCGCGCCAGGGTGCAGGCTCAGCTGGACGAGCTGGAAAAGCGACGCAGCGAACTGGAGAACGAGCTGCTGATGGTGAATTCCGACGAATACGTGGAGCAGCAGGCCAGAAGCCAGCTGCACATGATCAAGCCGGGCGAGGTGCTGTACATCGTGCCCAGCAGCACGGAGTACACGACGACGCAGCCTTCGGAAGAGGGCGGCGGCGAGATCGAAGCCCCTGCTGACGAGGCGAAACCTTAATGGAGAAGATCGCGCTGAAGGAAGCGGTCGTCGTGGAAGGACGCGACGACGAAGCCGCGGTGCTGCGGGCGGTGGATGCCGCCGTACTCTCGACCCACGGCTGGGGCATGCCCGAGGAAGCGCTGGCGCGCATCGAGAGCGCCGCAAAGCGGCAGGGCCTCATCATCCTGACGGATCCGGACCACGCGGGCGAAGAGATCCGCAAGAAATTGCGCGAACGCTTTCCGGATGCGAAACACGCCTATCTCAGCCGTCCGGACGCGGAAAAGCACAAAGACGGACGCGCCGTCGACATCGGCGTGGAGAACGCGGCGCCGGAGGCGATCCGGGACGCGCTGCTGGCCGCCCGGGCAGAGATCCGGGAAGAGGCGCAGGCCGACCCCGTCGCAGCGGCGGATCTGATCGCGCTCGGCCTTGCCGGCAAACCCGGAAGCGACGCGCTGCGCCAGGCTGTGGGAAGAGATCTGGGCATCGGAAGCTGCAACGCGAAGGCGTTCTGCAGAAGGCTGTCGGCCTCCGGGATCACAAGAGAGGAGCTGCTCGCCGCATGGCGCAGGATTTCACAAGAAAACAGGTAGCGGCGCTGGAGAAGCGCTACGATTTCAAGACGGCGAAGAGCCTGGGACAGAACTTCGTCACGGATCCTGCCGTGACGGAAGGCATCATCGAAGCCGCCGGCGCGGGTCCGAAGGATCTGGTGATCGAGATCGGTCCGGGCCTGGGCGTCATCACGTCGAAGGCCGCAGCAGGCTGCGGAAAGCTCGTCGCGATCGAGATCGATAAAAAACTGCTGCCCATCCTGGCAGAGACCGTCGGCTGGCAGCCGAACGTCAAGATCCTCAACGAGGATATCCTGCAGGCGGATCTGGCGAAGATCGTCGCGGAGGAAAAGGTGCTGCCGGACGGGTCGACGGCGGAAAACGTAAGGCTGATCGGCAATCTGCCCTATTACATCACGACCCCCATCCTGAACAAGCTGATGGCGCTGCCGGGGCTGTTCACTTCGCTCACCATCATGGTGCAGAAAGAGGTGGCGGAGAAGATGATGGCTGCGCCGGGCGCAAAAAATTATGGCGTAATTTCGATCCATGTGCAGTATTTCTGCGAGATCGAATATATAATGGATGTACCGAAGGAAGTGTTTCTTCCCCAGCCGAAGGTGGATTCCTCGGTGCTGACCCTGCACGTCAGGAAACAGCCGGCCGTGCAGCCCGGGGACGAGGAACTGTTCTTCGAACTCGTGAAGGCGGGCTTTTCCCAGCGGCGCAAGACCCTGTCCAATTCCCTGACAGGCGTGCGCGGCGCGGACCGGGATACGGTGGTCCGGGCGCTCGAAGCCGCCGGCATCGATCCGAAGAGAAGGGCGGAGACGCTGTCCCTCGAGGAATTCGCAAACGTGGCAAATCGCCTTATCTAAGGCTTTTATATGAGAAAACAATTGAATTTGGAGGTGTTTCCCATGATTCAGACAGTCGCAACCGAAAAGGCTCCCGGCGCAATCGGCCCCTACAGCCAGGCAAAGATCGTTAACGGTATGGTCTATACGTCCGGCCAGCTGGGCATGTTCCCCAACGGCACCCTGCCCACCGGCATCCAGGCCCAGGCTCTCCAGTCCCTGACCAACATCAGAAACATTCTGGAAGCTGCCGGCACCAACATGGATAAGGTCGTCAAGACCCTCGTCTTCATCAAGGACATGAACGATTTCGGCAAGGTCAACGAAGTATACGGAACCTTCTTCAAGGAAGGCGCTTATCCCGCAAGAAGCTGCGTGGAAGTCGCCCGCCTGCCCAAGGACGCCCTCGTTGAGATCGAAGTCGTCGCGGAGCTGTAATCGAAAACAGAATACACGGAACGGACCCTGCGGGGTCCGTTTTTTCGATGGAACAAACGGGCATCGCCCTCCGTCTAATGGTTACAGGAGCATATAGATAATTGCATCATAATCCTGTATAATATTGATAACTGTACTGAGTTCTAGACAGGAGCACTCCAACCATGAAGCGCAGACCATTCCTTATCATCCTGACCGCGATCCTTCTGCTGACGGCGACCGCCTGCTCGGCAGGCATTACCGTGGTCAGCGCCGCGGAAACCCAGACGTTACGCGCCAAAACGACGCCGCTGGCAAACCCCGGCATCCTGGAATCGAAATTCGACATCACGAAAGCCGTCGCAAAGGGCGACGCGTGGATCGACGTGTCATCCGTGGCAGACGGCTACGTCGCCGTGGCGGCCAAATCGGACAAGCGCCTGAAGTTCCAGGTGATCTGCGGACAGACGACGTACAACTACGACATGGCGAACAACGGCACGCCCTCCATCTTCCCGCTGCAGAGCGGCAACGGAGAGTACCGCTTCCGCATCATGAAGAACACGACGGAGAAGAAGTACGCGGAAATGCATTCCGTCACGTGCACGGTCACGCTGAAGGATCAATTCCAGCCGTTCCTCCGTCCCAGCGCCTACGTGAATTACAACGCGAGCTCCAAGTGCATCGCGAAGGCGGCGGAACTGACGAAGAACTGCAAGACGGATCTGGAGAAGATCAAGGTCATCTACGACTTCGTCTGCAAGACCGTCAAGTACGATCACCAGAAGGCCAAGACGGTGCAGTCCGGCTACCTGCCCACCCCCGACGAGACCATGACGACGGGCAAGGGCATCTGCTTCGACTACGCCTCGCTGGCAGCTTCCATGCTGCGCAGCCAGGGCATCCCCACGAGGGTCATCTTCGGCTACGTCTCCCCCAACGGACTGTACCACGCCTGGAACATGTTCTACACGAAGGAGAGCGGCTGGGTGACCGTCAGCTACCAGCTGAACCCGCAGAACTGGACCCGCATGGATCTGACGTTCTCCGCCAACGGCGCGGACGGCAAGTTCATCGGCGACGGCGGCAATTATAAAGACGTTTACATGTATTAAGAGAGAGTAACGGTTATGAGCAAGCAACTAGACCACATGGGAGTAAGCGCTTTCTGTGAGAGCATGGGCATGATGATCCGCTCCGGCATCCAGGTGGACGAAGCGGTCAGCCTGCTGCAGCACGGAAAGACGAAGACAGGCGGCGTTCTGGAGACCGGCCTGGCAGCGATGCAGGAGCACGTGAACGCAGGCGAAGGACTGGCGGAAGCCATGAAGGCCAGCGGAATCTTTCCCGACTACGCGCTGCAGATGGTGGAAGCCGGCGAGACGTCCGGCAAGCTGGAAGGCATCCTGTTCCGCCTGGCCCGCTACTACGCGGATCAGAAGACCATCTCGGAAAAGCTGAAGAACGCCATCACGTATCCGTCGGTGATGATCGTGCTGATCATCATGCTGCTGGCGGTCATGATCAAGATGGTGCTGCCTTCGTTCACGTCCGTGTACGAAAGGCTGACCGGCAGCATCGCGGCGTCCGCCTACGGCTACGTGCGCTGGGCGTACGTGTTCTGCTGGGTGGCGCTCATCGTTCTGATCGTCATCGCGGCGGTCCTGCTGATCGGCTATAGCATGTGGAAGAGCGGCAAACGCGAGTCGGTGGAAGCGCTGCTGCGCAAGTTCCCGGTCTGCGCGTCCATCCTGGAAGACATGGCCATGTTCCGCTTCACCTCGGCGCTCGCGACGTTCATCGCCAGCGGCGACATGCAGGACGAGGCGGTGGAAAAGAGCATCCCCATGGCGGACTACGGGCCTGTGAACGAAAAACTCGAGCGGGTGCGCCGCCAGATGCAGGAAGGGCACAGCATCGCCCAGGCTGCGTATAACGAAGAGCTGTTCGAGCCCACGTACGGGCGCATGCTGCTGGCGGGCGAGCGCAGCGGCAATCTCGAAGACGTGCTGGAGCGCCTGACCGGCCTGCTGGAAGAGAACTGCGGCAACGGCGTGGACCGCCTCGTCGGTTTCGTCGACCCGCTGCTGTCCGGCGTTCTGATGGTCACGGTGGGGCTGTCGCTCCTCAGCGTGATGCTGCCGCTGATCGGCATGATGAATTCCGTGGGTTAAGCCATGTATCAGGAGAAACGGAACAACAGAACAGGCGTGGTCCTGGTGGTATGCCTCTGCATCCTCGCATTGGCTGCCGCGATTTTTGCGTTTTCCGGGAGCCGCGGCGACGTGGACGAAGAAGCCATGGAAGCCATCCGCGACGCCATCCGGCGCAGCGCGCTGCAGTGCTACGTCGTGGAAGGCGTGTATCCGCCGGATCTCGCGTATCTGCAGGATCATTACGGCCTGCAGGTGAACACCGACAATTACTACGTGGTGTACGAGGCGTTCGCTTCGAACCTGCCTCCCGACATCACCGTGATCCATAAATAGAAGGGTGGGGAAGCATGTTGTCCAACGATAAGAAAACTTCGCCCCTCGGACTGTATTCCATCGGCATCGCCGCGCTGTTCCTGCTCGGATTCTTCCTTCTGGTCGTGTTCGGCGCGCAGAATTACCGGGGCGCGGTGACGGCGCAGCACGCGAACGACGATTCGCGCGTGCTGCTTTCCTACGTCTCCACCTGCCTGAGCAGCTGCGACGAGACGGGCTGCGTGCAGATCCGCAAAGACGGAGATTCCGCCGTGCTCGTCATCGCGGACGGAGATACCGGCTACGCGTCCAGACTGTATCTGTCGGACGGCCGCCTGGTGGAGGATTACAACGAGATCGACGCGCCTCTGAACCCGCAGGACGCGCAGACGATCGGTGAGACGGGAGTCTTTATCGTAGAAGAAAAGGCGGAGGGGCTGCTGGCCGTCACGACCGACGCGGGCACGTCCTACGTTTACGTCCGCAGCAAAGGAGGCGTCCAATGAAAGGCAGAAGCGAACACAACACCGCCTTTTATATCGAGACGATCCTCATGATCGTTTCGTTCGTCGCGGTCATCCTCGTGCTGACGAACGTATTCGGCCTAGGCAAGCTCGAGAGCGCCAAGGCCCGCGACCTGACGTCCGCGGTGCGCCTCTCGGAATCCGCGGCGGAATGCTTCGCGGCGGCGGAAGGCCCTGCGGAACTGGCGGACCTGCTGGGCGGCGAGCCCCTCGTAACGCTGGCATCCGCGTCTTCCCAGTATCCGGTCCCCGCAAGAGACCGTCTTCCTGCCATGATCTTTTCTGCTTACGACGCGGATCTGAATCAGGTGCCGGAAGAGGGCTGCGCGTATTGGCTCGCGATCAGCTGGGAGCCGGTGAAGGGCACAGAGCAGAGCAACGGCGCGGTCCTGGCGGAAGGCACGATCAAGGTCTATAAAACGGCGGATCCGGAGAAAGATCCGATCTATACGCTGCAGACC
>JAEEGI010014851.1_pt1 | contig 16309 bp, 6 predicted proteins | sample 8958751 | NCBI WGS metagenome assembly JAEEGI01 (sample SAMN16246545, study PRJNA631951) | gut metagenome | biome: gut microbiome; feature: rumen; material: KS-attached | host: Bos | place: Iran: Karaj | collected 2018-10
GATGCGTTTGATAAGGGGCAACAGGCTTACGTTTTAGCCGCCGAGGACTATCAAAAGAAGAATGCGAAGTACGAGGCGATGAGTCAAGCGTTCCTGAACGAACAGGCGGGAATCATTGCCGAGACTCTGGTGGAAAACGAACCTTGCCCGGTTTGTGGTTCCACGGATCATCCGCACAAGGCTTGCAAATCGGTGGAGGCGCCGAGTCAGGCCGAATTGGAACAGTTCAAAAAATTGGCGTCCGAGGCGGAATCGGTACGTAGCACCAAGAGCGCGGAGTCTGCGCAAGCGAAGGGTGCCTACGAAGAAAAGCAGGCTAGCGTTGATGCATTGGTGCATGAACTCTTTGGCGAGTGCAGTTTGGAAAATGCCCGCGAGCGCGGCAATACGGAATATGCCGAAAACCGCGACAAGATGGCGATGCTGACTCTGGCTGTATCCAAGGAAGAAGAACGCGAAAAACGCAAGACATTCCTCGAGAAAAACATTCCGGAAAAGCGTCGCGAACTGGATGGTTTGCAGACCACTGCGACAGAGTTCGAAAAACAGATTTCTGGCCTCAAGGCCGATGTGGAATCGTGCAAGGCTGCGGTGCAAGAACTTTCGAAGAAGCTTACGTTTGCAAGCAAGGCCGATGCCGAAAAGCAGATTGCTGAAACGCAACGGCAGCTCGATAGCTCCAAGCGTGAACTTGAAAAAGCGACAAAAGCATTTACTGATTGCGAAAAGCAGGTGAATGAGCTGAATGCAAGCAAGGGCACGCTGGCGTCGCAGTTGGAGGGCGCCCCGGAATACGACTTGGCTGCATTGCAGGCAAAGCGCGATGAGGCCGCTGCTGCCCGCGATGCGTTGGTGCAGCGGTTAAACACCGTTACGGCGCGTCAATCGCAGAACAAGAATGCACTTTCGCAGATTCGCAAGACGGTGGATTCGTTGGGAGAACTTCTCCGCAAGCGCGGCTGGATGCGCAACCTTTCGGACACGGCGAATGGCACGCTTTCGGGCACGAGCAAGGTGATGCTTGAGACTTACGTGCAGGCGTCGTACTTTGACCGCATCGTGAGTCGCGCGAATACGCGCTTCCGCATTCTTTCGAACGGGCAGTACGAACTGGTGCGCCGCATGGACGCTTCCAATAACAGGAGCCAGAGCGGGCTCGACTTGAACGTACTCGACCATGCGAGCGGCAGGCAGCGCGAAGTAAAGACGCTCAGCGGTGGCGAAAGTTTCTTGGCGTCGTTGTCGCTGGCGCTCGGCCTTGCCGACGAGGTGCAGAGTTCGGCGGGCGGCATCCAGCTCGACACGATGTTCGTGGACGAAGGTTTTGGCTCGCTTGACGACGAGAGTTTACGGCTTGCCATCAACACGTTGCAGACGCTCGCGGGCGATAACCGCCTGGTGGGTATCATCAGCCACGTGAACGAGCTCGAGCGCAAGATTGAAAAGATTGTCCGCGTGAAGAAGGATGACAATAAAATCAGCCGCGTGACGATTGAAGTGTAAAAATAATTAAATACAAACTTTTTTTTACAAGAGCATTTGTTGTTTTTTTATTAAAAAGTTTTTTAATTGCTTCAATTAATCTATTATTTTGTACGATATTTCTATTTTTGTCTCTCGATTTTTATGAGATTTTTATCCCTCGTTGTTATCTGTGTTTTTATGGCGGCTTGTTCCGATAAGGGAACGGATGCAGAAGTGTTTGATGCGGCCAAAGTTTGTCCCGAAAGTAAACGTGGAACCTTCGTGGACGAACGCGATGGGCAAGTGTACAAATATACGACCATCGGTGACCAGGTTTGGATGGCTCAGAATCTGAATTATGCAATGAAGAACGGTTCAGAGGATTGGCGTACATCGTATTGTGAAACTGAACAGATAGATTGTAATCTCCTAGGACTTGTCTATAGACTAGACTTCATTGATTTAGCTTGCCCCGCGGGGTGGCATTTGCCAAGTAATAATGATTGGAACGAACTTTTTGAATCTGTTGGTGGTATGGAAGTTTCTGGAGTCCGTTTGAAAGCAAAAAATGGATGGAAAGTTCTTAATGATGACGAAAATCCAAATGGAACGGATGATTGTGGATTTGAGGCCTATCCGGCAACGGTGTCCGGAAGAAAAAACGATGGTTATCAAGCTGCTTTTCTGTCTTCATCTTTGAATGAATTAGGTCACCAGATGATTATTGAAATAACATCGTTTTATGATAAAATAAGCAAATTATCTGCGGGTAGTGCTGGTTATATTCGCTGTATCAAGAATTAAGAATAAAAAGGATTGGGGAGTAATGAGAGTCCTAATTTTTTTGCTGGTTATATTCACCTCGGTTGTTTTTTGCTTGGGTGCTCCGATTGAATCCGCCAAATCGACAATTTTTATACTGCTTAGCACTACTGGGGGAACGTCTTCGGATTCTTCTCAGATATGGGGAAAAACTGGTGTAAAGAATTATATAGAAAATAGTATTATGAAAGGCCAAGGTTTCCTTTATGAGGCCAATTATAATATGGCTTCAATGTCGCCTTCTGTTTTTGTTGACGAACGATTGGCGGGCGAAACCATTGCAAAGTCTATACTACAGAAGGCTCGTAACGAATGGTATGAAAAAAGCCAGGATCCTAGAGTTAAGGCATATAGCTTAAAACAGTTGCAGTCTGTACGTCCTGATCTTATTCCTTCTCGTTACATTTTAATTACTGAGGGCGTGGCAGGATTGGCTGTACGTGAGTATATTCAGAGTGAGAAATATAAGGGCGAGTTTTCAAACGTCCTTTTTTTAATACTCCTCATGAAGGAACAGGTTTTGCAGACCAGGCTCTGTTCAATACAGATAGATCTGCCATAGACAAGCCATTGGACATGTCGTCCTTGAGTGCATTGGTTCCCTTGATTTTGACCGCATACCTTGTTGATGGCGCTGATGGCTTGCAAGAAATGGTGATAAATTTGGCGAAGGATGCCGTCATGGGAATGGCGTATGATGCCGCTACAATTAATAGGGGGGTAGCGGGACTTTTCGAAAATTTTGGTGTGAATGATACCACCTTATGGTATTTGGCCCAAGATGCGGATGTCAGGGATTCTGCTTACACGAAGTTGAGCAAAGCAGCAAACTTTGATGTATCACAATATGTTGGGGGCACCCAACTTCTGAATTCCTATTCTAAGAAAAATAATTTTAGTCACCCCAATTATAATGTGGTTTATTCCTATGGTTTTCCGACTATTGGTAATGGCCGAAGAACTCTTGATGATTTTGCAAATCAGCATAAGATTCATGTTCCGAATGACGTTGTGACAAAATTATTAAAAGATGAAAAACTATCTGGATATCTAAATGGCTTATCTGAACTTCGTAATACCAAACTTAATAAAGATGATATTGTTGGTTCATCAATGAAAATTATTTCTATTATAGAGAAATTTATTCCCGACGATTATAAATCAGAACTTTATTCCATGTTTATAGACAATTTGTCGCCAACAATCAAATCGGCAGCAGGGAGCTTGAAGGAGGGAATGGACGTTGTTTCGTCTAGTTTATCCAGTTATTCTCTGAATTTTTTTGATGAAGGTGTTTTTGATGTGCCTAGTTATAGCGCTATGGCGAGCAACGTGGCCGCATTTAAGGATGCCGGCGCAGGCAGGTTTGGTGTAGATATGGGAACGTTTGTTAATAAACATTCTTCGGATTATAAAGAACTTGCTAAGTATAGTAAACTTATTTCCGATGTTGGAGAATTCGAAGATACTCGCAAGAAAGTTGATGTAGGTTTGAGGTATGCTTGTGAACTTTCAGTTGCTTTTGGTGGAGAATTGGCTGTAAAGGCATGTGAGGCCGCTGAGTTTGCTGCGAATATTGGAATGATTGCAGAGATGTCGTCTAAGATAAAGAAAATCGTAGAGGTAAGCGGGTCATTGAAAGAAACGAAGAATATAGCGTTAATCGAATCTGTTCAGCATAAAGATTCAAACGATATTTATACCCATAACTCTGAAAAAAACGGGAAATATGAGTTCACGGATATAGAAAAAATGTTGTTTGGGGCTCCTCAGATATCGTTGGCAAGTGTTTGGCTGGACTCTGCGGACAAGAGACTGATGATTCCGGAAATATTTACGGACACATGCAAGACGGGGGAAATTTATGATGGGAGTACAATGAATGCGCTATGTAAGGATTCCGTTGGGAACCCTATTTATGTAAAGACCTTCAAGGAAGAAAACTTGGATTATGTTGATTTTAGTTCTACACGTGCAAAAAATAATAAGAATATTGTTGTGAAGAGTTATGGTGAAATTGGTCCGTATTATGCTTATTATAACACTTTTACAGTAACAGGCTATATAAAAGAAATGCATTTCTTCGTAGATGATTTGATGCCCAGGGAATTGAGGTGGATTAGGTTTGATTTCAATTCAAGGGTTCAAATATCGTATGAACGTATAAATGATTCTGATTGGGCGGTCTATTTTGAGAAGGCGAACAGGCCAAGTGAACCGGTGGATACTGTGTCTAATCTGATTGATGAAAGGGGTTTTTTCGTATTTAGGCCTGAACAGGCTTTGAAAAAGGACAATTCATATGGTATGGCAGGTTTGCAGGGAGATGGTGTAAATATCATCCATGTAACAGCTATGAATAAGCTTGGACTTACCGGAAGCGTACAGATACCATTTTTCTTCCGTGCCACTGAGTTTAATCTTGGAGAGGGGTGGCCCCGCTCCAATGAAGAAGTTTCTAATCTAAAACGCGTGTATGCGTTCGTAAATAATGTTGGCTATCCATACAATTTGATTCGTGCTGGATTAAAGGTGATGAGAACGGACGATAAATTGCAGGATTCGGTAGGGGTTGCCTTTAGGCTTTTGGATGATAAGGAAAGAAAAGGAAAACCCTTGGATGGTAGGGGTGGAAAACTTTGGATTGTTGAGGCGGATCTTAAACACGAATTGTCCAATATGGCGATTTCTAATGGGAATTATATTCTTGATTGGGAATTGATGATGAACGATACTATTAATGGGGGTACTTCTTCATATCATCTAATGACGGACTTTTATGTAGATACAGTGGCTCCACTTTTATCGTTGAATGTTTTGAAAAACAATTTAACTGCCAATATCACTGAAGGCCGGTGGGCTGAGGTGGTTCACGATGATTCTGTGGGCAAGTGGGCTGTTCGAGCTATGCGGGCATTTATTCTTGGCCCAAATAAGGATACGTCTTTTGTCCTGTTTAAGACAAATACGGCTGAATATTCATATGGTCTCGATTGGGGACATCTAGAGGGCGAAATTAAAGAGGGCCTGTCGACCTTGGTTGTTCAGGCGTATGACTTTGCGAATCCGGATTCGGTAAAGAGATACGAATTACAGGATATTTATGTGGATGCAGGAAGATCTTCTTGGTCAAAAGTCGTGGATGATAGTGGAAAATTTGTATCGGGCATTAATGGGGTGACACTGAAAGAAAAAATTTGGATAGATCGCTCTGCTCCCGAAATTGTTGACGGATCCTTTATGGTTGATGTGGCTTCTGCATCGGCATATGATACGAGGCCGAATGGTGCTAATCTGAAGAAATTATCCGGTTTTTCGTTGAATGCGAACGATACATTGAAGTTTTCTTTGAATTTAAAAGAGAAATACCTCCCTGAACGCGATACAACGTTTGTGAAGGTGAAGACGATTTTTAAGGATTCCCAACACGAGGTTGAACGAACCTATACGGATGTTGTAGAATATATAAATAAGCAAGAGGTGTCAAGTTATAGATTTGAAGAGCCTGCTGCCAATCGCCTTGAAGATGGAATTTATGACGTAAATATTGAAGCGACGGATGAAGCGGGTAATGTCCTGAATAAGAAGGTTTTTGGCCCAGTTGTTGTTGATCGCACGGCGCCATCTGTATATGGCTCTGGGAGCTTGAATATCAATCCTGATTCGGTCAATGAAATAAAAGATGTCTATGCGAAGGTTTCTCAAGTAATGGATGTGCCTACGAATGTGGGTGAACTGGATTGCTATAAAAGGTTAAATGCGGCAGGAAATGTCTCGCGTTGGGTTGGTGTAGATGCGAAGGATGGGGGGAATACCGATGTTGAAAAAGAATACAGTTTTTCAATAAAGGACTTGGCCTCGTCAAGTAAGCCAGGCACATGGGCTGTTTATCTTAGATGTTACGATATTGTGGGGAACTATGTAGAGAAAATGGTGGATTTCTTTGACATGGGTGCTCGTTCTCCAGAGATTATTTTCCCAGATGATTCTGTTAATTCACTTTATTATGGGAAAATTTTGGTGAAGGGTATTGCGCCGAATCCGATAACTAAGGACAGAAATGATAATTATGCCGATTACAGACTCGAGTGGTGCAAGGTTGGTGAATCGACTTGGAATACTACGGGGTTTGATACTTTAGCTTCGGGAGTGTCTCCGGCGCCACGAACGTTGGCTATTTGGGATGTGTCTAAACTAGATGGTGATTATGTATTGAGACTCTCGGTGCGGGGATGCCCAGATTCGACTAGTTGTCCTTGGGTTTCCACAGAACGGATAGTGTCTGTTTATGATATGCTGGTGGAGGATGTGCCTGATTTTGCACCGAGAATTGAACCGCATGTAGCATCGTTGGTTCCGGGTGCTGGGGGGAAGATTACGCTAGGCTTGGAACATGTCACGGATACTTCCAAATGGGTGCTAGAAGCAAAAATTTTGGCTCAGTCACCCCAAAATCCTAATGTTATGGCTGAAGCCGGTAAGTGGACGTTTGACCCGGCTATTGTATCGCCTTTTGCGGGAAAACCGCAAACTTTACAGAATGGTTTGAACATATGGTATGATGACAATGATCATCAATGGAATGTGGTATGGGTTGGAAATGTGCAGGGAATAGGTAAAGATTCATTAGGACGCTTGCCGCCAGTGTTGCGTTTAAAATATGTCAACAATAATGTTGTCTTTGATTCAAAAGTTAAAGCTGCTGATATGGAAGATTCTTTAAACTATGTCAATTCTATGGAATTACAAGGAATTTCTATTCCTGCCTATGACCATGTATCGAAATGGAATCTTGATGGAAGTACTCTTTCTATTTCTTTTGCGACCGATTCTGCGTTTATCGTGGATGTGTCCTCGCTGGATTCTTTAAATCGATTTATTCATTGTGGTGCTTCGGGTCGTTCACTTGGTGAGATTTCTCCTGTATCAAACGCTACGGGTGTTATCTATGTCCATCCAGAGCAGTATCTTATGGATATCAATTGGAATGGCCTTGTTGCGGGAGCCTATCCGAGTGGAGATAGTTCTGTTTTGAGTGTTGTCGCTTATCAGAAGTCCGACATGTCGCGTATCGCCTTGCTTGAATTCCCTTGGCGACTGTCGCTTGAGGCTACAAAAATAGAACTTGCTAGTACCCAGACCCAGGTAATGATTGTTGGTCCTGCTTCGAATAATGAAGAATCTCCATATGCACAGAAAAAATTAGGCTTGTCGTTCGGAATAAAGGGGCAATCGGCCTATGTGACTGCGAATGTTTTAAATCCGCAAGGTGATACCGTATGTAACCTTATGAATGGTTCGCAACCTTTGCAAGCCGGGACAAGGAACGATGCTTATGAGTTGACGTGGGGTGGAATAAATGACAATTCTTTTGCATCGGCTGCGCTTGGTAAGTATAAGATTCAAATCGTTGCAAGGAATGGGGCTGGCGATGTTATGGATTCCGTGGAGTATGAGTTTGATGTTCGTAGTGCATCGCATATGCAAGATGTGACTATGTTGGATTCTGTGATGAAGGGGGATTTCCCGCCGGTATTGGAAATAGATGAAGCGGAGCTGGATGAAAATAATGAACTTCGTTTTGTCGGACGCATGGATTACCTGATGAAATTAAGTGCGAAGGGAAGGTCCCTGCAGGAGAAAAATCGTGCGTTTGATTATAAATGGGAATGGGATCCGAATGTGGAATTGCCGTTACAGGCTCCTGCACTTTGGAATAAGTATAGATTCAGCATGGGAATTCATAGGCATAGGGATGAATTCCCAGTAACAGTATCTGTTTTGTTTATTGCTGCAGGAGGACGAGCGAGAGCTCAAGATCGTTTTTCTTGTGAATGGAAAGATGCTGGACAATTTATATATGCAATATACACAGATACAATGTCTTTAATAAGGTCTAATAATGGTATGAATGGAAGCATGACGGTATCCTTATGGGACGAGGCGATAAACATTCTTGGTATAAATGCAGTAAATGGAAATATTTTTACGGGGGTAGGTATAGATTCATTTCCTATGGCAATAGGAATAAAAATTTTCCCTTATTCAAGTTTTGAATCTATAGTAAGACAAAATGATAACCAAAAAGTTAAACGAGGAAATGCAACTAAGCAAGAATTTCGTTATGGAAGCGGTACAGAACATGGCGAGCCATATGATAATTATTTAGATTCCGCATTTTATCATGAGAACGGGAAAATTTATCGGTGGTTTGAAGGGTATGGCTATCCTGTGCTGTGGAGTACGGTATTAAAGCCATTTGAATGGGATTCTAAATCATTTGTACTATCAGGGCAAATCGTAAGTGATCTGCAGTCAAATTGCGTTGTTGATTCTGTGAATTATGTTTGTGGTGGTGCTACTCCGATGGCGTCAATCAACAAAGATTCGTTAGCAATGTATAATCCACATATGGATATGTTGAAAGTAAAGGTGGCTAATACGGGATGGTCATTTCTCAACTTCGGCCCTACATTTATTAGCGAAGCATTTAGTTCTGATGGAGGGTGTAAGGAACATAGTGGTTCGGGAACGAAGTTGTCCGCTAAGTTGAATTTTTATGTAGACTCGTCTTATTGGGAACCAGAAACATGGGGTTACAACAATCTTGCAAACCGATATCTTCGTTTTGATCCGACAAATATAACGATATATGGTAAGGATGGATATATTAGCAAGCTACAGGGTAACGATACAAACTTCTATAGCGCTGAATCTGGATGGAAACTTTCTTCTGAAAGGGATGATGCATTCATAACTGCTTTTGAAGCGCAGCGTTATCAATTCAAGCCTACGGGAATGAATCCGCTTTTGTTTGATGATGAAATGGTTGCTAGAAAGGGAGACCAAATATTATATTATCCATCGATATTCAAATGGAATTATTTCGATGTGGGCGCTAATGTTGAATGGCTCGCTGTTGCCGAAGGGGAAAGATTAGGTAGTAGAACTCCGTTCCGAGTAAGCTATAATAGTAGTAGACCTTTGGAAGCTGACAATCTAAAAAAAATGCTGATAATGCCGATGAATTTTACCATTACGGTTGCACCTGTAGTGAATGCGTCGGAAGCTTTTGTTCAAAATGCCAACATCTATGCAGTCCCTTATCCTTACAAGGGCGAAACAGCAGATCTCAAATTGCCGAATGATTCGCTGAAACAGAGGTATAAGCTGTATAAGGGTATGGCGTCAAGAATTCATTATGGAGTGAACGACTGGAACGATTTTGTGTGGGATTCACTTTTTGTTAGTGGTGGTTATATTCGTAATCCTTTAACCGATTCAACGGTCGTTGATGCTTATCCAGTTATAATGGGTTTGTATTCTTCTTCTAAAGATGCTTTAGATAGTGTATATCATTATGAATTGAAGGGTAATGAATGGGATCCGTCTGGTTATTGGGTTGTGCCTTATGATTCGCTGAAAACGTTGATTCTGGATAGTGTGGTGGAATATGGAAATTCGTATTCTTTTCCGAATGTGAAAATGGTTCTCAAGATTATGGACAAGGAGGGAGCTTCTAATGATAGCTGGAAAGATTCAATAGTCAATTCCCAAAGGAGCCTAGTTAATTATGGTGAAAATGTATCTTCCCATCCTGAATATATCTTTTCGAGGGATTCGGTTGAGGTTGATTTAAGTGATAGGTCACATTCAATTCCGATGCAATCTGTTATTGCGCAAAATATGGATGATTCTGTTATTGGTTCCCCTTGGTCGCGAGACATTTCTATTCTCGTAGATAGTCTGTGTTATAGAGATTCGTCAAATAAAAAATATCCATATTTTGTTGCCTCGTATAATTCGAACACGAATAAATTTGACGTACATCGCTCAGGTATCGCTCCGAATGAACGAGTCCCTGAGGTGGCAACCATTCGTGGCCGGGTGCCTGGAGTCAATACGAAGTGGAACATCCAATACACAAAAGATGGTGTACTTCACCCGTTAGCTTCTGGTGTGCAGGATTCACTATATCGTGATAGACCTTATCCAGTATTATCCTATTTCAATATGTCGAAGTTGCAAGGTAATACGACTTTATTCCTAAGTTACGGAGGGGACAAGGGATTTGATTTCTATAAGTATATTGATCTTCATGTTGGAACACTTGTTCCTGCGGACACGCAGATGGATGTCCACTCGATGTATGGAAATGTATCTGTTCACTTTGAAGCTGGAGCTTGGGGTGAAAAATCAACCGATGTTACGGTTCGAAGTGTTGAGGTGAATGATTACGTCTTCCCTGTGTTCAATAACCTTGCGGTGGCGGGGCCTGTCATAGAAGTTCTGCCGTCGCATGTGTTCCCCGATACGGCTCGCCCTGTCATCACTGTGACTTTGACTCGTAATGGTGTTAACGGGTTTAACGTATCAGACCTTAAAATCTACAAACCGGATTTTAGCATACCAGAACTCAGGCCGCTCGAAACGACCATTGTAGGATATCTAGATTCCAATTTTACACCGATTCAACCAATTGATTTGACGGATTCTAATTGGGCTTATGTGAGTTTGAAGGCGGTCACGTCATCATTCTCTAAGTTCCTTGTTTCCGATTCTGCTTCTGTAGCGGCGCTTGTACTCCCCGATACGGCGGCTGTTGACACGGTGCATTTTGCATGTGATGAAAATGTTCCTATGGACACGTTGTGGGCTGGGATAGTAAACGGCTGGCTTGAGTATCCATATCCCTGTAGGGGCAAGGGCAACTACCTATTGCAACTTCGTGCGGAAGGCAGGATTGCCGCAGAACACCAGGGTGTATATGCATGGCCGATCATATGGCCTGCTCGTATTAACGATTTCTATGCTATGGCAGATTTGTACGAAATGCGTGCAAATATCTATGGTCCGGATGGAAAGGCTGCTCAGGTTCACAGTTCGGTTGTGAAGGTGGATTCTGTTGTCCCGGTAATTGACGATGTTGAAGTTACTGTTACGGAAGAAGAAAATAGCCGTAAATTGCATATAGGAGCAATTCTTTCAGATGTCGGTAGTGGTATTGCACAGACAACGCTCGAACTGTATTTCGGTGGAAGCCTCCTTGTAAGCGAAACGGTGATGGGAGATTCGGTGTTTACACGAACCTTCACGATAGACGGGAAGACTTTGTATGGTTGCATTGGTTGCCAGGCCACAGTGAAGGTTATTACTCAAGATCACGGTCATAATTCTGCAAAGAGGAGTGTGATATCAGATAGCTTGTATCCATACCCAATGTCTCTTGTATTATGGTATCCACTACAGGAAGGTTTTGGAGCGGTGGCTTATGAGTGGATGGGTACAGGGGTCAACCTAGACTTGTCAAACCTTTATGTTCCCTGGGGAGATAGGCAGGGGCTAACTATTCGTAGGTCGAATGTTCCTGCGGTGGGAGTGTCAACATTGTCGGCGACACCTGCAAGTCCGTTCTCGGTGGAGATGAAATTAAGAAGTGAGTATAAAAATGGTGTAATTGCGACATGGGATGGTCCGAATGGATGGTCTATAGGTACCGATGATATGGGACGCTACTATATTGATTATGGTAGCAAGCGTAAAACCTTCAATGTATCCAAGTCGGTAAATGCATATGTCCATCTTGTATGGGTATTTGATGGGCGAAGCGTGAGCCTTTACAGGAACGGCTTGTTGGAAGAAACTGCTTCCCTTGACGCTTCCCTTGTATGGACGGGGAACGGAAAGCCTGTTCTTGGCTCATTTGAAGGGGTTTCTTCCGCATCATTCGGTATAATGGATTTGCGTATCTATACATCGGCATTGACGGCCAATCAGATATTGCCCTTGTACAATGGCGTTCTTGATATTGATGAGGGGCAGATATATGTTGTTCGCGCGACAGACCTTGAAAATCGAAACGGCTTAGTTGTGGATCAGTCTTGTGCACTTGCAGGAAAATCCTATTTACGTCAACGGACGCAGAATTCCGATGGCATTATGGATTGGCTTGTTGATACCGATGCGGATAACTATACGCTATACATTCTTTCTCGTGGGCATGCCGGTGAAGATTCCTGCATAGAGGTTTTTGTCAATGGTGTAAGCAAGGGCGTATACAAGATGAATTCGTCTGGATACTGGGAGAGCCAGCAGATCGGAAAGCAGGTATTTTATTTGATGGGAGGGCAGAATTCCGTATCTATCCGTCCGATAGGTAATGTCGGTATTGCTGGCCTGGCACTGATTTCGGCATCCAAGGCGGTGTCTGCGGAAAAGGTGAATTATGGCGAAAGCGATTGGAAGTCTCCAGCACCGCGTGTGGAAGTGAATATGCGTTATTCGCCAACAGACGGCAAGACGATTAACCCGATGTTCCAGGTACGAAATATGACTCCCGAGAACCTCTATGGGATTCGCCTGCGGTACTATTACAAGGGCGAGGGTGAGTCTGTACACGCTGTATCGTATTATCCGAGTGCAATGATGAGCGTTGTGCCGGATGCGGGTGATATTTTCTATGCAGAATTGGTTATGCCGGATGTGATTATGGGATATGACAGGGCATACTACGGTAGTGGTCCTCAGTTGGGATTGAACCGTATTCCGAATGACCAGTTCTGGAATATCTATGATGACCCGAGCTACGTCGCTGGTGCTGGAATGGGTTATGTGAAGGCGACTGGCGTAGCCTTACTAGACGAGGACGGAAACTTGTTGAATGACTGGTCTTGCTATGATGCTGAAGGTGGATTGGTAAAGCCGAAAAAAGAAGCTCGTATACTCGTTGCTGATGAACGCCATGGAGATGCGGGGAATAGCACGATATCGATGGTGGTGGAGAATACGGGAAGTGCTGCTATTGACGGTTTTGAATCACGGTATTATTTCCGTGATGAAAGCGGAAACCAGCAGGTGGATGTGTATTCAAATATGTTCGCCGAATCAAATGTGGTGCACGCTGGCGGTAATCTTTACTATGTTTCGTTTATGTATCCAGAGGTCATCTTGAATCCTGGGGAAAAATCCGATTATGGAAACGGTGTGAAGTTTGCCATGTATAACCCTGTGGATACCAGGAACTATAATGCCTATGATGATCCGTCATACAGCGCAATTGTTGCGGCCCGTGAATTTGTGGTGGCGGATTCTGCGATTGTACTTGATTTGCACGGTAACTTGCTTTGGGGGAATGCTCCCCGGCCGAGGTTCTCCGGAGATTATGTGGTTGGAGAAAATCGAAAGGAGCTTGTTAACCGTAACGGGGATATTGTTTACGTGACAATTGAGAATGATGGTCGCTATGTTCTTGAGATTGTGAATGCTGCGGGCTTACCGCAGGGCGTTTTGTTCAACGGAACTTGGTCTGAAGGGGAGCATACGGTGAACTTGGCAAATTATAGCTTTAATGCGGGTTCTTATCTGGTACTTCGCCAAGGCAACACAATCCTTTCGTGGCAGATTCTAAAATAAGGATGTGATGATGAAAAAAATCAAACTCATTGCGTTAGTTTTTTTAATACTTCTAGCATCATGTTCGACAGATTCCGATGAATCCGATGACGACAACTTTGATGCAAGTGTCGTATGCCCTGCCGAGGGGACGAACGCTTATGGAATGCCGAATCGCGGAACGTTTATAGATGAACGCGATGGTCAGGAATACAAGTACACGACCATTGGCGACCAGGTGTGGATGGCGGAGAACCTGAACTATGATGCGGAAAGAAGTATTGTATATGATTGCAATGATTCAAGTTGCTTGGGATTTGGCAGGTATTATTATGTGGGTAAGGATTCGAGCGTAAACTATATGCCCTATGTTGAAATAAATAAAGACTTGATGGATACGCTATGCCCTCAAGGATGGCATATCCCGTCAAAAAAAGAATGGGAAAAATTATTTGACATAATGGGCGGAGATGGATATAAAGCGGCAACGCGGTTAAGAAGTTCGGAGAAGATCTTTTACCCTGATGGTGGGGATCCGCCTGGTTCTGATGATTGCCATTTTCACACAATACCTAGCGGGTACACTAAAAAGGATGTTGCTCATGCAGCAGGTTACTATTTGTGTTCAACTCAAGCATATGTTGGGGGCCTAGATATAGCTATCGTGTATGTGAGTGTGGGATTTACTATACAGCCTTTTGATTCGTATGCAAAACGTTATGAGTATCCCGTTCGCTGTATAAAGGATTAGGATATGAAAAAATTATTTATAATGGCATTACTCTTTTCCGTTTCATCGTTTGCATTGTCCTTAGATCAAGTTCGACAGGATTTATATAAAAAAACGGCCAATAGAGATTCCTCCGAAATAAAAATTCGAACGACGATTAATTCTGTGGCCGGTTCACAAGTTGTCTCTGTATATCTTGTTCAGAAGGGCAAGGCAAAAAGCTATTCAGAAATAAAAGCGGCCTTTTTAAATCAGCGAACTGTTGTGAACGGGAATCGTATGAAGGTTATTGACCTAAATACGAAAAAATTCCAAATATTGCCCTATAATGGGGAATCACTGGAAGCATTGTCTTATGTGAGGATAAATCCTCTTGATTCAGGAATATGGGAAGAACCTAGATTTGTTTCTGAAGATCTGTATTCTATCAAGGGCGAAAAAGGAACTTTGTTCTACGATGCAAAAAGAAAGCGGATAGAGAAAATGGAATCCATTGATAGTGAAAAAAATGTATTAGTTAATTTTGCTTATGATGACGAAGATAATCTTAAGTCTATGAAAACATCGGTCGTATCGAATGGCAAAGAAACAACAGTTGTTACTGAAATCCTGCTTCTTCGAGGTTCTGCTAAATTCCCGGACAGATTATTTGAGTTTTAAAAAACAGGCCCCGTAAGGGGCCGTTCTTGTAAGTACCGTTTTTTTTACGGGATGTAAATTACGGGATGTCGTTGGGCCTGACTCCGTATATGCGGGTTTGCTCGACGTCGACAAACGACGATACGCCCGTATCGAAGTTGCCGGCTGCTTTTTCCGCATCGAATGTCTGGTTGCCTTTGTTGAGGGCTTCGGAGAACGTGGCATTCTTGTTCGCAATCATAGTCGTTTCCAAGAAGTCTATGATATTGGAATTGAGGTTTTGGCGCCAGCCCACAAAGGCGTGTCCGGGAATTTCAATGATTATCGGTTGCATTCCGAGCGCTTCGAAAATCGAGGCGAACAGGTGCGTCGTTTCGATGCAGAGTCCGTCACGGCTGCGCAGCACTTCGATGGGGTAGTTCACTTTTTGACTGGGACTGCCGACTCCGTTGTTCTGCACGTAGGCGATGCCGCGGGCTTGCAGGATTTCGAAAACGGCCTTCCCGACGCGCCTGGAGCTTTGGGCAATGGAGGTGTCGGCGGAATATTGCTGGTAGACCTTGACGGTGCCGCCGGGCAATTTCTGTTTCAGGTCGTTCAAAATATTGCCTATGGAATCCATGGCGGGAGTCACCCATACCGTTTTCCACAATTGGCGATTCTTGAGCCCGACGAGTTCACCGCCGTTGACTTGCATCGGGTGGACGGTCGTGGGTTGCGATGCCGAGTAGAAAAGGATTTCGCGATCGTTCTCGAGCGCATATACCCGTACCTGGAACTGTGTCGCTATCGGCGAGGTCACAGCCAACAGCGCCGCATTGTTGAACTTGTAGCTGGGGGCGAGTATGACGGACGTGTCGGGATTGGCGATGCCCGTTACCGTTGCCGTGTCGGTGAATCCCGTAATCCATGTCTTGAGCATCACCTTTTTCCAGCGGCAGGGAACGTTGGAATTGTTCTTGTCGCAGGTGTTACGGACCTTGACGGAAAGCGGCACGGGAAATGGCTTGCCGTCGGTTCCGAGATAGTCCTTGTACATCAGCGGGTATTGGTTTGCGAACGCCCCGTAGATTTGTTCCTTGTACGTCCATATGAAGGCCTCTAACGTGCGGATGGCGTTCTGGTAGTAGACGTCGTTATAGACGCTGTCGACAACTTTCTGGTAGAGCGAGTCGTAGTCGGCGCGCTTGAGGCTGTCGAGCAGCACCTGGCGCGTGGAATCCATCCACGCCGTAGCGTAGGCGTTGTCGAAGAGAATCTTGT
>JAEEGI010014853.1_pt1 | contig 16308 bp, 9 predicted proteins | sample 8958751 | NCBI WGS metagenome assembly JAEEGI01 (sample SAMN16246545, study PRJNA631951) | gut metagenome | biome: gut microbiome; feature: rumen; material: KS-attached | host: Bos | place: Iran: Karaj | collected 2018-10
CACAATTTTCATCACATTGTATTTCTTTTCTCTCCTTAAATTTTTTTTTAATATTTTCCAATTCATTTTTTAAACTATTATTTTGTTCTCCATTTATTTTATTATTCTTTTTATTTTCATCAATCATTTATTAAAATTTCTTTATTATTATTTTCTAGCTTATTAATTTTTTCATTCAATTTCTTAATCTTTTCTTTCATTTCTTCTATATCTTTTCCATTTTTAATTATTTGTTTATCTTTTTGTAATAATTTATTACTTATTAAATCATTTTTTTCATATAATTTCTTTATATCATCTTTAATTCCTTCAATATCTTTCTTATTCTGTATTTTTATATTTTCAATTTCTTCATCTTTATTTTTTAGATAATTTACCAATTCATTTATTCCATCTCCACAATTTTTTAGCCCATTATATAAAAAATTTAATTTTTCATTCACTTCTTCATTATTTATTACATCATATAATTTACTTATTTCCGAATATATTTCTAATTTCTCATTTTCTCTTTGTTCTTTATTTTTTTCTATATCTTCATTAGTTGTATTCATAATATTATTTAATTCACTTATAAAGTCTCTCATAATAATCATATCTTTTTTATTTGTTTGAAGTTCTTCTATCAATTTTTGTTTAAAATTATGTACATCATTATAAAAATTATAACAATTTTTATTTAAATTTTCTATATTTTGTCCATCTATTTTTAATCCATTAACAATATAATTCATTAATGTTACCATTTTACCATCGTATTCTTTTCCTATTAAACTTATAATATTTTGTACATATAACATTACTTGATTCATTACCTGATTTATATCACATCCTTGATAATAATTATTTGTTGTTGTCGTATTATTATATGTATTTCCTAATGTTCCAATATTTCCTATATTATAATCAAGTTTTTTCAAGAATTCACTCTGAGTGAAATTTTCTTTTTCTTTTAATAATTGTTCCCAATTTGTTTGTATAATCGGACTATTCATTTGTATATTATTTTCATTCATATCTTTCATCATAATATCTTCCTCTTTAATTTTAATGAGATTTTTCCATTTTTCCTCACATTGATTTTTCACTTTCATTTTCTCCCTTTTTGGCTTTATCTCTTTCATGTTTTTAATCTTTTTTTCAATAGAAAATCTCTTCTGATTCAGGTTCTCTTTATTCTTGCTTATAAATCCAGTATTAAAATTTAATTTTTGCACTATATTTTTCAGTTGCTCCATTAAGGATTTTTGAATTTACTTTACATATTTAAAGATTACATTAGATTTAACTTCAAAAAAAATTTCCTTCTATATAAATAAAATATTTAATTTTTAATTTAAAAATAAATAAATCTAAAAAAATATTATTTCTAAATTATTATATATTTTTATCTTATCAAAGCTGAATTTAAAAATCCATCCAAAATATAAATTTGTCCATTTTCAACTTCTATTTTTTCTAAAATCAAATTTAAAGCTTCATCAGTATATAATAAATAATTTTGTGGTTGTTTAATTTGTAAAAATTGGAAAATTTGTTTTTTATTAAAATACATATTAGCAATAAAATATTTAGAATTAAATCTATCTTGATCTTGAGTTAGTTGATAAATAGAAATTAAAAAAGGTTCAATTTGATTAGTAATAGGAATTTTAAATGAAAAAGTATCAGTTGATCCTTTTGCATTAGAAATATTACCACTTATTAATTTTCTATTTACAAAATCATTATTTGAAAATTCACTTTTATTCTCATTTTCATAATTATTAGAATTATAATTATTATTTTCATAATCATTATTTTCTTCATTAATAACATTATTATAATTAGAATCAATATCATTAATATTATTATTATTATTATAATTACTTTTATTTTTTTCGTTCTTTTCTTTTTGAATTTCTTGATTAATATTATTTTCATATTCTTCTTTTTTTCTTTTATACTCATTAGTAATTTTATTATTTAAACCATATTTCCCAATATTTAAATAATAAGCTTTTTCATAGCAAGAATTAGCACTTTTAAAGTCTTTTTTTAAATCATATATTTGTGCTAAAAATTCTAAAATATTACTCATTTTACTTATTCTTTTAATTTCTTTTTCTTCTTCACGGAAATTTTTTCTTTCTAAAATATCTAAAGCTTCAATACCATATTTTTCAGCTAATGCTAAATCATCCATATAAAATTTAACCATTCCTTTATATAATATTATACTTGCTATATTAATTAAAGATATTTGTTTTAATATTAATGGTTTTTTTTGTATTTCTTCTATTTCTTTTAATATTTCTTCTGATTTTTCTAAATCTTCTATTTTTCTTTTTTTTATTAAAGAATGAAATTTCATTTCTAAAAATTTTATTCTTTGAAATTGTTCATATAATAATATTTCCTTTTGATTAAATTGACTTAAATTATTTAATAAAGATATTGATGTTGAAAATAAATTTGCAAATTCTACTTGATAAAGAGGTTTTTTAAATAATAAATTCATATATTCTAAATTTTCATTTAATAATTCATCTAAAACTATGAAATCTGATTTTGAAAGAATATTATCTTTTTTATTATTATTGTCTTTTAATATTTTTGAAAGAGATTTTAAATAATTTATATTGATTTTAATTAATTGATCGTATGTTAAATTATATTTGGATTGAGGTAAATCTTTTTTTAAAGAAATAGAACTGTGTTCCATTTCTTTACTTGATTCATCATCTGACATTTTTATTTATATAACTGATTATTTTTTTTAAAATTATTTTTATTATTTTTGTTTTTTTTTATTTAACAAAATTTTTTTATGAATAAAGAAGAATTACAAAATATAAATGATAAATATTCAAATATATATAATCAAATAAAGAATGAAATTAAAGATTTTGTAATAAATAAATTATTATCTAACATTATTCTTCGAAATAAAGAAAATGAAATATTAAAAAGAGAAAATAAAATATTAAAAAGCAATTTGTTATTTATAATAAAAAAAACAATATTAGAAAAAAATTTCCAAACAAATAAATTAAATATAAATACAATACCAATAAATAAAAAAAATTTAAACAACTCTTTTTTTTCTCCAATGAAATTAACAGAAACAATAAATGATACTCAATCAGATTATAATACATTAAATAAAAGTAGATTAAGTTCTTTAGAAAGAAAATCAAATAATATAATAAATAATTTAATAAAAAATAAAAATTATAGTCAAGCAAAATTTAATTTAACAAAAAATATTTCACTTTATGATAAATTATATTCTTCTAATAAAAATACTCAAAGATTATCAAGTCATAATAGAAATCATTTATTAATGACTGAATCTGATTTAATGATTAGTAAAAATAATTTAAACAAATATATGGAAACTTATTATTCTCAAAGAGATGTTTCTTTAAAAAGAAAAAAATCTATAAATGATAATTTAATATTAACTTATAATAATACTCCTAAACAAAAAAAATTTGTTAATTTAAAAAAAAAAAGTAAGATTTATGGAAGTAAAAAAAGTATTGAAGTTCAAAAAAATGATAATAAAGATAAAATGAGTTTAAAAAATAGATCTCCTTTTTTAAAAAATAAAATATAAATAATCAAAAGTATTTATTTATTAATAAAAAGAAAAAAAAATTAGTTTTCTTCTATATATAATTATTATCTTTAAATTATTTAATATATAATTAGAAAATATATAAAAATCTTATTTCTTCAAAAAAAAAAATAAAAATAAAAAAAAAGTTTAATCATTAAAAAAAAAATAAATCAAAAGATAACAATTTAAATATTAAATATTTTAGCATTCAAAACATTTTAAAATTTGAGTAAAGAAACCATCATCAACAAGAGTAGAAATTTCACAAAATAATTGAATAAAATCTTGATCTTCAATAATATTTTGTTTTTGATCCCAAGCATCATAAAATTCTTTAATAACTTGATTATTTTTTTTAACACCCATAATAACATCAGGATGTAAATCACTTTTAAAAACTTTAATTAAATAATTTTTAGTAAATTTCCCATTACAATTTTTATGTAAATTATCAACAGTATTTTTAATTTGATTATATCTATTTTCATCGACAAAAAGAAGAGAATTAAATAAATATTCATAATCAATTTCATCTTTTTCATTAGAAAAAGTATTTTGAATATACTTTTCAATTCTATCTGGAATATAAAGACCAAAATTTAAAAAAAACATTTTAACATCATTTCTTAAAATAATATTATCATGTAAAGGAGAAAGTATTTTTAAATAATTTTTAAAGTTTCTAATTCCTAACCAACCAAGATTAGTACAAAAATTAATTATAATATTATGAAATTCTTCTTCAATAGATTCATTATTTTTTTTCTTATTATTTTCATTCATAATAAAAGTATTATAGTCATTATTATTATCATTATTAATTTTTTTATCATTATTAAAATTATCACTTACTTCTTCTTGTTTCCCTACATAACATTTAAAAAAATCATCATATATTTTTTCTTGAATAGAAGGTATTTTATATTTATTTTCTGGATTAGAAAAGTCACCATAAGTTTGATAAGTTGTTGAATAAGATTTATATGGTCTATCTCCTATTGTTCTTTGAAATGTATCATTTCTTGAATTTGGATCAAATTTTATTTCATAATCAAAATTCATTGCTCTTTTAGGAATGTGCTTTTGAATTATTGTTCTTCCTTCATTTGTCTTGTTTCTTAAACATTGCTCTTCATACCAGTTTCCTATTAATGTTCCATTTGGAACATGATATATTTTGTTGTAGATGTTCATTTTTTTTTTATTTTTTTTCTTTTGGATTGGTTACAATATTAAAATTATTTTTTTTATTTATTTGTTTTTTATTTTTTTTATTTAATAATGTAGTTTAAATTGTAATTTTAATTTTTTATATTGTGAATCTAAGTAAATATTAAAGCATAAAAATAAATTGTAATTAATAATTAAATAATATAGTTCTTCAATACTTTTATTTTTTCATTCAAGTTAAATACTTTTTTAATTATTTATTAGGAAATAATTTATCAGCTTCTTCTTTTTCTTGCCAAAAAGTTAAATTACCTTTTATATCTTCTTCAGTAATTTCTTCGATTTTTACTTTAGCTTTTAAATTATCTAAAAATTTTTTATAAAATTGAGAAGAAGTAAAAACAACAATATAAGTATATAAATTAATTAATAAGCTTGAATTAGAAAATATTTCTTTGGGAGTAATATTATCTTCAAATTGTTTAATTAAATCTTTATTTCCTTCTTCATCACAATATTTATTATTTGAATATAAATCATTCATTAATTTTTTTACTTTATTGTCTTCTTCATATTTACCAATATTTTTAGGTAAATTTTCATTAATAAATCCTTTAACATCATTATCAAATTTTGTTTCATTTTCCAAAAGATATTGTTTAAATAATTTATCAGCTTCAACAGAATAAAAATCATTAGGGAAATTATTAACTAAAAATTTTAAAGATTTAAGGGCTAAAATAGGTTTATTTTTAATTAAAAATATTTTCACACAAATAAAATGACTTCTCTGACATTTAGTTATAGATTGAATTTTCATAGAATAATTATAAATATCATCATCAATACTTTTAATTAAAGTATCTAAATCTTTATAAGTATATAAAACAGTACCACAATTATTTTTAATATCTTCATATTCTTTATCTAAACTTAAACTAAAATCTTTTTCATCTTTTTTTTTTAAAATTAAACTTTTAATAATATCTAAATAAAATAAACTATTGAGTAAATATTTCCCATTATAAATCTTTTTCATGAATTTAATCAAAGCGAAAAAATCATTAATCATATATCTTCTTAAAGAATAATTATAAAAATCATTTTGATCTTCAAACATATTATCAACTTGCATTAAAATATTTTTGAACATTCTATGAGAATGTAAAATTAAATTATTTTTTAAATAACAATAACCACATTCAGTTTCATACCACATACATTGTGTTCTTTTCATATTTTCTTCAAATAAAGGATCTTTGACAAATTCAATCATAATTGATTTACTTTCATCAATATTATCATTTCTTAAAGCACTTTTAGCATGTTTTGCATTTAAATATCTATCACTTAAATCTAATTCTTTTGCTTTTTTCATTGATAATGAACTTTCTTCATATAATAATAAATGTTTTAGTATTTTAGATTTCAACATATAAAATTCTACTACTGATGGAATATTTTTTATTGCTTTATTTATATATTTTAATGCTTTATTTAAATCTTTAAAATAATCATAATGTTGAGATGCATAATAATATAACCATGTTATTTCATTTATCTTTGATATTTTTTCATTGTTTGTTAATGATAAATCTAAATAATTGTTTTTTTCTATTGATTCTAAATGCTTTGTTAATATATTTGATATTATTTCTGTTTTTTTTTCTAAATGTAAATAAATGAATTTTACATTTATGAAAAATGATATTAAATTTAATTTTATGTTTCTTAGGAAATATTCATTAAATAATTTTATAAATGTTTCTCCTGAACTTAATGCAAGTTCTAATCTATCATATACTTTAGATTTTTTAATTTGAGGTTTTATTTCATTTATTAATATCTCATAAAATATTTTTGATTTTGATTCATCATTTCCTAATTTAATTAAATTATCATAATTTTCTATTTTTTCATTAGTTTTTAAACTTAAATACCAGATATAATAATTTACATCTTCTGGATTTAACAATAATCCCTTATTACAATATTCAATTCCAATATCATTTTTTTTACCTAAAAAAGCAGCTTTAATAATTAAAGAATAAAATAAATTTCTATCAGAACATTTTTTATCTAAATTACTAGTTAATTCCTTAATACAATCATCATATTTATTTAACTTTAATAAAATTTCTCCTTTAAATAAATAAATTTGATTAACTTCTTGTTTTTTAATATTTTCTTTTTGCATATCTTCAATTTTATTAATTAAATATAAAGCATTATCATAATCTCCAATTAAATATTGTGAAAAAGCATAAGCAATCCAATTAGAATTTAAAGTAGGTCTTAAACTTAAAGCTTTTTTAGAAAATTCAGCAAAATCATTAAATTTCCCTAAAAACAATTGTAAATAAGATATATCTCTTAAAACATTATAATTTTCAGGATCATTTTTGTGTGATTGTAAATAGCATTTTATTGATTGAGAATAATTTTTTGTTTCTTTATTAAAAATTGCATAAAAATGCCAACATATTGCATTTTTAAATCCTAATTTTAATGAATCTTTTATTAATTTTTCTGCATTTTCTTTATCTTTTAATCCTAATAATGATAATCCTTTTAATGCCATTGCTTCTTGATTTTTGGGTGTTTTTTCTAATATTTTCTCACATTTTTTTTTACAAACTTTAAAATCATTATTATCATAATCTTTCTATTTTAAAATATTATTTAATTTTATTCTTACTAAAGCATCTTGAAATTTCTTGTCTTTTGGATTCATAAAAAAATAAATATTTTTTTAAAAAATAAATATTTAAAAAAAAAGTAAATAAGATATAAAAATAAATAAATAAAAAAAATAAATTTAATAAATTATCAAAAAATAAATATTTTAAATTTCAATAGAAAAAGAAGCATTATCTTCTTTTTTCTTAGTAACAATTTCATCATCATGACTTTCTTCACTAATAGTATCAATTTTTTTTTTATTTTTATCTTTAACAACTTCATAAAATTTATCACTTAAATTTAATTCATCAACAGCATCTTTAATAATATATTCAACAGCAGCTTCTAAAGTAATATTATAATAACCAATAGTAGATTGTTTAGTAGTTTTAGTAGTAAATTCAGAAATAATTTTTTTATGAATTAATAAATCAGGCATTTGACTTTTTAAAGCAATATAAATAAATATTGACATTAATTCATCTGCATTAATATTTAATAAAGTAGGACTAATATAATTTTCCATTCCTTCCCAACAATAATTAACACAATTTGTTATTTCTGTACTTATTTTTGCTATTAACATCATTTTTTCAAATGGAATTTTAGTATGTTTTAATCCTCTTATTAATTGAATTGCTGATTTATATCCTGAATCTAATTTATTATTTGTGATTTTATTCTTTGATATATTTAATTCTTTATTTATTTCTTCTTTTGTATTATTTAATCCTGATTCACTTCCATCTTTTTCTTTTAATACAAATTCATCTTTACTTTCTTTTTTTAATGTCTTTTTAAATTCTTCTGTTAATTCATTTAAACAAAATTTATTTGGAATGTTTAATTCTTGTGGTTTTATATTTTTTAAAAAATTTAATTTTAAAGAAAAGTCTTCTATATCTTTTTTTAATTCTATTGAAAATAATTCATAAATTTCTTTATATAAATTCCCAGTTGAAAATAAAGTATTAGTAATTAAATTAATAGTTTCATCTTTTTCTTCTGATAAACATTGTAAATTAAAAACTTGAGCATACATTAATTTAAGTGCAGATTGAGTTTTTAAAATAAATTTATGAATTTCTTCAATAATATATTTATTAAAATTTTCAATTCCAATATAATTAGAATTAGTCATTTTTTTCTTTTTATCATTTAAAAATTTTGAAAAAAATTTTTCAAAAATACAAATAACAATATTAATAGGATGATCTTTATTTTTAATATGTGTTTTAAATATTTTTATTATTTCTTTAACTCTATTTCTTATTAAAGCATATTCAAAAGCTGGATCATCAGAATTTATTGATTGACTATAATTATTATTATTAAATGAACCTCCTAAATTTAATGTAATATTAGTTAAATTGATTCTTGAAGTTGAAAAATTTGTTTCTTTTATATTTTCATTATATGTTATTCTTTTTAAATCTTTTTCTAATAATTCATTTTCACTTTCTTTTTCATTATCATTAAATTTATATTTCTTATCTAATTTTTCAAATATTTGAGGTTTTGTCATTATTTCAAATTCTTTAAAAAAAGCATTACTTATATATTTATTTTCTGAAAGAAATATTTCTTTTTCAATATTTTTTATAATATCTGAATAAAATGATTCTTCATTTACTTTACTCGTAAAATAATGAATCATGAATTTTTTCCAAGATATATGCTTTACTTTTTTAACATTATTTGTTTGAACTTGTCTTATTGTTATTATTTTATCAAAATATTTCCTTTCTAAAGCTCTATTTATATTATTTTGATTATTATCTAATTGCTTGTATAAAATTCTCATTCCTTTTTTTACTGAATATAAATAGTTTTTTTCTATTGTTGATAAAGATGAATCTGAAAGATAATTTTTATTATTGTTTGAATTACCCATTTTTGGAATTTAATAATAAATATTTGATAAAAATTCAAAAATAATCATAATTATTATTATTTTCATTGAAAATATAATTGATATATAATTAAATATTAATATCATAATGTTTTTCAAAAAGTTTCTTCTTCATTGGGTTTGAATTTATATATTTTGTAGAATTAAAATAAGAATTTTATTTATATATGAAAATATAATATCTTTCATATTGGTTTTTCTTCAATTAAAAAGAAGATAAATTTAGGAAATTTCCAAAGGAATAATATTTAAACAATTAAGTTTACTTAAAAGTTGTATAATATAAAAAGAAAAAAAAGTAAAGATAAAAAAATTTGAGAATCATAGAAATTAAGAAAAAATAAATATTAAAAATGAGAAAGAAGAGTTATTTATATTCATTATGACAATAAACACAATGATCATAAAATTAAAAATTTACTATTTTAATATAATTTTAATGTTTAGTTTAAATTTAAAAAAAAAATTAAATAATATTTTCTTTATTACCAATTTTTTAATCCCCAAACATTAATCATCATATTTTCAAAAGATTGATCATTATCATAACATAAAGAAATAAAATTATAGAAATCATAAAATTCAGTTAAAGTAATTTTTCCTCCTTTATATTTATTATCATTATTTAATAATGTAAAATGATATTCAAAACAATCTAAGAATTCAGCTAAACATTCATAATAATTTTTTTTCCCTTTTAAAAAATCAGGATGTTCTTTAGCATTATAATTTTTTCTTAAATCTTCTAAATCAACTAAATTATTTTTATTAAATTTATAAAAAACTTTTTTAACAATATCTTTTCTAAAAATATTCATTTCTCCCGTTAATTCATTAATAAAATTTTCATAATTAATAAATCCTTTATTTCCTTTATCAAATATATTAAATAAATCATTAATTTCATCATCACTTAATTCAATTCTATAATCATTACAATATTTCTTTAAATTATTTAAATTAATATTTTTATTATTATCAAAATCTTCAATCATAAAATTTCTTCTCATTGACATTATTCCTCTAATTCCTCTTTCTGACATTTCTTGTTTTAATTTTTTTAAAGGATCATTGAAAGTATTTTTTTCAGAAAAGGAATTTTCATATTTCCTCATTTTCATATTATTTGGATTATTCCATGTAGAATAATTTACAGGTTCATTATCAGTACCAAAAGGAGCATTTTTATAATTTCCAATTTTAGGATTTTTTTCTCCTAAAATTTTCCCTCTTTTTCTTAAAGTATCACCTTCATTTTCTTTATTAATATTATCACTTAAATTTTTATTTCTATTATTAATCATTTCATTATTATTATCATTTAAATTATTATTATTTAAATCATTGTTATTATTATAATTTGATTCTATTGTTCTATTTGAATAACTTGAATAATTATCTTGTGTATTATTCCAAGGTTTTTTTTTTAAATATTGTTTTCTATCATTTAATTTCCAAGCATTTGAAATTATTGCAATAAATAATTCATCATCATCAATACTCATTGAAATATTATTATAATATTCTAAAAATTCTTCTTTTGAAACTCTTCTATCTCTATAACCTTTTTTTAAATTATGATGAATTTCAAAAGTTTCAATAAATTCATTATAAATATCTTCTTCTGTTTTTTTCCCTGATAAAACATCTTTATGATTTTTAACATTATATAAACTTTTAATTTCATTATATTCTACTTTTCCACTTTTATCTAAATCTAATTTATCAAAAGCTTTTAAAACAACTTCTTTTCTTTTTTCATTCATTTCTCCTCTTAAATGTCTTAAAAATTCATCATAATTTATACTATTTGAATTATCTGTATCAAATATAGAAAATAATTCTTTTATTTCATTATCAGTTAAATCTATTTTTAATTCTTTTATTGCTTTTGAAAATTCATTATAATCTAAAGTTTTATTATTATTTTGATCAAATAATTTAAATTGTCTAGCAAGACCAATTATCCCTCTTCCACCTCTTTTTTTTATTTCTTCTCTAAATAAATTTAAACATTCATTTCCTGAAGAATAATAGTCATTTTTAATTTCTTTTTCATTTTCTATATTATTATTATCTAAATTATTATTATTATCTAAATTATTATTATTATTTCTACCGAATCTTCTTTGATAACTTTCTTGTAAAGTATTATTATTATTATTTTCATTTTGATTACTCCATCCTTTTTTATTATTATTAATAAAATTATTTTCATTTCCAAATCCCCAAGTATTATTAATTAACATTTCAAAATAATTATCATCATCAATTGATAAGGAAATATTTTCATAATATTCCATAAATTCTTCTAAAGTAACTTTGCCATCATTTTCACTTCCACATAAATAATTATAAGTACTTTCAAAAGTTTGAATAAATTCTAATAAAACTTCATCTTCAGTTTTTTTTCCATTTAAAACATCAGGATGTAAATTTGCATTAAATTTACTTTTAATATCTTCTAATTCAATAGCACCTGAATTATTAATATCTAATTTATTAAAAATTTCTTCAACAATTTTTTTTCTATTATCATTCATTTCTCCTCTTATAATTCTTAAAAATTCATCATAATCAATAACCCCATTATTATTTTTATCAAATAAATTAAAAGCAATTTTAATTTCATTTTCAGTTAAATCAAATCTAAAATCTTTTGTTGCTTTTTTAAATTCATTATAATCTATTGTTTGACTATTATCTTCATCGATATCTCTAAAATTTTTTGCTATTGATGTTATTCCTCTTATTCCTCTTGCTGATAATTTTTTCCTTATTTTTTCTAATATAATTTCACCTTCATTTAATTCTTCTTTTTCATTATTATTTTTTTCATTTTCTTCTTCAATATTATTTTCATTGTTATTATTCCTTTCATTTTCTTCTATATTATTTTCATTGTTAAATCTTCTTTCATTTATCATTGAATTATTTGAATATAATATTCCAATAAATTCTTTATAATCTAAATGACCTGAATTATCTATATCATATATTTTAAATAATTCTTTTATGTCTTCTTCTGTAAATCCTGTTATTCCTATTTTCATTATTGTTTTTAAAAATTCTTTTTCTGTACAAGTTCCATTATTATCTAAATCAAAATATTTAAATGCTCTTAATAATAATGTTTCATCTGATGTATGTCCATTTGATTTTAGTTCTAATTTATTTTTTAATTCTTTCTCAAAATTCATTTTCATATTCGACATTTTAGTTATATATAATATTTGGATTTTTTAAAATCAATATTTAAAATTAATTAATTATTTTCAATGGTTAAAAAGCAAAAATAGCTGAATCAAAAATTGAATAATTCCATTAAATATGAAAAATATATTGTAAAAAAATGAAAAATATATTATTTTAAAATGATAAATGAATTTAAAAGTATAATTATAAAAAAATTGATAATTTACTTTTATAATTATAATTTGTTTTATTAATTTATATTGATATTTATATAAAACAAATGATTTATTTGAGATATTCCATCAATATTTTAATTTCAATTTTCAATTTTTTATATTTTAAAACAACAAAAAGTTTTTAAATTCTGAAAAAATAAAAGTTAAAACTAAATAATATGAAATAATAATTGATTTATTTAATTACCAAGCAATTTTTCTTTTTCAATTTCTTTAATAAAATCTCTAAGAATAGATTGAGCTTCTTTTACAAAATCAGAAAATAATTGATCATCTAAATTATTTAATTGATTTTGAACTTTGAATAAATAATCTTTTACAATACTTGCAATTATAGTAGAATTATATATATCAGTAAGATCAACTAAGAAATTATAAGTGGTCTTAATTTCATTAATAAAATATTGAGCATCATGTGATAAAACAAAATTCTTAATAACATTAATTAAATCAGTAATTTCATTACAAATAGTATCAACATCAATTTTACCAGATAATTGTTTTATTTTTTCTTTAATTACCAAAGCAATATTTAAAAGAATTTCAGTATTATAATCACCTAATAAATATCTAAAATATTCAATATTTTTTTTTAAATATTCATAAACAATTTCAGCATCAATTTTCTCTGCAAATTTATCAGTATAAATTAAAGCATCTCTAATAATATCAACAACTTTTTTTGGTTCAAAGAATAAGAAAAACATTCTAATAATAGGATAATATTTATTAATATTATTATAAACTTCTGAAATATTTAATGATTTTAAAGAAGAATATTCTTTCTCTACCGAAGATTTAGTATTATGTGTAATTAAAATAATACTTTCATCAGTTAATATTTCTTTAAACATATTAATCAATACTTTTAAAGAATTAATCATCTCTTCTTCTGGACCAAGAATTTTATCATAAGTGATTTTAACTATACGATAAATTAGATTAATATAATCATCAACATAATAAGTAAGAATTTTTTTTTGCAATTCATATAATATTTTCTCAATTTTTTCTGCAAATTCTGAAGGTTCTATTTTTTTAATCATTTCTTTTAATAAAGGAAGATCTTTTATTTTTTCAAGAACTTCTTTAACATATTCTGCAAGTTCTACTGGTGAAAGATCTTCAACAAAAGATTGAAATTGTTTAACTAATAATGTATATTTATCTAATATTTCCTTTATTGAATGTTGTTTCATAAATTCTTTAATTACTTGTAAATATTTTTTTAATTGTTCTATATGTTCTTTATATTTTTGTTGATCTAAAATTTCTGAGAATAAATCAAATCCAGTTTTTATTAATTTAATTGAAATTTTAATATAATGTTCAACGAAATCTTTTAAATGATATTCTTTTGATGTAAATAATTTCAAACTTTCAAATTTTGAATTATCTGTAATTATTATATTACAAGATATTAATCCTATTAAAATTATTGCCAAGTGACTTCTCATTTTTATATTTATATTTATAAAATATATTTGGATATTTAATGCAATTAATTAAATAATGTTTTAAAGGAGAAAAAAATGAATTATATGAATAGGAATTAGATATCTTATATAAAATAATTATTCTAATAAATTAATTAATCATTGTAGGTTGTATTTTTTTAAACGTTATTTTTTCATTTCAGCTAAGAATTATTTTATACAATTTTTATTTTATATTAATATAAAAGTTTTATTTAAGCTGAAAATATTGTAAAATGTATCAAATTTTTAAAAAACAATAAATATTCAATGAATAAATGAAATTTTTATTTGTTATTCAAAGAATTTTAAATTATTAATTTTCTTTTTTTTTTTATTTATTCTTGTAAATGAATCTTAATTAATAAAAAAAAATTAATTTATATTATAATTATTAATTATAATTTGAAATATTCATAAATTATGCTGAATTAAAATGTAGATTTTTATTATTTTCAAATATTTGTTAGTGTTAATATTTTTTTTCTTAATTATAATTCTTAAATATACTTATTATCATTTAAATTTATTGTTATTATATATTCTTATCATTTTTATCTTTTTTGATTTATATATAAATGACTAGTTTTTTCCATTTATAATATTTAGATTATATATTTCAAATAATTATAGGTTTGAAATAGAAATGTATATTTAACTTTATTATCTTCTTTTTTTAATATTCTTGTAATTGATTTTTAAAAAAGTATGAAAAATTTAAAACAACCTTTTTTATTTTTTAAATGAGAACATAATTTTTATTTTCTTTTTGAAAAATTTATATGATTTTCTTTCTTTGATAGTATTTTTCAAAAAAAATAATTTATTTCTAAATATTAATTTTCACTGATTTTACCCATAATTCCAACCTTAAAAATTTAAATAAACTCACAATTTCATTATATTCACTAAATAATAAATGTTAATGAAAATATTAATTTTATTTAACATTAAATAATTATTATATATAAATGAAGTAAATAATAAATAATTTCATATTAAATGTCAAATTCTTTCAGTGTTCACCCAGATCACCTTGCGTTAAACATTCAAGATTTAGAAAAATCTCTTCATTTTTATGGAGAAATATTAGATTTACCAAAACTTCCAGATGTAGATATGGGAGATCATCATTTATATTATTTTGATTTAGGTAATGGTTTACGTTTAGAATTAATTAAATATGTTGATGACTTTGGAGAAACTCATCCAAGTGTAAAAACAAGAGGAATTTATAGACATATTGCTTTACATGTTAATGATGTTGATGCTTTATATAAAAAAATGAAAGATGCTGGATGTAAATTATTAACTGAACCTGGTTATGTTACTAATTTAAAATTCAGAAACTTTTTAGCTGAAGATCCTAATGGAGTTGAACTTGAATTTGTTAAAAGAGATTAAATAGTTTTAATATATGATTTTTATTTTATTTATAAAAAAATATCGAGTGTTTTTTAATGAATAAATTTTAATGAATGAAATTTTCATATTTTAATCATTGTAATATTAGTGATAAATCATTTTTCTCATTTATTAAAAATGACTTATAAATTCATTTAATATTATTAATTCTTCAAAATAAAGTCTTCATTTATGAAGGAATAAAAAGAATATACTCTTTATATATTATTTAATAATTCTTCTTTTCATACATTAATTTTTTGTCAATAGAAATAGTTTCAATATTATTAATATTTACTAAATTTGAATATTCATTTGAATTTAAAAAGTTTTATCATATATATGATTATTTAATAAATTCATTATCATTTAATCATAAAACATTAATATTCTAAATTATAGAAATTATATTTGTCATTCACTAAATTTTTTTAATTTTATTTCCATAATTTAATTGTTTTATCTCTTGAATTTTATTCATTTGTTTTATTTCTATTGTTTTGTGAACTTCATTAATATCTCTTTATCATGTTTATTCTATTTAATAATTATCTTCTTTATTTATTTAATTATCTTCATTTTATTTACCAAATCCTATTATTATTCTTTTACCATGTAAATAAGTAATAA
>JAEEGI010014855.1_pt1 | contig 16307 bp, 8 predicted proteins | sample 8958751 | NCBI WGS metagenome assembly JAEEGI01 (sample SAMN16246545, study PRJNA631951) | gut metagenome | biome: gut microbiome; feature: rumen; material: KS-attached | host: Bos | place: Iran: Karaj | collected 2018-10
ACAAAAAACAAAAGGAAAAAAAAAATAAAAAATAAAATAATTATAAAAAAATGAGTTCCAACATCCACGGTATAAATTCTTTAAGAAATGAAGATAACAGAAATAGAGGGAATTCAAATTTCCGTCCAGCAATGTTAATGTCATCAGAAGAATCATTATCAAATATAAGAGAAGAGACTTTTCCTCATTTTATAAAGCAAATGTGTTGTCCACACATAACAATAAAGAGTATAATATTATGGGTATCAATATTAGACATAATAATATATATAATAACATTATTTTTTGGTATTCAAAAATCAGCAACAGAACTTTTAGCACCAACATATAAAACATTAGATAATTTCGGAATGAAAATTCCATATAAAATATATAAAGGTCAAATTCATCGTTTAATTCTTTTTGGTATTTTACATGCCAATTTAATACATATAAGTATGAATTTATTTAGTCAAATTATTGTTGGTTCCATATATGAATATCATGTAGGTTTAATTAATGCAAGTTTAATATATTTATTATCTAATATTGGAGGAGGAATGTTTAGTTGTTTAATTAGTGATAATCCTGGTGTTGGTGCTTCTGTTGCAATTTTTGGTATTTTAGGTGCTTATATTTCCTTTAATATAATTAATTGGAATTATTTAGATTCAGTCATGGGAAGTATGAATAAATTCTGTAATTTAATTTTTATGATTATGATCGTTTTTATTAATATTTCTTATGGATTCAATAATTCTATGATTGATAATTGGGGACATTTAGGTGGATTAATTTTTGGTATTTTTTTAGGTTTCGTTTTTGTCACTGTTTATAATGAAAATGATGGTCTCTTGTTTAAAGCTAATGTTTGGAAAATTATTGGTATTGCTTCTTCTCTAATTTTGTTTTTAACTTTCACTATTTCATTCTTTACTCTTAGACATCCTAAAATTTAACTTTTTTTAAATGTGAAAAAATTTTTTTTTAAATTTATCTTAAAAAATTTTTTTTTAATTTTATTTATTTTTTCCTATGACAGACCATTGTCTTAATCATATTTTGTTTTAGGAGGAACTTCTTGTTTAACATGTTCATCATATAATTTTTTTGAATTCTTCTTATACTTCACCTTTTTTATTCTTCTTTTGTGTCTTCTTTTTTTTCTTTAATTTCTTCTTTATTTTAAATTTGATCTTCTTCTTTTATTTATATATAATCGGATAAATAAGTTTTAATTCTTCAAGACTTTAGTACTTCATTTCTTTTTTCAAATCAACTTTTTAAAGGATTTTCATTATTAAAATTCTCCCCAAAATCTCCTTCTCAAAGAACAGGAGTTGCTTTGTAATTATAAAACAAGGATCGATTAAATCCTAAGTGACACTTTGATTAGGGAGGGTCTAATCTCCAATGAAGAAAACATTGTTATACTATACAATATATTTTATTATTTAATGATCAATGTATTTATTCTCATATCTAATTTACTTCTTTTCTCTTTAAATCATATATGATAAAGTTAATTTTCAATAAATTTTTCATATTGAATTGATTTAATTCATATTTATCTTAATTTCATCTTTTTTTCTTTTCTCTTTTCTTAAATTAAAATTCCATTTTCTATTTTTTCTCTTTAGAAATCTTCTTTTTTTTAATTGCTTTAATTTTGATTCTTTTATAGACATTTAGAAAAAAAATTGATTTTTCAGTTGAGTATGATATAATTCAATAAAGCCTTTAATAAGAGAACTAAATAAATTTCATTTGAAATTTTAGATGATAAAGATTCATTCAATTAATATTTTATCTTCTTATTTTATCTATCATTTTTTTTTAAGTTAAATTATATTTAATTATATTAAACTTTTTTAAATCCAAATTTTATTTATATTTTTTATTTATATTTATATATATAGATTTTATTTTGTTTTCAGTAAGATTTTTCAATTTTAGATTTTGTTATTTCATAATTACTTTTTGTCATTTCATTTAATTTTATTATTTGTATATTTCTTTTTGTTGAATGTGTAAATATACTTTTATTACTTCTATTTGATAAAAGTATTTTATTTAATTTGTTGTTTCTTAATGCTATAGGAATTTTTTTAAAATTAGGAAGCCTATCATTAAATATCATTTTTATTTCTTTATTTAAAGAAATATTATTATTATTTTGTTTATTTATAGAATTACTTTTCTTTTTTTTTATTATCAAACTATTATTTTTCTCTCTTTTATAATAGTTTTCCTCTGTTATATTTTTTATTTTTTTCTTAGATTTTCTATTTGATAAACTTTTTGATATATATAATTTATATAAATTACTTTTAGGATTATTATCATCAAAACTTTCTAAATTATTTATAAAATCATCTTTATTTTTTATTTTCTCAATTCTTATTTTTGGAATTGCAATTATTTTATTTTTATTTTTTAATTGAATTAATGTTTTCAAATTTTTAGGTCCAGAATAACTTTTTTTTTCTTTATCAATAATAGGTAATTGTATTAAAAATTCTCTATTTTGTTTAGGATATTGATTATCATAATTTTTTAATAATCTATCTTCTTCTTTAGCTTGATTAATTAAATTTTTAATTTTAGTGACGATTAATTTTCTAGTAACAAAAATATAATTATCATAATTACTCTTAATTGCCTTATTTTCATTTAACATTTTTTTCATTTCATAATTAGATAAAGTGAAATATTCAATCACTTCACTTTTTACTCTTGCACTAAAAATATATTCATTATCAACAACATTATAAAAATTTTCAGCACCGATTAAATCACTACTATCATATAAAGATAATATTTTATCTTTATATATTATTTCAACTATACCTTTTTTTAAAAAAAAAACATTTAAAGGAACATCTCCATTTTTAAAAAGAAAATGTCCTTTATATTCAACATTAAATTTAAATCTTTTTGAATAATTATTTATAAAAATATCTTTATCAATTCCTTTAAAAAGAGGATGATTATAAATAATATCAGTATTAATTTTTCTAGAAGAAAAAAAATTATCATTAATAATTTTATATTTAAAATAATCATTACTTAAAACACCAAAATATGAATTATCATCAATTGATAATACTGCAATATTTTCAGAATTATTTTTAGTGAATTGTTCATTAAAATATTCTCCTTTTGATAAATTATCACCAATAATATAATATGAAATTAAACATTTTCTTCTCATATGTTTTGTTAAAAAATCATTTTCTTCTTTTGATTCTTTTAAAAGGAATATTGGATATATTCTATTTATATATTCATTATAATTATTATTTATTATTGATGGTTTTAAATAATGACTTTTTTTATTTATTTTCTTATTTATTTTTATTAAAAGTGACATTAAATATTTATCTGGAATATATTTTTTTTCATTATCTTCTATAATATTTATATTTATAATATTATCTGGATATATGTAAATATCTTTATTTTTTTCAATGTAATCTACAATAAATTTATCAAAATTATAATATGAAGATACTCCATATATAAATTTACTATTTATTATTGTTCTTTTAAAAAGTTCTTTTTCTCCATAATAATATAATGTGGATATAAAAAGAAGATATTCTTCTTCTGTCATATAAACTTCTTTTTCTTTTGATAATAAAATTTTACATTTTCCATTTAATAAAAAATATATATTTGAATTTTGTGAGCCTAAATGATAAACAAAGTTATTATTCTTTATTTGTACAAATTTAAATATACAACAAAGAAATATTAATAATTTGTTGTTGTTCTGAAATTTTTTTAAAAAATTACATTTATTTACTAAGTAATAATAAAGTTTTTCAAGAGTTTCAATAGTTAATTCTTTATTTAATATTAATTCTTCAAAAGGAATAATATGAGTATTAATTATATCATTATCATCAAAATTTTGTTGAATTTTTTCTTCTAATTTTTTAATTTTATTCATTAAAGAATTAACACTTTTCATTAAATTATTAAAAAAAATAAATAAACTTCAAAAAAAAAATAAAAAAACCTTTATCAAAAAAAAAGTAAAAATATTCAAATAAAAAAATCTTTTATTAAATACTTATAATTATATTTAATAAAATGAAAGAAGTCCCTTAGAATGTAAAAATTTATTTAAAGCAGCATCAGAATTTCCTTTAGTTCTAACAAAGCCAGATACAATCATAGTTAATTGATCACCTCCTTTTTTATTTTCATATTCTGAAATTCCTGCAGTTGAAAGTGTAATTTGAACTGAAGCATAATCTTTTGCATCTAAAATTCTATTTGTTGCAAAACATCTTCTTGGTATATATAAATCAACATAATCTCCATTTGCGTTCTGCATTGAATCTTAATAAATAATAATTAAATTAATTAAAATATTATATTAAAAATTATTTATTTATTTTTTTTTAATTTAAATATTTTTTTTTTCATTTAAATTTTAATACGATTTTGAAATGTATTTTTGTTATTTGATTTATTATTATATTGACTTAGATTTCATATTTTTAAATGTATATATATTCTTCTTTATTGTTTTATAATCTAAAATTTATTTCAAATAATTTCCGGGAATTAATTTTTCAAAAGAGATTGACGAAAAATTATTCAGAAATTTTAATATTAATATTAATAATATTTCTTTAAATATTTATTTAAATAGTAATAAGTCAATTTATAACTACTGGATTTATAGTATCTTTAGAAATAAAAATCCCAATATTATTTTCATATATATATAAAAATTGAGTGCAATTCATTTTTATTTCTTTTAAATCTTTATATATTTCATATAAATAATATTTATCATTTCATATCAATAACAATTTATCAGATTCTTCAATATAATATACATAATTAATTTTAGAGTTAATCACTTTATGACAAACATTTAATCCATTTAAAGTATAACATTGAATAAAAGTAACTATATTTCTTCTGTAACAAATATAAATTAGATCATATTTAGTAACATTAATAGAAATAATATCAATATTTTTATCTAAATTAATTTGACAAAGTGTTTCTAAATTTATCCAATTTGAAATAACAATACTTCCATTAATATCAGCAGAAATAATAATATCTAATCTTTGAATTCCAACTAAAATATTAATTAAAGATTTATGTTTTTTATAAGATAATTTTAATTTTAAAGACATATCATTTTTTTCTCCTAAAACTTCAAATATACTAATAAATCCATTTTGATCACCAATAATAATATTAACTTCATCTAATAATTGTAATATTATTGAAGATACAAAACATTTCCATTCAAAAACTAAAAATTCTTTTTTTTGAGTATATATTTTTATTACTGAGTCTGTATATCTACAAAAAAAATATAAGTCTTTTTTATAATGACAAAAACAATTGTTTTCTGGAATTATATTTATTTGTTTTCCTTCTTTATCAGAAATATTTGTTATTATTTCTAATGAAGATGATAATTCATAAATAATATCATTAGAGAATAAAAATATTGATTTTTCTTCACAAATAAAAAAATATTTTTTGTTTTGAAAATTTTTAATCAATGAAATAAAATTTTTACTTATTTTTTTATCATTTTCTTCTTTTTTATTTTTTTTAATATTATCTCTAATAGGATGAGGACTTTCAAAAATTTGAATGGGAGTAATTCCTAAAGAAAGAAGAGATAATTTCTCTCTAAATTGATTTAATAAAGAAATATCTTTTTTAGGTTTAATATTTTCTAATTGTTTGTTTAAATCATTAAAATTAGAATAAGAATATTTAGGAAAAATTCTAAAATGTTCATCATCAAATTTACTTTGTAAATAACCAAAAATAAAATCAATCCAATCATGAATATCTATCTCATCTAATTTTTTCCTTAAATCAATAATAAAATGAACACAATTATCAAAAGGAAAACAATTAACATTATTAATTAATTCATGATTGAATTGTCCAAAGTAATTTTTATTTAAATTTAGCATAAAATTATAATTATGAAAAAATTCTGGAATTAATTCTCTATTTTCTTCACTTATTTCATAAACAGATAAAAAGTCATGAATTGAATAAAATATTCTTGAAGGCATATCAAATTTTCCAGATTGGAATTTTATTTGAAGAAAAGACATTGGATTTACTCTTATAAAATAATATAATATATATCCTTGATTTGAATAATGAATATTAAAGTGACATTCATTAGCTTCATAATTCATTAAATATTTTACTTTTGATTCTTCTGTTAAATTTTGAATACATAATACTTTATTTAATTGTCTTATTTTAATATTATCTGATGATAAATATAATAATGGAAATATTGGATATTGATTTAAATTATTATAACTTCGAGATGTATATTTGTTTATCATTAATAAATAATTAAAAGATGATAATTTCCCTTTTTTATATTCATTTTGATAATGTTGCTTTTTAAATATTTTAGATAAATTACTTTTAAATAAATCATCATTTTTTTCTAGTTTTAATTTATTATAAAAAAATGTAAAAAGTTCTTTGAATTTATTTATATTTTTTTTATTTATAAAATTAAAAAGATATGTTTTTTTATTATTAAGAAATATTTCAAAACCAATTTCCTGAAAAAAAAAACTTCTCATTAAAATTTCTTCAATTTCATCATAAAATATTAATATATATTTATTTCTTCCTATAATTTTATCTTCATCTTCACTTGAAAAAATATAATCATATTGTTCTTCAAATGAAAGATTCTTATTATTCCTTTTATCATATTTTGATTTATCTTCAAAACAAATAAAATAATCAAAAAATAAAAATTGACCATAAATAGAACCTTGATTAAAGAAATATTCACATTCAATTTTATTATTTTTATCTGAATTTGTAGGAATTATTCTTTTAAAAATAATATTTGATAATCTGGAATCTTTCTTATTATTATTATAATATTTATGAGAAATTGATAGAAGTGGATTTTTATAAAAATTTAAATCTGGTTTTAAAAAAGGTTTATAATATGATTTAACTGTATAATTTTTTAACTTTGTTGGATAATTAAGTTCCAATGAATTTTCTTCTTTTTTATGTGATACCATTAACTTTTTATAACTTGAATAAAAATATTTTTTCATTCCTATAAATTTCTTATTATAAAATATTAAATCTGAAAAAGCATATGAAAAATTTTTCCATATTAAAAAATTTTTTGGATTAAAACAAATTTTTCTTTCAATTTTATTATTTTTTTTAAAAATTTTTGAAAAATAATAATCAGGAATATTTCTTTTTTCTTTTTCAAATTTTCTTTCTGAACAATATAATTTATGTAAAAGATTTGATTTAGAATTAAAACTTTTTTTTCTTTTAATTTTAATTTCATTATTATCTATTTTACATTTATGATAAGAAAAAAAATCAGAAATTTTTCTTTTATTGTTTTTAATTTTAGGATTTTTATATCTTTCATCATTAATTAAAGAAGTTATTGTTTTTTCTTTATTTTTTTCATAATTACATGTATTTGCTTTATGAATATTATTATCTTGAAAATTTATTTCATTCTCAAAATTATTAAAACTTAATTTTGATTTTTCTATACATAATATTTTTATAGATTCATCAGATATATTTTTATTTTTTTGAATAATTTCTAAAATATCTTTCCCAAATTTTAAATGACTTACTTTCTTTTCTGGAATTTTTAAATCTTTAAAAAGATTTTCATTCTCATTTAAACAAACCTTTATTATTTTTTTAATTGTTTTTAACATATCTTTATCATTATTTAAGAATTTTATTTTTAAATCAATTAATTCATTTAAAAAAATAAAACAATAAGGAATATCAATTTGAATAAAAGTTTTTTTTAAATTTTCTTTCATAATTTTAAAAGTATTATCTTCTTCTAATTCACATTTGTCAATATCATAAATAATTGAATTGTTTTCATCCTTTAAAAAAAAACATTCGAAAAGACTATAATATACTTTATTAAATTTTTCATATAATAAAATAATTATTTTCATAAATATTTCTAATATAGAAATACTATTATTTTGTTCTAAAGGATTCACAGGAATTAAAAATTTAAATTGATATAATTTATTTGTATTAAAAAAACTTAAATATTCTAAAATATTTGATTCTAATTTTTTAGACACTGTTTTTTGATTAAGAAGATATTGATAAATATAAGATAAAAATATAATATAATTATTAAGACTATATTTATCTAATAAATCTTCTTTTAGTAAAGATAAGAAATAATCAAAGAAATAGTCTCTTAAAGAATATTTTATTATAATATTCTTTATATTTATTGGAAAAATGATTCTAAAAATAAAAGGATTATAATTAGATTCAATTAAATTTCTAAATAAATCACTTGAATATTTATTAAATACTTTTTTATTTATAAATGAATAAATTAAATTAAACCAAGATATACATATTCCTCCTTTTTTACAGAAAAAACAATTTGAAATTTCTTTTTGTTTTTCATCATCTTCTATTATTGCATTTATTTCACAAATAAAGTTAAATAACCAATTTAAAATATAAATTACATTTTCTTTTATTTCATTTTGATTTTTTGAATTATATAATTGCCTATTAATAACATAATTAAAGTAAAAATATATTGATTGCATTTTATTACAAAATTTGTTATGATTTGAAAAACTATTATAAGAAGAAAATTCTAGAATATCATCAAAATTTTTTTTTTTAATAATTTTCCACTTTATTTTAGGTTCAAATTTATCAAAAGGTTCTATTAAAACACAATATAAAAAATTAATTGTTGGATTTATCATAAATGAATAATTAAAATAATATTTCGATATTCCTTTTTTAAATTTTGAATTATCATTATTAATTAGATTAATTAATAAATAACATAAATAAAGAGATTTCTGACAATATTTACAATGAGAATTTTGAATTGTTTCTAATTCATTTTTTAAGTTATTAAATAAACTTTGGATTTTGTTTTCAAAAAAATTTAAATTAAAATAAACAAATTTTAAAAATTTAAATTTCATTTTATGATTTTCATCTTTTAATTTAAATAAATCACTTAAAATTTGATGAATAATAATTTCATTTATTTCTTGATTATATTCTAATAAAAAATCTAAAATTAATTTAAAATATTGATTAATTTCATGTTTTTTATTTAAAATAAAACCTATTTTAATTACTCTTTTATAAATTTCTTTATTAATATTTCCATTTTGAAAAGAGTTTTTTAATAATTGAAAAAAAGAAGAAATATTTTCTGTTTTTTTTTCATAAAATTTTAAATCAAGTATAATATTAAATAATAAATCTCTTAAAAAATATTGTTCAGACAAATTAAAGGAAATAATAAAAGAATTCATTAATTGAAATAATTTATTAGATATTTTAATTTTTAAATCTTCTTCTTTAGTATTATAAAAAATAGAAATAAGAGAAACAAAAAATAAATTAATTTCATTATATTCATCTTCACTTTTATCAAAATAATCATTAAAAATATCTTTTTCAAATAAAGGATTTAATAATTTAAATATAGTAATCATTCCTTTATTAAAAATATTATTATCATTTTGAGATGAAAGATTATGTAATTGAAGAATTAAAAATTCAATTCCTTTATTATTAATAAAAGAATATATTGGTAATTCAATTTTATAATTTATTATATTTGAATCATTATAATTATTCAATGAAATTTGACTTATATCACAATTTGAATAATTTTTTTTTTTTAAAAAAAAATATTTAATTGATTCATTATTTTCAAAATTTTTAAATTTAGGATGTCTTGTAATTTCATTTTGAGGAAATTTTTTTTTTTGGAAAAAATAATGATAATAATTATTAAAGTCATTTAATAATTTCATATCTTCTTCTTCGAATTTTTTTGGAAAAAAAAAAAAATCTCCAAAAATTCCAAAAGAATTAACATCTGAAAATTTAAGAATTCCTTTTTTTGAATGATTAATTTTACCTGTTTCAAAATAATTAATTTCTCCATTGAAATTAATTAAAAAACCAGTTTTATTTTTATTTTTAATTTTTATTTTATGATGATAACCAGAAACACAAATAAAATAATCAAAAGAAAAATAAATATTTTTAGTAAAAATATTTTTTTTATTTATTTCTAATTCCAATATTAAACACTTATCATTTAAATATTTATAAAAAAGCCTAAATACATTATTTTTTTCATCTAAATATTGAAATATATTTATTTCATTTTGACTTGGATTTATTTTATTTTCAAAGATTTTAAAAGAAAATATTATTGAAAATTGATCTAGTTTATCATTAGGTAAAGTTATTTTTCTTTCTATAATTTCTCTTATTAATAAAAATCCACTTTTTATTTTAAATTGTTTAGAATTAAATAATTCTTTTTCTTTTTTCATTATTATTTTTATATATTTTGATATTTTATTAAAATATTCTAAATCTTCTACACTTTCTCTAAAATAAATTCTTTGATAAAATTCATCATTTATTAAAAATTCTATTTTTAAGAGAAAATTATATATTTTATCCATTAAATTTTTTTCTTTAATGTTTAATTTCAATAATTTAAAAAAGAAATAATTCTTCTTAATTTGATATTTAATAATATCATTTTCTATTAAAATTTCTAAAGAAGATATTAATTTTTCTCCTAAAATAAATGGAATTTGAAAATTGTTTTTTATTAATATATCTAATATTTTCTCAATTAATTGAAATGAGTTTTCATTTATAATATAATTTAAATATATATTCTCTAAATTAATTTGAAATAATATTTGAGTTATAAAAGTTATTTCTTGTATGTCAATAATATTATTTTTTTTTAAGAAAAAAAGATATTGATATAAAATTGGAAATAATAGATCTTTTTTTAATTGAATTTCATTGTCAATTAAATGAAATATATATAATATATATTTTATTATTTTAGAATTTCCTAAAGAATTTTTAAAATGATTTTTAAATTTTTGCCCATGATAATTAATAGATTGTAAATCAATTAAGTATTTAAATATTAATCTTTTATTTTTATCCATAATATCTATATTTTCTAATACATCAATGTGAAAAGAATATTCATTTTTTTTTTGAATATTTGAAATAATGTTATTTAAATTTTCCAAAGAAAAATTAATTACTTTTGGTTTTTCAAAATCCATTTAAAAAATGAAATAAAAAAATTAAAATATTAATTTTTTGGAAAATGTTTTATTTATTATATTTTAATAATATTTTTATAATAATAAACTCATTTTACATATAATAAATCATAATTATTTTTAAAAAAAAGTTAATAAGTTCTTACTCAATAATAAAATAAAAAAATAACCATATATTTCCATACATTTATTTAACTTGTTCAATCATAACTAAATCATTATCATTATTATCACTGATACTTACATGACTAATGTTTGAATTCTGATTTTTTAACATAAGATAAGAAGCAAAAAAAGAAAAACAAGTTCCAAAAAAAGAAAATTGAGAACAAGAAATCATAGTAAATTTCATAGAAGTAACATTATAAATAAAATTAAAAACAAAACTTGAAGGTAAATACCCGAATAAAGTAAGAAAAAAATATAATATACAAGAAGTTTCTCCTTTAATGTAATTATGAACTGATGTAAATATAATTACTAATTCAAGAGGAAATTTGGCACCAAAAAAAAAAAAATATAATGAAACACATATATAATAAGAAAAAACATTATTAATAAAAAATAATGGACATATACTTAAATAAGAAAAAAGACTTAATATAGTTGAAGTAATAAACCAAGTTTTATCTCTATAAATTCCAATTGAATAACCAAATATTCCTCCAAATAAAATTCCAAGGAAAAAAAACATAAAATTAATTATTCTAAATAATATTTCTTCTGTGTTTATTAAAGTAATATTATAAATTTCTTTTATATAATCTATATGATAATAAATAAAAATATTTAGAGAAAAAAAACTAATTGTTAAAGATAAAACAATAAAAATCAAATATTTTTTTTTTAAAATATAATCTAATATTTCAATAATTGAATAATTTCTTCTTATTATGAAACTTTCATTTTCTGAATTTGAATCATCTTCATTAAGTTTAATTTTTTTAGGTTGTTTCATATTAAAATATTTTTTGTCAAATTTTAGAAAACAAATAATTAACAAAAAATATAATAATCCATTTAAACATAATAATTCACTCCATTTTTCATAAAAAAAAATTCCTAAAGAATATCCTATAAAAATTCCTAATGGAAAACCAGTTTCTATTATAGTTAACATTATAATTTTTTTACTTGAATCACAGTATTGATCACACCAAATTGGAAAATAAATTGAGAAAAATATATTAAAAAAATTGAGAAATATCATAAAAAAATAAGGATAATCTTTTATCCATATTATAGAAAATAAAAAAGATCCTCTTCCTAACATACACATTATTAAAAGTTTATTTTTTGGAATTCTATTTATTAAAAAAGTATATGTTATTATTCCTATTAATTTACCTACATTATTAAAAAATCCAAATAGTAATAATTTATTATTTAAATTGTAATAATTCTTAATTATTTTTTCGTTTGATAGATATATTCCTTTTTCTAAATTACATATTATGTGTATTATAAATAAATATAATAAAAGTTTTATTCTTATTATTTTTGTTATTTGAAAATATAATGGTAGTGGAATGTCTGGATTATATATATTTATTATATCTATATTATTATCTAAAGAATATTTATTTGGATTTTCAAAAATATTTGAAGGATTATTCAATATTTGCTGTAATGATTTATTATCTTTATAATGTAAAAATTGGTTTATTGAATTCATTAATTTTTGAAAAATAAAAATAATATTAATAATTTTATTAATTAAAAAAAAGAAAAAAATTCAAATACAATCAACTAAATCATATTATATTTTACCTTTTATTTTTAAATAAAAAATACAATGAATCAATTAAACTTAAATTTAATTATATATATCTTTAAAATTATCATAATATTGATTTGAATTCACTTTTAATTAAAAATATTAATACAATAATATTTTAGGTTTTATGGATTTAAAATAATTTTATAAATTAAATTGTTCAATATTATTTGATTGTTATTTTATATTTATATAGTTTAATTTTATGTTTTTTTATGATTTTGTTTTACTCTCTTTATACTATTTAAAATTAATTATATTTCTCGTTTAAAAATTTAAAAAAAATAAAAAAAATAATATTCAAAAAAAAAGATGACAGATAAAAATCCAATAGCAAGTAAAGATGCGAAATTTGATATAATAAACGATGGAAAATTAAGTTTAGGATATGGAACAATCCTTCATCCAAAAGCAACATTAATAGTAGATGGATGTTCCTTAATAATAGGAGAATATAATATAATAGAAGAAAATGTAATAATAAAAGTTTGTCCTCGTTACAGTGCATTATTAGAAAAAGAAGAACCTATAACAATATATATTGGAAATTATAATCATTTTAGAATCGGAAGTTATCTTCAAAATACTTCTGTTGAAAATAATTGTGTTATTAATTATAAATGTCATTTAATTGATTGTAGTATTGAATCTAATTGTATTGTTTCTCCTTGTGTTGAATTAAGTAATCAATTTGTTGTTTCTAAAAATTCAATAATTTTCAGAGATTTAACTTCTAAAGATAATAGTAATTTCAATGTTGATAATCATATTAAATATATTATTGCTCTTCATGCTTTAACTGAAAGAAAATTAAAAGATGATAATAAATATGAAATATTAAACATAGCATAAATATATAATAAAAAAAATAAATAAATAAATAAAAAAATAATTATATCAAAAATAAATAAAATTTCAATTTGATAAAACATAAAAAATAATATAATTTATTTAAAAAATGCAAGCAAAGCGATTAAACCGTTTAAACAAAGAATTAGATGATTTAAAGACATTTAAGGATACATTTTCAGTATCAGTGGATGAGAAAAATAATAGAATATGGAAAATATCATTTAAAGGAGCAGAAAAGACTTTATATGAGGGAGAAAATTTTACTCTTCAATTTAAATTTCCAGATGAATATGTAAAAAAATTTATATAATAAAAATAGCCAATAGAAAGTCCTGAAGTAATATTTATAGGACATATTCCAACACATGAACATATATATTCAAATGGATTTATTTGTTTATCTATTTTATATAATGAATGGTCTCCTGCTTTAAGAGTTAGTTCTGTTTGCTTAAGTATTCTTTCAATGTTAAGCTCTGCTACTCATAAAAAAAAACCTGCTGGTGATGCTGAGTTTTCTGCTAAGAAATTCACCAGTCCTAAACAAATTAGATGGTTTTTTGATGATGATACGGTTTAAATTATGTTTTCTTATATTTTTTGTTAACTTTATTTAGTTTTTTTTTAACTAAAAATTGTTTTTTTGTTTAATTAAAAATATTTTTTTTTGAGGTTTATAATTTTTTAAATATTTATTATATTAAAATTATACTTTTTTATTTTTAAACGATTCTAAATTTTTTTAAAGAAACTTTTTGGTATTCTTTTTTGAGTTTGGTCTTCTTTTTTTTTGTTTTTTAATATAAAATCTTCTAATTTTAATAAATTATTATTTCCTAAATCAACTTTTATATCAGAGTTATCTAATATTATTTTAATTTTATGTTTTCCATATTGAAATTCATTTTTAGATATTTTTACAAATTTAAGAGTACTTAATTTTTTATTTTCAATTTCTTTAATTTTTTTATTTATTTGTTCTTCAAATTCATCTTCACTATCATCTTCTTTTTCTTCATCAACTTCTTTAATAATTTTAATTTTATCAACATCATAATTTTTTTTAATACTATTGTTTTTTAAATCTAATAAATTTTCTTCTTCACTTTCTTTAATTTTATATCTAAATAATAAAGCTTTTAATTTTATTTTTGAATCTTCATCGTCTTCATAAATTTGAGAAATATTTCCATAAGAAAAAACTGAAGCTCTAACACAAGAAATTAATAAATTTAATTTATCATCTTTATCCATATTTTTCGTTAATAAAGATTCTTTATATTTTAAAATATCATATTCAAAATAATGTGAATTAAAAATATTTTGAAATATTTTTAATTCTTTTTTATGAATTTGACATTGATTTCTATATATATTTGTATTACATTTTGAATTTAAATTCACTTTTATTTTTTCATGATTTGATTTTAAATTTAGTTGAGTTAATTTATTTCTTTTTTTTATTATATAATTTACATTTTCTATATTTGATTTATAAAAATCAATTAAATCTTTTCTTTTTTGTAATAAAAGTTCTAATTTTAAAATAAGAAGAGAATGAAAATTATTTAAACTTTCAATATTATCTTCAATTACTTTTTGATTAATACTTTCTTTGTTGTTATCATTCATAAAAATATTAAAATTAGATTTTAAATAATTTAAAGAAAAATATATTTCATTATCAATTTTATCTGAATTATCTTCAGTTTCAATATAATTATCAAAGATATTTGGTTCAATCATAGAAATATTTTTTGAATGATCAATTGAACTTCTAATTTCAGTCATTGAATTATTATATTTTCTATTATATTTTTTAATGTTATTATTATTTAAATTTGGAGAAGTTTTTAAATAAATTTCATTATCACTAATAATTGATTTATTTTTCATATTAAATTTAAACACTTTTCCTTTTTCATTTCTATTAGAATAAAATTCCTTTTTAATTTTATTTATTCCTTTATTTTTATTTTGACATTTTTTTAAAGGATTAATTGGATTATTTGGCATAGTGTAAAATTTATCATTTTTATAATCTACTATTTGTTTTGTTTTATTATTAGGAGGAGTTTTAATAGAATCAAATTCTTTTATTTTATCTTTATTTTTATTTATCACCTTAGGACTTTTTTGATTTTCTATTTTTAAAGTTTTATTTAAAAGTCCTTGACTTTTATTATAATTTCTTTTAATAAAACTAATATTATTTCTGCTTAAAACTTCAAATTTAATGCATATTGATATTTTAATATCTCTTTCTTTAGAAAAAGAACCAAATAAAGAATGTTTTGTTGATTCAATCATAGTTAATAAGCATTGTTTATTTATTTCATTTTTTGATAAAATATTAGTGGATTTAATTAAAGAAAATGGAAGAATAATATCAGAAATTCCAATTAACGAATTTGATTTAATATTAACAATTTTAATCATAAATTTTAAATCTTTTTTTACATTTTTTACAACATTATTTATTTTCTGATTATTATATTCTCCTATATTTATTCTACCTTCATAATTATCTAATTTAAAAATAC
>JAEEGI010014857.1_pt1 | contig 16306 bp, 11 predicted proteins | sample 8958751 | NCBI WGS metagenome assembly JAEEGI01 (sample SAMN16246545, study PRJNA631951) | gut metagenome | biome: gut microbiome; feature: rumen; material: KS-attached | host: Bos | place: Iran: Karaj | collected 2018-10
CTTATGCCATGTGTCAATACTATACTGACGCCAGGTGTAATCGCCTATTAGGATGATGAACATGAGCGATACCACCAACCCTGCCACATTAATTAATGTGTAAAGCTTATTGCGCGTTAGGAATCTGAAATAACTCTTCATAACGTTTCTGTTTTTAATTCTGATGCAAAGTTACAATCATTTTACATGATATGCAAGCTTTTTGGAGTGCTCAGAGGGCGTTCGTCTAATCTTTATACACTTTGCTGTATGATTTGTTGACACTACCCGGTTTATTCGGTCTTGAGGTTGTCGACAGGGTTCTCGGAAGCAGCGCGCCAGCTCTGGAAAATAACGGTAAGCAGCGAGATGATGAAGCAGGTTAAACCAGCCGCAATGAATATCCAGGCACTGAGCGTGATGCGATAACTGAAGTTGCTGAGCCAGTCGGTCATCACATACCACGAGAGGGGTACGGCAATGACAAACGCAATCAGCAAAGGTATTGAGAAGATACGGAGCATTAACATCAGTACTTCGCCCGATGTAGAACCCATCACTTTACGGATGGAGATTTCCTTCTGGCGCTGACGGATAAAGAAGAGCGACATGCCGATGGTGCCTAAGATTGAGATGATAACGGCAATCAGTGTGAAGAGCGACACGATGTACAGAGTGTTACGCTCGTTCTCGAAAGCTTTCGCTATCGTTTCTTCAACACTCTGCACCCGTTCCAGTCCTAATACTTTGGGGGCATTAGGATCTTCGAGTTTTTGAACTATCTCCTGGAAAACAGCCTTAGCCTTCTTATCGCCATTGGTCTTAACCAAGAAATATGGAAACTCCTTATGCTTATCTATACAGATGGCAAAAGGCGGCACTTCGTTACTCAGCACATTAGCCAACTGGACATCGTTCAGCACACCACCTATCGGAGCCTTACTACCGGTGCCAAAGTCAATCTCACGTGTCTCATCGTTATAGCCTAACTGGCCCAGGGCATCACGTGTCAAGTAATAGCCACCGCTGACAGAACCATGATCCTTGATAATTTTCAGTCCCAAGAGATCGAAAGAGGCCTGGTCCATCTGTGTACAGAACAACGCCAAGAACTGATCGCCCCGTACAATTCCGATGGCAGTAGGGAAATTATAATTAAACAGTCCACCCTCGTAGGTGCCCATCTTCTCGATAAAAGGTAACTCAGCCAGTTGCTTACCAATGGCCTGACTCTTACCATCGGGACTCATGATGCAATACAGGTTCTCGGCATCGAAACCGCGAGGCGCATGTATCAGGTGGTTCAGTTGCAACCACACAACGAGGGTGGCTGTGAGCATGGTCATCGTTATCACGCTCTGCAGGATAATAAACAAACGGCCCAGCACCATCTTGGAGTGAAAGCGAAAGTTGCCTTTCACAATGTCGATAGGCTGATAGCGCGAGAGTTGCATCGATGGCAGGATGCCCGACACAATGCCCGTCAGCAAGATAAAGGCCAGACTAATGCTTACACTCACCACATTGATATCCTCGAGCAGGGCTATCTTTCCACGGAACAAATTGGTAGCATCATCCCGCAGACAAACTGCCAGAAACAGACCGATGACGAAAGAGAGCGCCACCATCAATGTCGACTCCACTATCAATTTGAGCGACACACGCAGCTGACTGCTACCAAACAGCTTTCGGGTAGCCATCTCCTTAGCACGGAAACCTGTGTTGGCAACCGTCAGGTTGATGTAGTTGGTGATAGCAAAGAACAGCAGAATCAATACTGCCGCCAGCAGGATGTGCAGGCGTTGCTTATCGCCCTTAACCAGATCCCTTCCATCATTTTGCGGTGCAAACAATGCATCCTTGAATGGTGTTACGCTTGTTTTGTACTCGCCCAGAATCGGACGGAAGTTCTTTGAAAGATAGCTGTCGATGGTTTTTACTTTATTGTTGAGTGTCATGCCAGCGCGTAGCATGAAGAAAGCCTTACAACAACTAACCGTTGTAGTGGCATAATTATAATTGGGAAAACGATAACCTATCACCTGCGGATAGCGCTCCATACTAAGGATAATCTGCGTTTCGTTAGGTAGCACCGTATGATCCAAGTCTTTTACTACGGCACTTACGGTATAAACCAATGTACTATCAAAAGTTTCCTTGGCAAAGTCGCTTTCGCAATCGCCTATAATCTGCAACGACTCGCCAATCGGGTCTTTCGCGCCAAACAAGCGATGGGCCAGTCGCTCTGTAATCACACACTTATCGGGTGCATCAAGAGCCGTCAGTCTGTCGCCAGCCACCAACGGGAAGTCGAAGAACCGGAAGAATGTAGAGTCGGCCAGCATGATGATGCCATTCTCGTTATCAGCATCGGTCACCTCTTGCTGTCCATACTTTATTCTACCCTTCTGGCTCAACACGCAGCAGGTCTGTTCCACCTCTGGGCACATATCCTTGATGCCTTTCACGGCTTCGGGCCACATGGCAAAACCCTCCTGATGGCCCACCAGGTAAATACGATCGACATTTTTGTGCCACGAGTCGATGCTATACTGGCGCCAGGTGTAATCGCCCAGCAGGATGATAAACATCAACGACACAACAAGCCCTACAACATTAATTAATGTGTAGAGCTTGTTGCGGGATAGGAATCTGAAATAACTCTTCATTCGGTTTAAATGGTTTATTCGTTTTTAATGCTGTTGATGGGGTTTTCGTTGGCGTTCTTCCAGCTTTGGTAGGTCACCGTCAGCATGGTGATGAGGGCGATGAGCAGGAAAGACACAAGGAAGAGTAGGGGTGAGATGGTAGTGCGGACGGCAAAGTCTTCGAGCCAATGCACACCCACCATATAACCTACAGGGGCGGCTACCAGGAAGCAAGCCAGCAGGATATACAGGTATCGCTTGCAGAACATCAGCAGGACCTCTTTCGTAGAACTGCCAAACACCTTGCGGATGCCAATCTCCTTGCGACGGTATTCGCTCTCGAACATGGTGAGACCAAACACACCGATGACGCTTATCAGGATGGCGAGCAGAGAGAAAAGCAGAATCTGTTTGGTGAAGCGGCTTTCACGCTGGTAGGACTCCTCGAGAACCTCGTCTATATAACGCAGTCCGCTGATGTCGAGAGGCTGTCCTTTCTCGTACTTATTGACTGCTTCCATCACTTTCTGCTTAGCTTCGCGTTTGTCTACGCCTTTTGCCACTCGCACCATCAGGTGATTCTTCCACCAAAATTTAGAATCGGGCTTGGGAACATAGAAGGCAACGGGCTGCTTATCATCCACTCGCAAGGTGGAGTACTTGATGTCCTTGCAGAAACCCACTACAGGATAATCATTATCACAGATGGGCTCATCGACAGTGAGCCAAGGGTATAGCTTCTTCGCCGACTCGTTGAAGATATACACATCGCCATCGTCTTTACGGAAGTTACGTCCTTCAACGATGTCAATGCCCATCACATCGAGGAATCGCCAATCCACCATGAAGCAGACAAAGCCCAGATGCTTGTCTTCCCCTCCTCTGGTCCATGTCATGTGTCTGTCGCCAGAGCCTAAGATATCCATAGCCAGACTTGCTCCCTCTATGCCGGAAATCGAACGCAGTTCAGCATCGATGGCATCCACCTTGTTGCGTGTATCGGGGGCGGTTGTTACTACTAACACCTCATCCTTGTCGAAGCCATAGTCAGTATGATAGATGAAATAGCTTTGCAGATACATGATACCTACGCCTATCACCAGCATGAAGGAAACGATGAATTGCAGGCAAATCAAGACGGAACGCAGCACGCGACCTTTGGGCGACAGACCGAAAGAACCTTTCAGAACCAAGGCTGGCGGGAAGGAGGTGACGTAGTAAGAGGGGTAGGCTCCTGCCATCAAACCCACGATGATACTGAGCAGCAGGGTGATGCCAATCAGCAACTGATGGTCCTGCAGCAGGATGCTGCCCTGTACCAACTGCTGTAAGCCTAAGTGCTGAGCCAGATATATGATGAACAAAGCCACAAGGAAGGCTGTCAGACTGATGAGCACAGCCTCTACGATCAGACTACCTCTTAATTTCCTTGTAGTAGCTCCCAACACCTTCTGGGTATTGATGCTGCGAATGCGCATAGGCGTTTCTGCCAAAGAGAAATTCATGAAGTTGACGGCTGCTATCACCACGATGAGCAGTGAGAAACAGATAAGCAGATAAATGGAACTTCTGGCAGGAGCCGCCGTATTAAGGACTTTCGAGAAATGTGCATCAGCAATGTTGGTAAACACCATTTGTATATTCTCTTCCTCTTCCTTGGTATTCAGGTCGAACTTCTCCTTGAAGAGCTCTATGACTGCCTGGCGCAGCGCCTTTTCCACAGTTGGCAGGTTGCCGGCATCATCTACTCGTATGTAAGCGTCGTAGTTCCAGTTTTCGTAATTGTCTTCATTGGCATTGTTTCCAATAAAGCAAGCACCATGCAGAAAGGTGTTATCAGGATAATCCTCTATCACTGCACACACATGGTAGAAAGAATTGTCCTTCCACTTATATTTCAAGGTTTTACCCACAATGTCGGTAGTGCCGAAAAGGCGCATGGCTTCAGAGCGTGGTAATACAATATTGTCGCTTCGGTTCAAACCTGTTACGTCGCCATTAATGACTTTCGGCTTGAATACGCTGAGGAAATCACGGATGCCATAATTAAGATTGAGTGTGAACTCCTGATTGTTCACCAGAAACTGGTCGTGGTTTATCCAACCTTGAGTCACGCCATAACCTGTAACATGAGGCGAAGCTGCAGCTAAATGTTCTACTACAGGACGAGGCAGCATTACTCCGAAATCCTCCTGGCCTGGGCCTAACTTCATCGTCATGCGGAACACGTTTTCATGCTCAGTAATGCTCTTGTTGTAGCTCAAGTCGTAGTTCACCTGTGTCATGATGATGAAGAACGAGGCGAAGGCCAGGCTCAAGCCCAACAGATTCAACAGGTTTGCTGCAATAAACTTCTTGAATATGGATGTAAAGTTTCTGATAATTGTCTTCATTGTCGTAGGTTTACTTGATGACTAATACTTCGTTATCCTTGAATGCCTCGTAGCCGCTGGTAACCACACGCTCGCCTGGCTCCAGACCCTCGAGGATCTCGTAATGCTGCGGGTTCTGACGTCCGATGCGAACCTGACGGCGATAAGCCTTCTGTCCACTCTTGTCGAGTACGAAGATCCACTGTCCGCCTGTGGTCTGGAAGAAGGTGCCACGAGGAATGATGATGGCCTGCTCGGGCTGACCTAACTCCAGATCGATATAATAGGTCTGACCAGTACGGATGTTCTCAGGACGCTCGCCTTTGAAGATGAAGTCGCAACGGAATTTGCCATCGCGTACCTCTGGATACACCTTACGAACCTGCAACTGATACTGCTTGTCGCCACGGGTGAAGGTGGCAGTAAGTCCCTGGCGAACGCGATCGATATAATGCTCATCGATCTGTGCCTGAACCTTATAATCGCTGAGATCGTTGAGCTGTCCGATCTTCTGGCCTGGCTGGATGCTCTGGCCCAGCTCCACATCGAGCAGACCTAACTCGCCATCGATGGCAGAGCGCACCTCGAGCTTGTCCTTACGCTGACGTACCAGCACCACGTTCTTGCGCATGTTCTGAAGGTTGTCCTCCATCTGATCCATCTGCACTGAGCGATAGATGGAGTCCTGCTTCAGGCGCTTCGAAACGAGCGAACGCTTCTTGGCAGAGAGCTGGTAGTCCTCCTGCGACTGCAGGTAATCCTCCTTACTGATGAGCTTCTCCTGATAGAGTCGTTTGTTCTGGTTGTAGGTACGCTGCTTGCGCTGGGTGTCCATATCCAGCTGGGCCTGCTCCGTCTGGTTGTTCAGTCGGTCCTGTTGCATGGCTACCTGGGTGTTTCTTAATAGGTTCTGCTTCTCAGCCAGTTCGGCTTCGGCATTCAGGATTTGCAGGTCGAGGTTCGAGTTAGAAAGGCGTACTATTACATCGCCCTTCTTCACGTGCGAACCTTCCTCTACCACCTTCTCCATCACAATGCCGCCTTCCTCTGGCGATATCTGCACCACCTGGATGGGCAGCACCTGTCCGTTGGTGCGTACATAGTCCTTGAACTCTGCGCTCTTCACCTCGCTGATGGTGAGTTCATCCTTGTCGACTCTCAGCGTTGAGGCGTGATTGCCAAACACCAGCCAGGCGATGATAATCAATATCACGATGCCACCAGCCACGTAGGGCCAATGCTTTATCAGACGTTGCGTCTTTGTCTTTTCAATTACTCTGTCCATATCGTTTCTCCGTTATAATATCTAACTAATTGTTCCTTTACCATTGCCATGAGCTGGCATTGCAGCAGGGTGGCTTTCGAGTTGAGCAGCTGCGAAGAGGTGGTGTGCAGATCGATGGCGGTTGAGAGACCTTCCTCAAACTGACGGCGTGTCAGCTGATAGGCTATCGAGTCGGCCTCTACCTTCTTCTCCATCTGAACGGTCTGCTTCAGATAACCCTGCCAGTCTTGCCAAGCCTCTCTGCTCAGCTTATCGAGCTCCAGTTGCTTCTGCTCGTAGGCCTCGCGGGCTATCTGGTAGTTGTTCTTCGCACGGCGGATGCTAGTGATGGTCTGCAAGCGGTTGAAGAGCGGAATGCTCAGCGTGGCGCCGATGTATTCACCCATGTTGTTCTTCATCTGATTGCGGAATGACTCTGCAGCATCGTTGCCCAAGGTCTTATAGTAAGTGGTGCTCAGACCCGTGCTCAACGACAAAGCAGGGAGAAGGGATGCGCGGGCCTGATGCCACTCGTGTTTCGACGTTTGTACCTGGTAGCGAGCCTGCTGGAGCTCAGAAGATAGCTCGCTATTCAAGATGTGTTCCCTCCGAGGAAACTCCGGGTTTCCTCCGTGGAAACCGACAGTTTCCTCCGTGGGAACAAATACGAGACTAAGACTATCGGTGAGGGGAAAACCCATGGCTTTCTTCATTTCCAGCATGGCAGTGGCGTAGAGATTCTGCTGGCGAGTCAGCTCGTAATCGGCTTCTGCCTGCTGCGATTCCACCTGAGCCACATCGGCAGCACTCTTGCGTCCCACCTCTTCAAACAGTCGGGTCTGCTCCAACAGCAGCGTTGTCTCCTGCAGCTTCTCCTCAGCCATCTTGACCAGTCCTTGGTGGAACATCACTTCAGTGTAAGTCTGGAGTACGTTGAGGGCCGTCTGGTCCTGTTGCTGTCGAAGGGCTGACTGTCCCATCAGCACGCTGGCCTTGGCAGCCTTGAGGGCATGTACGCGACTGAATCCATCGAACACAGGCAGTGATGCCGACAGGGAATAGCCATTATAAAAGGTGCTGACGTCGGTATAGCCATTGGTCTCAGGGTCGATGGCTCGTCCGAAGTTATACTGTGCGCCAATGCTGGCATCCAGCGATGGCAGGAACCTACCAATGGCTCCAGTCTTGCTGGCTTTGTAGTTGTCGAGTTCCAGCTCGGCCCGCTTCACGTTGTGGTTATGCTCAACGGCATATTGCATGCACTGTTGCATGGTCCAATCAGTCTGAGCATGAACTGAATCCAAACACAGAGATACAGAGAAACAGAGGATGATTGACCTACAGATAAAAACTCTGTAACTCTGTGACTCTGTGTTTGATGTAAATAACCTTTTCATATAGCGATAATCTTAATTTTTCTGATGCAAAATTATATGATTATTACATAAGTTCCAAGCTTTTTGATCCTCCCAGAGGCTGATTGTCTAAAATTTATACACCTCTTTGTATGACTTTTAGACAGAAAGTCGTATCTTTGCAGCATGAACACTTACGGAACTATATTAATCGTTGATGACAATGCCGCCATATTGACGGCAATGCAGTATTTGCTGGACGGCACTTTCGAGCAGGTGCTGACCACCACCCAGCCAGAGGATATCCTGAAACTGATGGCACAACAAACCATAGACATCGTATTGCTCGACATGAACTTTACCCTTGGTGTGAACAGTGGCAATGAGGGTCTGTTTTGGCTTCGCGCCATCCGCAAACAGCATCCGCAGACGCCAGTGGTATTGCTGACGGCTTATGCTGACGTGAATCTGGCTGTGAAGGGACTGAAGAACGGTGCTGCCGACTTCATCACGAAGCCATGGGACAATGATGAGCTGGTGCACAAACTGAAGGATGTGCTCGACATGCAGAGCGAGATAGTGAGTCTTGACGAGATGGAGAAGGATCATATCCGTCGTACCATCGATCACTGTCATGGCAATCTGACTCAAGCAGCACAGCTTCTAGGTATCACTCGACAGACGCTCTATAACAAGATGAAGAGATTATGATCTGGTTCTATATAATAATAGGTGTAATCGTGGTGGCTTTCGTGGTGTGGTTTGTGGCCCATCAGCGGAAGTTGCGCCTTCGTGCCCATTTGATGCAGGAGGCCATCCGCAATCACGACTTCACCTTCCGTCTGCCTACTCATGGCTTGCTCTCAGGCGAAAGGGCCATGCAGGAGACGCTGAACCAGTTGGGCGAGACCATCCGCCAGCAGGTGAGCCAGAACGAGGTGGAATCGTGGGAGCGACTCACCCGTGTGCTCACTCATGAGATGATGAACGCCACAGCACCCATCACCAGTATCAGCCAGTCATTGCTGGGTCGTGCTGACGTGAAGGACACGCCACTTGAGAATGGCATTCAGGCCATCTACGACACCTCGCGCCATCTGAGCGACTTCGTTACCAGCTATCGTAAGATGTCGGAATTGGAGAAACCCGTGTTACGCCCTGTGGACCTGCGCTCTGTCATCGATGATGTGAGTCGTACCTATCCCCAACTGTCGTGGGAGATCCATGTGCTGGCTGGCTTGAATGTGAGTGCCGATGTGGGTATGCTGCGCCAGGTGCTGATGAACTTAGCGAAGAATGCCTTGGAGGCCGATGCTAAGAAGATGGTTGTAGATGTGATGGATCATGACAGGGAGGATCTGTCGCAGCATTCACAAGTCCTCCTGTATATCGGCAACGACGGACAGCCTATACCAGCCGAGAATCGTCAGTCGCTCTTCGTACCTTTCTTTACCACGAAGCGCACAGGCAGTGGTATCGGACTTTCCCTCAGTCGCAGGATGATGATACAGCAAGGTGGCATGCTCGACCTTGCCGACTCTCCCTATTCCGGTTGCCACACCGCCTTCCTGCTTTCACTTGCTTCGCTATAACGAACATCTGCAAAAATCTCTTAATACCCTTTGGGGGATTTTCCCTAATTCGAAATAGGAAAATCACCCTACCAAAATAGGTATAATCCTTTGTTATTATCAAGAAAAATGCCGTACTTTGCCGTTGCAAACAAGTTACAACGGCGATTGAAGGCTTCGGCTCAGCAAAGTTCAAACAAGTTTGACTTTGCATTCGCCTTGCACTTCAATTGCAGTGTGATTAAGAAATTAAATGTTTAACTCTTTAAAGTATAGGAGATAACGATATGAAGAAGATGATGTTTATGGCAGTGATGATGGTCATGACTATCTCGGCCAACGCAATGAGCTATAACGCAGCAAAGAACGAGGCTCTCTTCCTGAGCGACAAGATGGCTTACGAGCTGAACCTCACCGCTGCACAGTATGAGGTAGTTTACGAGATCAATCTCGACTACCTGATGAGTCTGAACGGACATGGTGATGTATTCGGTATCTGGTGGGATCGCCGCAATGCTGACCTTCGCTATGTGCTGAATAGCTGGCAGTACGACAAGTACATGAGCCTGGCTCACTTCTATCGTCCTGTAGCTTGGCATGCAGGTGGTTGGACATTCGCAGTGTACTCTCACTATAACAGAGGGCATTTCTACAATGCACACCCCAAGGTATTCGTTACCTATAAGGGCGGAAACAACCATCGTGACTCTCGCTTCTATGCTGACCGTCACATGCCGAAGCCCGCTGTGCATCATCCTGCACCTGCAGTGAATCACAAGGCATCAACTCCGGCTCCGCACAACGGTAAGCACGGTGTGGCAAAGAATGATCGCAAGGGCGCAGATCGTCACATGGCAATGAATACGAATCGCAGTAACGGTGGTCACTTTGGCGGACGCAGGTAACTCCGTAAACTCTACTATATGCCTCGAAAGAGGACTTGCGGGGAATCTCAAAATTGGGATTCCTCGTTTTGCTTTTCGTCATCGTCAGGCGGCAAAGCCGAGCGGATGGCATCATCGTAGCCAGTCAATGCGGCAAAAGGTGCAAACTGGGCTGCACGGTTCCACATCGACATCCTCGGATGATGCTTTGGCTCGTAATGTGGCAGATTGATGATATCGTCGTAATTTCCCATTTACAATGTTTAATCTTTAATGTTTAATGTACTACGCTTTATGTCCTCCTATTTGTTTATTGCGTTCCTTTGCGGTGGCACCCTCTTCGAAGTTCAGACCTCTGAGGATGGCGTTCTTACCGAAACGCTGTTTGATTTTTAACTGTGCTTCCTGCATTCGACGCTCTTTGTCGAGTTTTGCCTTCTCTTCCTGCTTTTGCTTTTCCAAAGCCTCGTAGTCGGTAAAGAGGTCGAGCTGCTGGGGCGCATTTTCCTTTGCAGCGATAGATGCCTCCGATACCACATGGTTCGTGGTCAAATTAAGTCTACGAATCAGCAAGTCAGGATTCACACAACGGTCAAAGAGTTCTGCTGCACCATCCATGATTTGTCTTGATGATGATGTCGGCTTTTCGAAGTTGAACGTGCCATGAGCATGTTTTGGCACAGCCTTGCCGTAGTAATTGTTGGTAATCTCACCATGATATTTATCACGGATTTCAGGGCGTGTCAGGTTCTCTGCATCATAGCCTACGGTTAATACCAGCTGGTCAGTCACCAGTCGCTTTGATACCAAGTCAAGAGCCATTCCTTCTGCCATCTCTTGTATCACCACACGGGCTTTCTTCGCGTCGTAAGGCTCTTGCAATACCTGTCCGCTACTGAAGGAGTTGGTTTCTGGCCGATATGCCTTCACAGCCTCCATCGTACAGGGCTCCCATCCCCAGGCATGGTCTATCAGCAGCTCCGCATTCACACCGAATAGCCGATAAAGCATTTCTTCATTTTGCATGGACATTCTGGCCAGTTTACCCATGGTGTCAATACCATATATCGCCAACTTCTCCGCAATACCGCGTCCTACTCGCCAGAACTTCGTCAGCGGACGATAGTCCCAGAGTTCACGACGATACGACATCTCATCCAGTTCGGCTATTCGTACGCCATCCTTGTCGGCAGGCATCTTCTTCGCAACAATATCCATTGCCACCTTACAGAGATACATATTCGTTCCGATGCCAGCCGTGGCAGTGATACCCGTCTGACTCAGTACGTCGCGAATCATCTTCATAGCCAACTCATGAGCCGTCAGTTTATAACTGCCAAGATAAGCCGTTACATCCATAATTACCTCGTCGATGGAATAGACGTGGATGTCTTCTGGCGCAACATACTTCAGATAAGTCTTGTAGATCTCAGTGCTGACTTCAATATAGTGTGCCATCTGTGGTGGTGCGGCAATATAGTCAACAGCCCAGTCCGGATGCTTTTTCAATTCTATGTCGGATGTGGATTTGCCCGTCAGACGATGACTTGGCACCTTGCTCTGTCGTTCGTAATTGACCTCCCGCAACCTTTGTACCACCTCGAAGAGCCGCGCCCTTCCGCCAATGCCATATGCTTTCAGCGATGGAGATACAGCCAGACATATTGTTTTCTCTGTGCGGCTTACATCAGCCACCACGAGATTGGTGGTCAGCGGGTCAAGCCCTCTGTCCACACACTCCACTGAAGCATAAAACGACTTCAGGTCGATGGCTATAAATGTCCGTCGCTCTGGCATAAAACTGATGTAGAAACAGTATCTTCTTCGCCTGCAAAGATACAAAAATAATCATATATGAGTTCGAATTAATAGTTTTTTTGTATCTTTGCAGGCAAAAGTGTTACAAATACATGAATATTAAAGAATTACTTAATCAGACAGACCGCTTTGCGGCTAATGCAGGGTGCAGGCTTGTCGTAGTTGACGAGCATCACGCTATAGCAGAGATGAACGTCACGGCAGAACATTTGAATGGTGGTCGTGTGTGTCAGGGTGGGGCACTTTTCACTCTGGCCGATCTTGCCATAGCCGCATTGATGAACCAGAGTGGCCAACTAACCTTCGGTATCTCAAACAATATCATGTTTGTGGCCAGTGCCAAAGAGGGCGACCATCTGCGTGCCGAAGCCATTTTTGTGGCTAATCATCATAAGATACCATCAGTAGAGGTTCGTGTAACCAATCAGACAGGCACCTTGATCTGTCATGTCACCGGCATGGGCTACCGCAAATCAAACATAAACATTAAAGACATATAATCGTATCAACTTATGAGAAAGTTATTCACGACACTGCTGATGATACTGGCTATGGTGGCGACATCGGCACAAAGGCAACGGGTAGGCGAGCTTGGCTCGGGAATGACAGAGAAGGCATCACGGTTTGATGACCTGTATCATTTCATCGAAAACCTCGATGTATTTGAATACGGGCAGGAAGAGTCGCGTGCCTATTACATCCCGGGACATCACGTGCTGCTCAACGGCAAGTGGAAGTTCTTTTACGGCAATACACCTCAGGAGATACCAGGCAACTTCTTCGAGGAGAAATTCCCAGATGCCAAGTGGGGCACCATCGATGTGCCTTCAAACTGGGAGATGAGGGGTTACGGCGACCCGCTGTTCCGCAACGTGTCGGCGCCATTCAAGGCCGACCCACCCAAGACACCACGCGACTACAACCCAACAGGTGCCTACCGCACCACCTTCACTATTCCCTCCGACTGGAATGGAGAGGAGATCTTTTTGCGTTTTGAGAAGGTGGCATCGGCATCGTTTCTGTGGATCAACGGTCAGGAAGTGGGCTACAATGAGGGAGCTCAGGAGCCTGCCGAGTACAATATTACAAAGTATCTGAAGAAAGGCCGCAACACGCTGGCCATGAAGGTCATCAAATACAGCGACGGCTTTTATCTCGAGGGTCAGGACTACTGGCGCCTGGCAGGCATCTTCGACGATGTTTATCTCTATGCCACGCCCAAGACCCGTCTGTTCGACTGGTATGTGACTACCGATCTGGACAAGGATTACCGAGATGCCGACCTGAACATCGAGGTAAGCGTCAGAAGCTATGACAAGCAGCCAATTACGACTCCCCTTAAGGTGCAGGCCGTGCTGACCGGTGCCAATGGAAAAGAGGTGGCACGAATGGAAAGTCAGGCGGCAACATTCGCCAACGGCAGCAGCACATTGACGCTGAACATGAGCAAGCATATCAGCAACCCCTTGAAATGGACGGCAGAGACACCGAATCTGTATAACCTCAAGATGTACCTCGTGGATGCTGCCACCGGCAAGCGGCTATCAGAAAACACGCCTGAGGATGCCCGTCAGGATGTGGGCTTCAAGGAGACTGAAATGCGCAACAACGTGTTCTATCTCAACGGTAAGCCGCTGAAGGTGAATGCCCAGTGTTCACATATGCAGGATCCCGACAACGGCCATGCCGTGAACGACGAACTGGTCAAGAAGGATATGACCATCCTGAAGCAGTTTGGCTTCAACGGTGTGCGCACCAGCCACTATCCCCCCGTACCGCGCTATCTGGAATATGCCGCCCGCTATGGGCTGTACATCATCGACGAGGCAGGCGTAGAGGCACATGCCACCGAATGGGTTTCTGGCGACAAACGATTTATACCGATGTATCGTGAACGTGTGCGCCGCATGGTGCTGCGTGACAGAAACCAGCCTGCGGTGCTCTTCTGGAGCGCTGGCAACGAGAGCGGCGAGGGGCCTAACATCGGCGAGGTGATTGCCGAAGGGCGCAAATACGACCACACCCGCTGGTGGATGTACGGTGGCAATGCCTACAGTCATCCCGCAGAGGATATCATCGGTCCACGCTACCCTACTGCCCTGGCTCTTGACCTCAGGGTGGGAAAACACGGTGACGGTGACGTGCGCCCGTCGTTCATGGATGAGTATATATCGGTAGCAGGCAACAGCGGCGGTATGTTCGACGAGATGTGGCGCGCCGTCTATACCCATGAGCGCTGCATCGGCGGTGCCGTATGGGACTTCGTGTCGCCTGGACTTACCCAGCCTGCACGTAGGCTCAAGGACAAATCAGGCCACGATGTCATGGCGCATATCATGGGCAATGCCAAATTAGTGGCCGACAGCCGCAACCGAAAAAATCATGTGATCGACCTGAGCGGCCACGATGAGTGGGTGGAGGTGTATCGTAATGACTGTCTGGAACTGACCGGCAACACCCTGAGCGTCCATTTCGATGTCTATCCCCGCAAACTCATCAGTTCCTGCGGCTCATTCGTGACCAAGGGTGAATGGCAGTTCGGCGTTCAGCAGAACGGTAAAGAGCAGCTGGTGTTCTACATCAACACCGACAAGGCGCCAGCCTCAGAAGGCGAGCCCAAGGCATTCCCCTTCGGTAGAAGACCTGCGGCAACCAACCATAAGTACGAACTATCGGCCCCACTGCCCGCCGATTGGGAGAACAAATGGCACCATGTGGAAGCCTGCTACGACGGCAAGAAGATGACCGTAAGCATCGACAACACAGAGGTGGCACAGATGGAGGCACAGGGCAACATCATCAACGCCCCGTTCCCCGTAAACATCGGCCGTAACGAACAGACCCACGGACAGGACACCCATGTGTATATCTGCGATGCGCTGATGGATAATGTCGTCATTGCCGACAATTCAGGCCAGTTGCTCAATCTTGACTTCGAGACGGAGCAGCAGGAGGGTACTTATTTCAGCTACGGCATCGGTGCCCGCACCTACGGAACGATATGGCCCGACAGAACCGTACAGCCGGAAATCTATCAGATGAAGAAATCAGCCCAGCCCGTATCATGCCGGTTGCTGAGTGCCGACAATGGTACAGTAGAGATCTGGAACAGGAACCATTTCCTCAACACCTCTTATTACGATATGAAATGGGAGCTCTACGAAGACGGTGTCTGTCTGCAGCAGGGCACGATCAGTCCTGATGTGGAGCCGCTCAGCAAGAAAGTCATCACCCTGCCCTACAACCGTCCTGCCATCAAGCCAGGCTGCGAATACCGACTAATGATAACCAGCGCACTGAAGGCCGACGAGCTATGGGCGCAGAAGGGGCACGTGGCTGCGTGGGACCAGTTGGAACTGCCTTGGCAACAGTTGGCCACACCGTCTGACAAAACCGTTGGGAAGGCTGTGTTGAGCCAGACAAACGACTCCATCACCGTGAGCGGAGAAGGCTTCTCCTACACCTTCACACCCGACGGCCAACTCTTCAGCATCCGACAGGGCGGACAGGAACTGCTCAAGTCGCCAATGCAGTTGAACGTCTGGCGTGCACCGTTGGCACTTGAAGTTGACGGCTGGGATCAATGGAACATCACCTACAACAACCGCAAGCCCTGGAACGGCGGGCAGATAGCCAACGAGTTCTACAGCAACAACCTGGATGCCATCACCCGCATCCCCATCTCTTGTCAGGCCTTCGAAGCCAACGGTCAGGTGTATATCAACGTACGCTGTTTCTCACAATTCGGGGCACCCGTCAACACATCGCTCGATGCCTATATCACCGGCCTGCGCTATTCAGGCTTCTCTGAGGTCTATGAATACCGCATCAACGGCGACGGAACCATCGCCCTGCATCACATCCTTGAGCCCGAAGGCCCGATGCCTGCTCTCCTGCCCCGCATCGGACTGACCATGACGCTCATCGACCCGTTGCAACAGGTGAAGTGGTACGGCCGTGGACCTGAGGAGAACTATCCAGACCGCAAGACCGGCTATGCCATCGGCATCTATGAGAACAATGTGGACGATATGTTCGAACCCTACCTCATTCCACAGGACTGCGGCCTGCGGTGCGACAACCGCTGGCTTGCCATGAGCAATAAATCTGGACTGGGACTGCGCTTTGCGATGGATGAGCCGTTCAACTTCAACGCCTACCACTACAGCACCGACAACCTGACGAAGGCGGTATATACCTACCAATTGCAAAAGCAGGACGGCATCACCCTGAACCTGGACTACAACACCACAGGCGTAGGCTGTACGGCCTGCTATGTGCTGCCCGGCTATCAGGTCAAGCCCGCCCGCTACGAGCGACATCTGACAATAAAACCAATATCTCAGTGACTTACCGACATTAAAGCGAAAAATCTGCTAAATCCGTAAAATGGGTTGATATATCAGAAATTCCGT
>JAEEGI010014858.1_pt1 | contig 16306 bp, 16 predicted proteins | sample 8958751 | NCBI WGS metagenome assembly JAEEGI01 (sample SAMN16246545, study PRJNA631951) | gut metagenome | biome: gut microbiome; feature: rumen; material: KS-attached | host: Bos | place: Iran: Karaj | collected 2018-10
CGGTCTGCCGAGATATACCCAGCTTTCTGGCAATGGACCGTATGGATTCGCCGTCGTTATAGCGGCTGCGGATTTGGTAGTAGAGATCCATTTCGACTATCATCACCTTTCTCCCTTCATGATTTTTCATACACTAAAAATCATAAAGGACTTAACACAAGGTGGTAAACTTTTTCGCTAGCGAAATGGATGAAACTGGTCAACTTTTATAATAGCGTTTACAAATATAAAAGGAAATACGCAGAAATAATTAAATTATCTATTTTTAGTCAAAATAATCAGGGGGGCAGGAGCTGCGAGAAACAGAGGTGTTAAGGAAGCACAGGAGACGTGGATTGCTTTCTTGGATAGCGATGATATATGGCTACCAGAAAAGATTAATGTCACGAAGGAAATTATTAGACAACATCCAGATAACCCTACTATGGAAGATATATGTAACTCGTAAACAGCTTAACAAATGCCTTATTTACTGGGATGTTTGTTAAACATCAACAAAAAAGAATAGAGAGATAGTTTGAACTGATGGCTATTATGAATGAAGAAAGGCTTGCATATCGTTATTTTGTAAAAATATTAAGTTCAATATTTATTGCCGGCTTAAATATAATTATTCAGATACTATTGCCAAGAGCATTAAGTGTTGATGAATATGGGTATTATTCCTATAATTTGAATGTTTTTACATCTGTTGTAACCATGTGCACATTATCGGCTCCTAGTGCGTTAGTGTCAAAATTTTCAAAAAGAAATAATGATATAGGAATTGTAAAATTTTATTTTAAGTTTTTTTTAATTATCGGTCTTTTAATAAATGTAGCAATTATAGTGTTGGATGTTGTAGGGTATACCACAAGTTCTTTCCAGGGGCAAACAATAGGGATTGTACTGCTTGGATTAGAAGCCGCTCTGTTAATGAGAGTTTTAACGGACTGTGTTGGTATATTTGATGCGATGGCCGTATCAAAGTTCCCTGCAATTTTGCAGGTTGTATTAAAAGTTATGATGTGTGCTTTTGTTATAGGGACATACTTAACAAAGAAATTAAACTTATATAGTTTTTATATCGCCCAATGTATTATAACCTTAATAATAGTAGTTGTTATGCTTATTGCTATCTATAGTGAAGAGAGAAACCGATATTCTAAAACTATAGATTGCGGATGGAGAATATATGCAAAAGAGTATTGGATTTTCTGTCGCCCACTGATTATATATAGCTTGTTTTCGCAGTTAGTTACAATTCTAATGAATTATGAACTTATGAAATATGGTGGGACTACAGAGCAGGCAATGTTTGGAGTGGCCTGGCAATTGAACACATTGGTAAGTTATATATTTTCTCCGTATGCGGAGTTGTGCAAGCGAGAATTTTCTATTTTAATCTCGGATATGGAACAGTTAAGATATAGGTATATCCAGTCACTGAGATTGATAGTTTGGCTGACCTCTGGTTGTGCAGTTTTTATAGCAGGCACAGCCGACAATATAATCTATATTTTATATGGAAATAAATATATGGGGGCAGTGGTTGGAACAGTATTAATCATGTATTATACAGTATACCAAGCATTGGGACAAATCTCAGGTTCTTTCTTGGTGGCTACAGAGAGGACGCGGGATAATGCTTTAGTGGGTACGGTAAATCAAGTTTCAATGTTTTTATTAATGTTTCTATTTCAAATACCAAATATAATATGGGATGCTGGACTGGGCTCAACGGGAATAGCATTAACATATTTAGGAGCAGTATTAGTTTGTGTTAACTTTACATTTTTTCTAAACTCACGATTTATTGAGACTTCGTTTTTTGAACTCTTTAGAATACAACTAGCACCGTTGTTGATTTGCACTGTTCTAATAATAATTATAAAATTATTCTTTGGTTTGTTTGATAAATCATATAGTTTAATTTGGATTATTGTGCAAACTTGTGCTGCTGGACTTATATATGTAGGCGTAATCGGGGTATTCCTATTGAAAAATCCGAATGTCATGGGAATAGAAGAGAGACAGATTAACAATCTTATAGGGAAAATAAATAATGGTCGAAATCAAAAATCAAAATGATGATAGGAATATTGTTCTGGATTTATGTAATTTAAATGGAGAACAAACTAAGAGGCTGAATATTATTGCAGAACAAAGCAGATTGAAATATACAGAATTAGTTGATCAGGTCTCTGAAAATAATATAAATGTGTCCGAATGGTGGTATACAGCGTTTGTATCTCGAGAGAACAGTCAAAGCAGTGGTTTCCTAGATTTTTGCTTGTTACAACTTGCATTGGAAGAACTTGGAGGATTTAATTATGATTTGGTTTATGTGCCAAGAAAATCCTTAAAGAAAGCTTTAAAAAGAAATCTAAATCAAAATATTAATATTATCGTTAAAGAAGGCAAGATAGAAATTGTAAAAAGGCTATTTCTAAAATTTTATTGCTTAAGAAATCTTATGTTGACCCAAAGAAGAATTGAGACTGTAAAGAAAAATACAAATTTGTCTAAAACTCGTATTTTGGATGGTAAGATAATTTTGGTAGATACTTATTGTATTCCTTCTCAGTTCAATAAGGGGGAATTTAAAGACAGATACTTCATGGGACTTAAAGAGAGTATTCCTGACAGAAAACTAATCTTTTTGGCACAACTTGATTTCTCGAATTTATCAGATGGGGCTTTGTTGGCAGATAATGTGAACAGTTTAGACTATATGTTTCCATTTGAGGCGTTGGTAGAAAAAAAAGATTTCAAATTATTACTTCGATTCATAAAGAAGAGGTATTCTATAAACAATACAATCATTGAAGGAATTGATTATAAGGATATTGTTGAAAATGTAGTTTATTATGGTGGTTCGAATATTACTTCAATGTACGGCATACTGAAGGGTGAAGTGATAAAAAGAATCCTTAAGAGAGAAGGAACTGAGGTCACACATTTGATAGGTTGGTATGAAGGGCAGGCTAGTTCAAATGGATTGTTCTTAAGTGCGAGAGAAGTTGATGATGAGGTTTATACGATTGCATATATTAGTGTGCCTTGTCCAGAGAATAATATAGGATTATCTCCATCTAGATTGCAAAATCGCGAAAAAAAAGTGGCTGAGTTCTATGCTGTAGGTGGAAGAGCATGGATGAAAAACGTAAGGCAATTTGATTCACAGACCAAATGTTGTTTAGCTCCAGCTTTTAGGCAGGGAGATTTAGGTAAGAGTATCGGGTTAAAAAACAATGAGGGCGCAATCGTTATTTTATCTGGGGTTTATGATGTGGCAAAACTTCAGTTGGAAATATCCTTAAATGCATTAATAGAATGTGGTTATAAATCGATAGAGGTAAAAAACCATCCATTTTATTCTGATTATGGTTTAAAAGACTATTGCATAGATTATTTAGAAGCAGATGATTTTGAAATATCTTTTGTGAAATCGAGTCTAGTTGAAGCAGTTCGAGATAAGGCAATAGCAATTGTTTCTGAAACATCTTCATCTCTTGAAATACTTTTGCAGCATACAAAAGTAATAGATTATATACCAAATGGGAAACTATCATACACATGTATTCCACAAGAGTATATGCAATACATAGATGTAGTTTATAGTAAGAGCGAAATGATTGAAGCAATTAAATCATATTCAAAGGACAAATTAATGAATCTAGAAATAATTAAAGACGAATGCTTTGCGAAGATTAGTGAAAAAATGGTTTATTCAATGGTTGAGGTAAAAGTAAATGAATAAAGAGTTGGTTATTCTTCAGGTTACACCAGTTTTTGAAACATTTGTTAAGAAATGGTGTATAGATGAAATCTCCGAAAATGGATATAGTACAATAATACTTGATGCTTCGCCAGCAATTAGACCAGATTTAAACAAATATTTGAAACAGGAGAGACTGAATTCAGATAAATATGAGGGCATAGAACTTGTGGTTGTTAATGATTATAAGGAATTGGATGATTTCTTTAAGGAAAACAGCGAGAAATTTTTTATAACTATGTTTTATAATGATAATCATACAAAATATATATATTATTTATTGAAATCTTTCAAGATACAATATGGAAATCTAAGCGGAATATCATCTGAATTAGGAATTGATGATGTTGAGGGTGAGATATCATTAAAAAAAAGATTGTCACCGGGACATTTAGTGGGAGCATTATATAATAGGTTTTTTAGAAAATTTAACAATTATCCACCGCAATTTTTGGCAGTGTCTTCTAAGCAAAAGGAAGAGTTTCAGAAAAAAGTAAACATGTGTAGTGATGATGTCAGAATAGTCAGATTGCATTCTTATGATTATGAAAATTTTCTTAGGGCTGAACCTTATAAAAATGATGGAAAACCATATTGTGTTTTTTTGGATCCTTATATTCCTTTTCATCCAGATTTAGTTATTGATGCAGATAGAAAAATAGATTCGAAGAAGTATTATTTTGAAATGAAAGAATATTTCAAATGTATATCTAATGCATATAATTGCGAGGTTATTGTTGCTTCTCACCCGCGTGCGGATGAATCCATCCAAAAAAGAAACTGGGGAGATTATAAAGTGGTTTATAGTAAAACCGCTGAATTAGTTAAAGGCGCAGTATTAGTATTATCGCATTTTTCAAATTCTACAGCTTTAGCTGTAATGTCATATAAACCAGTAGTTGTAATTGTAAATGATGAATTACAAAGAGTTGATTATTTTTATAGAAGGTGTAAAAAATATGTAGATTTATTATCATTTAAAATGGTTTTAAAGCCAGAGGATGTTAGAGAGTTAAATGTTGATATTAATAGAGCGGCATATAAACAATTTATTGATGAACGAATAACATATGAGGAACATGATAATCCATGTTTTTGGAGAAAAATAATTGATCAAATTGAGGGAGGAAATTAAGGAAGAGATGGTAAGCAATTCTATTAAAATAGTTGGAGTTATACCAGCAAGGTATGAGTCAAGCAGAATGCCAGGAAAGCCATTAGCTGATATTTTAGGAAAACCAATGATATGGTGGGTGTATCAGCAAGTTATCAAAAGTTCAGTTTTTTCCGAGATAATTGTGGCAACTGATGATGAAAGAATTATGGAGAGATGTGGAGAACTTAATATAAAAGCGGTATTGACATCAAAAAAACATGATACGCCAACATCTAGATTGTATGAAGTTTCGACAATGATTGAGGCAGACCTTTATATGCTTATAATGGGTGATGAGCCGTTGGTTGACGAAAGATGTTTTTCATTGATTATTCCAAAGATTTTTAAAAGTGGATATTATGTTGGAGCTCTAACTAATATATTGCATAATCCTACAGAAGTAATAGATTTTAGTAATCAAAAGGTTGTTACAAATGCCAAAAGAGAGGCTTTATTTATTTCTAGAAGTCCTATCCCATATCCGAAAGGACTGTTAGACTTTCAGTACGAAAAAGTTACAGGAGTGCAGATTTTTTCAAGAGATGCTTTGGATTTTTTTAACAAAACTCCAAAGTCTATTATTGAAAAGGCAGAAGAGAATGATTTAATGCGTTTTATAGAAAATGGCATTTCTGTAAAAATGATAGTATCGAATTATAAGACTATTTCTGTAGATACACCAAAAGATTTGGAACTGGTTCGCAAAATATTGGAGGAGAAAAAAAATGCCACAGAATGATTTAAAACTTCTTGATTGCACTCTAAGAGATGGGGGCTATGTTAATGAATGGAAGTGGGGATTTCATAGTGCTAGGGCTATTATCCAGATGCTTGTGAAAGCAAAGATTGATGTGGTTGAAGTTGGTTTTCTTCGTAATGTTGATAAGTATAATCCAGATGTATCTGTATGCAATAGTATTGAAGAATTAAATAGATTGCTTCCAGATGATAAAGGAAATGCAATGTTCTCTGGTATGGCTATGAGAAGTGATTACAATATAGAAAAGTTATCTCCATATTCAGGAAATGGAATAGAGATGATTAGGGTTACAGCACATGATTATGATATTGAGGAAGGAATGATTTTTGCTCGACAGGTAAAAGAAAAAGGATATAAGTTGAGCATAAATCCCATAAATATCATGGGCTATTCGGATAGTAGACTATTATGGATATTAGAGAACGTAAATAGAATTCATCCATATCAATTTTCGATTGTAGATACATTTGGATCTATGAAGAGGAGAGATTTAGATCGAATAGTGAGCCTTGTAGACAATAATTTGGATAGTGATATTCGTGTTGCACTTCATCTTCATGATAATATGTCTTTAAGTTGCTGTTTGGCGCAGAATTTTGTCGATAAACATTTAAATCGTCCGGTTACAATTGATGGAAGCTTAATGGGAATGGGAAGAATTCCAGGAAATTTGCCAATTGAGCTTATTGCTGATTATCTAAATGAGTATTCAGATAAGTCTTATGATATAGATTATCTTATGGATGCAATTCAGGATTATATTCTGCCAATAAAAGGTAATTCTAAATGGGGATATACTCCAGCTTATTTTTTATCTGCTAGATTTAATCTTCATAGGAATTATGCTGAATACTATTTAAATAAGGGTGATTTAACTAATAAAGACATAAATCATATACTTTCTCGTGTTGATGATAATAAAAAAACGGCATTTGATGTTGATTATGCAGACTATCTCTATAAGGAATATCAAAATCACAAGGTTGATGATAAAAAAAATATAGAAATATTAAAAAAGCATTTTAAGAACAAGATTATCTTAGTGGTTGCTCCGGGAGCAAGCATAAAAATGGATAAAAATAAGATTGATAGTTTTATAAATAAAAATAATCCACTTGTTGTTGCGGTCAATTTTATTCCAGAAACTTATAAAGTAGATTACGCTTTTTTTAGCAATAGTAAAAGATACGATAGAATTGGGAAATGTCAATGTAGGACTGTTGTTACATCTAATTTGATATCAGATAGAAAAGATGTGATTCCAGATTATGTAGTTGATTATAATAGTTTGTCGGGGGCATTTAGAGAAGGAAGAAATAGTCTTATTATGCTTCTTAAATTGCTTCAAATGTTAAATGTTGAAGAAATATTTTTGGCAGGAGCTGATGGTTATACTGAAGATAATAAGAATTATTATTCTTCAGAGTATAAGAGTCATGAAGTGTTAGGTAATAAATACAATTTGGCAGTAGCAGATGCAATAAGAAGTATAGGGGTACGTGTAAACTATATTACTCAATCAGCTTATTCTAATAATTAGACGGATATATTCAATTTTTTTAATATAAAAAATGAAGAGAGGAGCTAAAGGATTTGCTAAGATATATAATACTTGATGTGGATGGGACATTAACTGACAGCGGTATTTATTATGATGATCACGGAAATGAAATAAAGAAGTTTAGTACTAAGGATGGAACTGGAATTATTTGTGCACATGCTGCTGGAATTAGAATTATTGTTTTAACAGGGCGAGAATGTATTGCAACAACACGTAGACTTAGTGAGCTAGGTGTGAAAGATATTTTTCAAGGGATAAAAGATAAAGAGGAGTGGATTAAGAAATTTATTGAAGAAAAAGCCTTGAATAAAGAGGAGTTAGGTTATATTGGAGATGATATAAACGATTTAAAACCTATGAAACTTTGTGGTTTTATTGGATGTCCTTCTGATTCGTGTGAGGAAGTGAAAAATATAGCAAGTTATGTGAGTTCAATCAAAGGCGGTCATGGAGCTGCAAGAGATGTCATAGAGTGGTATTTGAAGGAACAAGGCTGTTGGGATTCTATTGTAAACAAAGTATATGGTGGTGTTTAGGTAGCTATTGTATTGATATCATAATTGTCAATATTTAGGCGCAATAAAAAGTTTATTGCTATGAAGTGCGCAAAGCCATATAATCTTGTTGCGTAGTCGGGAATGTGACAGGCAATGATGATTTTTTCTATTCAACAGTTGGGAAAAGGCATGTGTATGCTATAATGTCGTGGTGTAAAAATACAGAGTTAGATAATGAGGGAGAGTATATAAAAAATGGAAAACTACAGAGACAATTTAGAGATTGATCTTAAGGATCTTGCACTTCATATTTTGAAGTATTGGAAGATGATTCTTATATTTGCTATTGTTGGAACACTTCTTGGATGTGCCGGTCAATATATCACAGGTGGTAATGCAAGTGCGGAGGCAGGCCCTGCACCGGTACCGGAACTTTCAGATGCGGAAATGGCAAAGGTGAATGCGGCAGTAAGCAGCTATAAGACTTATCAGGATCTTCATGATACTGTAATGGAGAGTATCAATTCTGATCTTGAGAAGATCAAAGCAGGAGAAGTGCTTGATAAAGACAGTGCTGAAGCGTTGGGATATAAGACTTCGATTATTAATCAGGCAACTACCGGGATGTTTAACGGGAATCAGGCTGTTTATAATACACTAAGTGCAGATGAAAAAGCAGTATTTGATAGTCTGACAGGTAAAGCTGCGGTAGTTGAGAAAGAAACGTCAAGCAATAAGCGTTTTCCTTTTATCGGATGTGCTTTGGGAGTATTTATTATATTGGGTGTAATTACAGTCAGATATGTGATGTCACCAAAGCTTAAGACAGAGGATGATCTTCGCTTAGCATTTAAGCTTCCTATAGTAGGCTCAATCGCAAAGAAGAACGATGATGGTCTTGCCGTGATCTGCAGCAGTATTATGGCTCTTTCAAGTACAGGTAAGGCGGAGAAAATTTTACTTTGCACTTCACTTACAGAAGGGATTGTAACAGAGTATATTTCACGTATTAAAGATTTTTTGAAAGAAAAGTCTGTTAATACGGAGATGGCGTTTAATATTGTCAGCGATCCCACATCAATTGATAAGGTCGCTAAGTCAGACGGGCTTATTTTCTTCGAGAGCATCGGAGAGTCGATTTATGATAATATTGACAAAGAGGTTGAGCTTGCGGGAAATTTGGGGATAAATGTTCTTGGCACTGTTGTGGTAAAGCAGTAAAATTAAATAAAGTGACATAAAAAGTTTTGTAGACAGATCAAGGAGGAAGCAGCATGGGGTATAAAGAGGAAATGACATTAGATATACTTGATCTTGGGAAGCATATCTTAATGCATTGGAGGATGTTGGTTTTAGGGTGTTTTATGGGAGCCCTGATAGCAGGTATGGTTACGGTTTACAAGGGCGTAGGACTATCGCAGAGTGGACCTGATGTTTCAGAAGCTACTGAGAATGTGAATGTCGTGCCCGGCGTTGAAGGGGTTGAACCTTTAACTAAGCCTGAGTTTGGTAATGTCACAACGGCGATAAATAATTACTATGATTATAAGGACGTTCTTGCAAAGAAGATGAAGTATAAAGAGGATTCTCTTTTACTTAATCTGGATAATACGTGCGTCCCTACCATGGAGAGAAATTATCTTATTTCGGATTACTATGAGATTGAATTTCCTAACTTGGCTAAGGCTAACTATATAGAGAATATCATTGAAATGTACAGAAGTGCTATTGTAAGTGATGACTCTATTGCTCGTATTAAGAAGGATACAGGTTGGGAGAACAGTAATCTTTATATAAGGGAACTTATAAATGTAGAACTTGTGGGAAATAGTATTCTACAGGTTAAGGTAGTTGCTCCGTCCAAACAAGAATGCGATATCATCATGCAGGTTGTTGATGATGTCATAAACGGTGCGACCGCTGAGATTAGCAAAAATTTCAGCTATAATCTTACATATTTGAGTGAAAATTATTCTGAAGATTTTAATGCTGAGATTACAAACAATAAGAAGGTGCTTGCTGATGATATATTGGCTGTAGATAGGAGTATAGCCGGTATTCCCGCGAATTTGTCCGAAAGGGAAAAGGTGGTTTACAGCGGATTTATAACAGATGGAGCGTTTGAGGGAAAGCAGCTTTCATACGAGAATGCGCTTACTATTCAGAATACTGTTGCGGAGAAAAAGGCTCTTGAACAGGCACAGGCAGATAAGGATGCCGGTAAGGCAGAAACCGTATCAGCTGCACCTGCAAAGGTATCAATAGTTAAAAATATGGTTCTGGGTATGATCGGAGGAATCTTTTTAGCTATAGTAATACTGATTGCCGGATATGCAGTGAACGACAGGCTTAAAACGGCGGATGATCTTGTGAGCGTATTTAAGTGCCCTGTACTTGAAGTGATTGATGATCCAAGCAGAAAGTTTGGGGACGGATTATTTGGTAAAATCGATAAGACGCTTGATGAGCTGTTATACCGCAGGAAAACATACAATGATACTCTTAGTCTTTCTGCCTCTCAGATAAAATTGGGAGTTAGCGGTATAAAAGGCGGTAATGTTTTATTGACCAATTCTTATGACAGTAATTGTGATGATAAGCCGGTCATGGATCTGGTGGACAAAGTAAAGAACCTTGCGGAATCGGGCGAAGAGTTTGCTGTCGAGTATGTGAACAGAGCCATCAGGAATGCCGTGGAGATTGAGAAGATTGTAAATATGGACTGTGCCGTAATTATTGAAAGACTTGGCAAGTCCAAATATGAAGATATCAACAAGACAATCGAACTACTGAAGAAGAGCAGGATTGAAGTGCTTGGAGCGGTTGTTATCGGATAAGGATGAGATAAATATATAAGCTATCGCTACGGATGATTGATAATCCGGAGGCGATAGCTTTGTTTATTTGTGAGAAAATTATTTTATCACGACTGCGCCGAGAATGTTGAGGCCAAGGTTCTTGGCAAGTTCAACTTCTTTTTCAATGTTTTCGTATGTTGATTCCCAGGTTTTTTCAAATAGAATCAGACCTGCAGAGGAGGTGACTTTATCAAGTGAATCTGTGTCACTGAGTATGCTGTTTGCTGTATCGACGGAAGCTTTGTTATCAGTAAGGTATTTTTTTATCTGAGACATATATTCGGCTTTTTCTTCTGAGAGTGAAGAACACATTATGATATCACCGGCTTTTTTGCCGGCTGCAAGTGTCAATATACTCTTGGAGACAAGTGCAAGTCCGTCGTTATTGCTCTTTGAGATGGAACCAAGCATAGGAAGCTTGAACGCGGATCTAAGGTCGTTCTCTGTCTTAAGATTGGGAGAAAGTGTATATTTAGCAGCCAATATCATAAGGACAGCAAATGCGCACATGAATGCTCCGAGTATTGCATATTTGATGTGAGTCTTCGCTGATACGGGTTCGGCATTAAGGGGGATTTCACCGTCTTCAATTGTGATGAGTTCTTCTTTGGTACCGTCATCAACAATTCTTCCAATCTTCATGTCAAAGACTATGCGCTGGTCCTCGTTAAGTGCGCCGTACATGGCACTTCCGCTTGTCAGCTGATTAACGGTTGTGGTCTGAAGTGAATTGAATTTGTACATAAGTTCTTCAGACTGATCTTTATCAAGTTCGCCATTTGGATCGTAGGAATCCATGTAGTTAAGAAGATCCTGTCTTACGATTTCTCTGGCGTTCTGGTATATCTCATAGGTATCAAGTGCAAGTTCTACTTCCTGCATCTCGGTTTCTGTGAGCTTTGGAGGTTGCTTTGATAAGTTTTTTGTATCTTTTGCAGGATCCGGAGTTGCGGTTGCGGCATCAGCCGTCTCATCGACAGGTGGTGCGGGCGGAGCTATAAAAGAATATGCGCCTCCGAGTATTGCGCCGATAATAGTGAATAACATGACTCTTTTCCAAAATTTAAGGATGTATTTGGTCATATCTTTAAGATCTATTTGAAGATTATCTCTGTAATTTTCCATATTAATAAATCCTTCCGTTAAGTGAATATTTTGTTTACATTGTATACTAGAATGGGTGGAATGGCAATTTGAAATTATGAATATGTTATATTGATATTGACTTTTTATTTTTTTAAGATTAAAATCCGTATATTAGGATAAATTCAAACAAGGCGGTTAGAAATTTTATGGGAACAAAAGATATTACAGAGAAGGCGCTTGAAGACTACAACGATGTATTTGCGGATATCGTTAATGTCCTGCTGTTCGATGGCACGGACTACGTGCGGCCGGATATCGGGCACAGATTTCCAATGGGAGCGATAGGCGTTACCCGGTTGTATCACTTGTGCTATACTATGGTTACAAGAAGAAATGGAACAAGGCAAAGACTTTGTATGACAGGATGGAAGTGCCTGACGGACTAAAAAAATATGTTTTTGATTACGGGATGAATCTGTTTCAGATAGCGTATCTTGACGATTCTACTGTAGGTAAATTTAAGAGTGATTTTAGGTTTGTGGCAGATTATTTTGTGCAGATGCGCAAGACGGGGAAATATGTCGCACCGGATGAGAAGATAACGCATGTTCAGGAAATGCTGAGCTTAATGAGTGCGTTGACAGATGATAGCAGGTTTGCAGACGTTTATGAGGATGTAAAAGGAAAGGAGCGTGTAAGTATGTGTACGGTTCTTGATGAGATTGAGACAAGAGGGATTGAGAAAGGTATTGAAAAAGGAATAGAGCAAGGAATTGAAAAAGGCAGAGACAATACTCTGATATCTTTGGTGCATGACGGCTTGCTGAATATCGAGATTGCAGCTGACAGGGCCGGAGTATCAATTGATGAGTTTAAGGCTATGATGAAAAAGGTATATGGTTGACATGACTATAAGAGATCGCATATTTGATAAGTTACATGAAATGAATATAACGCAAAAGGAATTTGCTAAACGTACGGGAATCGCGGAGAGTACGATAAGCGATTGGCGCAAGAAGAATACGAATCCCACAGCAGAGAAGATCATGATCATATGTAAAGTCCTGGATGTTTCGCCGCAGTGGCTGTTGTCCGGAATTGAGACGCACGGAGACAGAGGAAATCCTTCTGAATGGTATGCGATTGATGCTTTGACAGAAAGCGGACGACTTATTAAAGCATTCAATTCAATGGATAAAGCTCAGCAGGCGCGCCTTTTGGGATATGCGGAGGCGTTGAGTAATATGCCGGAATAATGGTGGGAGTATGCTTGATATGTAAGCATTCGAAGTGAAATTTTTGCTTATAGAATAGGCTTAATATTTGGAGAAAAGATGGGACAATTTTTAAATCCTGGAAAAAATTCATATATAGAGGCAGTAAATTCACAGATTTTTATAGATAAGTCTGAAATGATAGCTTTTTTGAATTCTGTCGTAAAGACTAAACAGAAATATGTAAGTGTGTCCAGACCTCGCAGGTTTGGGAAAACAATGGCGGCAGATATGATATGTGCTTATTATGACAGGGATGCCGACAGTAGAGAACTGTTTGAGTCATTGAGACTTGCCGGGTCTGATATATCATATAGTGATTTGGCATGGGATGAGTATCTGGGAAAATTTGATGTTATCAGAATTGTTATGACAGATTTTTTTGACTCGGATGCTTCTTTTAATGATGCTCTAAAAGAAATGCAGAGCATTATCTGTAGGGATATAAAGAAAAAATATCCGGATGTTGATTATTTCAATGATAAAGATCTGATAAAAACCATTGCGGATGCATACACAGAAAATGGAAGACAGTTGGTGTTGGTTATTGATGAGTGGGATGCTGTATTTAGGAATGGGAAAACAGATAAAGAAGAGCAGACCAGGTATCTTGATTTTTTGAGAATTCTTCTAAAGGATAAAAGCTACATAGCTTTGGCCTATATGACCGGAATTTTGCCGATAAAAAAATATGGCAGACATTCTGCACTTAATATGTTTACCGAATATTCCATGATGTTTCCCAGGCAGCTTGCAAGATATACCGGTTTTACCGAAGCGGAAGTGGTTGATCTATGCAATAAATATGGGCGTGATTATGAAACAATAAAGGCATGGTATGATGGCTATGAAGTCAGTGATATTATGCCGCCTGATCCTAATCATGAAGAACTAAGGAATACCGGTAATCCTCCGAAAAGTGATAGATACTTTTTATATAGTCCGTTATCTGTGGTTGAGGCAATTGGAACCGGTGTTATAAAGGATTATTGGAACAAGACTGAAAGCTATGAGGCGCTGGCTGATTATATCATAAAAGATTATGATGGGCTTAAAGAAGCGGTTACTTTGCTTATGGATGGAGCAAGGGTACATGTTGATACATCGACTTATCAGAATGATATGACCACATTTTCAGGAAGGGATGATATATTATCACTCCTTATTCATCTTGGATATTTGGGATATGATGACAATACAAGCGAAGTATATATTCCAAACAAAGAGATTTATGATGAGTTCAAAACATCTACAAAGGGCAGTGAGTGGACTGAAAGCTTTAAGGCATTTGAAATCTCACAAGAATTGCTAGAGGCAACATGGAATAAGGATTCTGATAAAGTAGCTGAGCTTATGGAACGGGCACATGATCTTGCCGGTAATAGAGCTTAAATATAATAAAGATGTGGATACTGCTCTTTCACAGATTAAGAAGCAAAAATACCCGGACAGGTTGGAGCACTATAAAGGAAATATGCTTCTTGTAGGAATTAATTATGATAAGAATGTTTCCAATACTGATAAGGATTTTAAGCATCATAAATGTATTATAGAGATGGCTTGAAAGGTAAAGAACGAGGATAACCATTAAAATGATGGCAAAAAGCTATTGATTCACCATCATTTTGATGGTTTAATTTATATATAAGGGGAATCCAGCTATGAATAAAAAATATATTACTCCAACCGGAATATCAGGGAAATCAATAAAGGAGCTAAGGCAAACTCTTGGAATGACACAGAAGGAATTTGCTGAGTTTTGTGCAGTGTCCAAGCCTACTGTTGAAAGGTGGGAAATGGGAGATAAAGAAGTGACAGGCCCGATAAACCTGATTAGCCAGCTTGTTATACTTCATCCGGAGATTGCTGATGAACTTAAGCTTCCGAAGAAAGAATATCCGCTTCGTATGTATTATTACTATAAGGATACCATCTGCACGGTTATGGATATTGATGAGGCAAAGCGACTTATTAGAATCAAGAATTATGCCAAAAATATCATGTTTAGAGCTTTTGGAGTGAATGAAACTCCCTCTTTTGAGGACTATGAAGAATTCATAGAATCGAGATGTTTTCCGAGGACAAGGGATAAGATGAAGATTATGCTTGAAGGTTTAGGCATTCCTTTTTACGATCCTATTCTGATTGTTGAAAAAACAGGTGGACGCATGGCTGAGGATGATTTTTGGATAAAGATTGAAAGGTGAGATCATGATAGAACTTTTAGCGGAAGAATTAAGAAGCTTCAGCAGACAATCATCAAAGGGAAATCAGCTTAAGGGCTGTAAGGATGGCAAATGGTACAAGGCTGATTATGCCGGTTATGAAGGGCTTGCAGAATATGTTATATCGGCTCTTTTGAAGTTTTCGTCTTTGGAAGAAGATGAGTTTGTAAGATATGAGCTTACTGATATTAAATATAAAGATAGCGTGCTAATGGGCGTGGAAAGTAGAGATTTTCTGCACGATGATTGGCAGATTGTGACTTTGGAAAGGCTGTTTAAGACTAGCTATGGTCGTGGCCTCAATTCGATGATCTATTCTATTGAAGATCATACTGAAAGAGTAAAAAGTATGGTGAATCAGGTTATTCGGATTACCGGGATAGAGGACTTTGGGCAATATATTCAGAAGATGTTTGCGATAGATGCTTTTTTTCTTAATGAGGATAGACATACACATAATATTGCGGTTCTCATGAACGGAAAGGGAGAGTATAAGAAATGCCCTATTTTTGATAACGGGGCAGGCTTATTGTCAGACACAACGCTGGATTATTCGTTGGGAAAAGATCCTATAACGTTAATGGGAACGGTTAAGGCCAAATCTGTTTGCCAGAGCTTTGAGGAGCAACTTGAAATTGCAGAGAGATTGTATGGAAACAATATCAAGTTTTCTTTTACCAAGAAGGATGTGGAGAAAATCTTGAAAGCTGCGGATAAGTATGGAAGCGAAGTGATTGATCGTGTACGTGATGTGATTTATGAACAGATGAGGAGATATTTGTATCTTTTCTGATTAGAATAAGGCGAAAGTGAGACTTGAACATGCGAACCCATAAGCAAAAGAAGCTGACCATAAAACGCATAATCCTCAAAAAGACCGGCGGTCTCTGCGCAAAGTGCGGCAAGCCGCTCACACTCGAAAAGACAACTATTGACCACCTTATCCCCAAGTATAGAGACGGAACGGATGAGCTCAGCAACCTGATACCTATGTGCAAGCACTGCAACAAACAGAAGGGATCGAGGATTGTGGAAGAGGGGGAATTGGCGTATCTTGAGCCGTTTTAAAGGTACGGATAAATATATAGGAGCAGTCACATATGTGGCAGCTCCTTATATTAAAATAAAT
>JAEEGI010014861.1_pt1 | contig 16303 bp, 15 predicted proteins | sample 8958751 | NCBI WGS metagenome assembly JAEEGI01 (sample SAMN16246545, study PRJNA631951) | gut metagenome | biome: gut microbiome; feature: rumen; material: KS-attached | host: Bos | place: Iran: Karaj | collected 2018-10
CAGAACGTCGTGAGACAGTTCGGTCTCTATCTATCGTGGGCGCAGGAGTCTTGCGTGGTGCTGACACTAGTACGAGAGGACCGTGTTGGACAGACCTCCGGTTTACCGGTTGTACCGCCAGGTGCACTGCCGGGTATCCGCGTCTGGATTGGATAAGCGCTGAAAGCATCTAAGTGCGAAGCCAGCCGCAAGATGAGGACTCCACCAAAGGGTCGTCATAGACGATGACGTTGATAGGGTGCAGGTGTAAAGACGGTGACGTCAAAGCCGAGCACTACTAATTGCCCGAATACTTTCGCCATGCTGATATTATCAGATGTAATGAAGTCTGTGAAGACGGAGTCAAGCTTCATGTCTTGTGTGAAGATAGTCAATACCCACACGTTTGCGGATAGATCGTAAATGGTAAATCCGTAAATCGTAAATTCTATCAGGTGGTTATTGCAGCGGGGTCCCACCTCTTCCCATTCCGAACAGAGAAGTTAAGCCCGCCTGCGCCGATGGTACTGCAATGCAATGCGGGAGAGTAGGAAGCCGCCATCTTTTTTAAAGAAGAGCCCTGAGTCATCAATGACCCAGGGCTTCTTTTTTATATATTCCTATTATCCTACTTAATGATCATTTTACCGTTAAATCTGTATAAATCCTTGGCTGTTTTCTCTAGAATATGTACCTTTGTGAAATAAAGGTATGAGATAAAGAAATATAATGTTTAAATAGTAAAATATTTTATATATGGGAATCCTTGATATTATTGCAGTGGTAGCGTTGGTGGTTATTGGTGGATTTATTTATTGGAATAAGAAAAATGGATAGATCTAGATGACTCGTTTGGGTATAACAGATATATGAAACGCATCTGGATCTGTCTGATAAGTGTGGCTGTATTCTTTTCATGTAATGGACAGAAAGGCAGCGATTTCCCGAAGGATGATACCATCCAGGAGATAGAATTCGTGAAGGGTGTAACGGAAAAAGAGGAAAAAGAATCTCCCTCTATGTATGATGAGCGTTATGGTACTCCGTTAGATGATAAAGAAGCCAAACCTAAAGACGATTTGGTGAAAGAACCTGAGGAAGATGATATATTCGGGTTTGATGGAAATTATTGATTTTGTCGTATAAATTCCATCTTTTTCGGCATCTTCTGCCATTTCCCATTCTGCGACAGTTTCAGTTGACTACCTTCCTCCTGGCGGAAAACATAGAGCGAATCGTTCTCACGTACCAGTGAGGCAATGAGGTCTTCGCTGCCGAATTCGTTGATCATCGTCAGTTTGGCTTTCTTCTCTTTGACTTCTGCACTGGTGATGAGCCAGATGAAATTGTTGACCTTCTTGCCCATATAGCCTGGAAGCGATCCGTAGAAGTCTTGACCTGGTATCGTGATACTCTCGTCGCAGAGGTCGATTTTAAGAAATACGCCATATTCATTATTAAAAAGGTACGCGCGAAAATCATCACATGGTGTCTGTGCAAATAGCGGAAGGGTCACCATGCAGAGAAATTCCACAATAAATAACTTCTTCATATTCAATGCTTTTTCTTATTTGCTGACAAAGTTACTAATCTATATCATTTTTTCCTCCAAATGATTAAAAAAATTAGGTAAAAGGTTCTGATTTTAGAAAAATTTAAGTATCTTTGCAGCCAATTATAATTGAAAAGATGGCAAAAAAGCAGTTAATGCCAGACTACATCTTCGAGTCAAGTTGGGAAGTCTGCAACAAAGTAGGGGGAATCTATACAGTCCTTTCGACACGTGCCAAGACCCTACAGGAGGCACTTCAGGACAAGATAGTTTTTATCGGTCCTGATTTTTGGAAAGAGCACGAGAGCCCGTATTTCAAGGAGGATAAGACCCTCTTTGCTGAATGGCAGTGCGAAGTACAGGAGCAGGGGCTCAAGTTAAGGGTAGGTCGCTGGACCATTCCAGGTGAACCTCTCGCAATTCTGGTGGATTTTAATCCGTTCTTCGAAAAGAAGAATGAAATATATGGTTGGCTGTGGGAGAACTATGGCGTAGACTCTTTGCATGCTTATGGCGATTACGACGAAGCTTCTATGTTCTCATATGCGGCTGCCTTGGTGGTTGAGAGTTTCTACAACCATTATCTGAACAGCAGTCAGAAGGTGATTTATCATGCTAATGAGTGGATGTGCGGTCTTGGTGCCTTGTATATCAACAAGAAGCTGCCCCAGATCGGTACCGTCTTTACCACTCATGCTACGAGCATCGGCCGTTCGATTGCTGGCAATATGAAGCCTCTCTATGATTATCTCTTCGCTTATAATGGCGACCAGATGGCTGGCGAGCTCAATATGCAGTCGAAGCATTCTATCGAGAAGCAGACGGCTCACTATGTTGACTGCTTCACTACGGTGAGTGACATTACAGCTAAGGAGTGTGTTGAGCTGCTCGATAAGCCTGTCGATGTCGTTTTGCCCAATGGATTTGATAATAGTTTTGTGCCCAGTGCCCAGACTTTCAGTCGCAAGCGCAAGGCAGCCCGTCGCAAGATGCTTGATATCGCCAACGCCTTGTTGGGTGAGGATCTTGACGACGATACATTGCTCATTTCCACTTCAGGCCGTTACGAGTTCCGCAATAAGGGTATCGACGTGTTTGTGGAGGCCATGAACCGTCTGCTCCGCGATCGCGAACTGAAGAAGAAGGTGGTGGCTTTTATCGAGGTACCAGGTTGGGTAGGGGAGCCCCGCAAGGATCTGCAGGCTCGTCTGGAGGAAGGCAAGAAATACGATACGCCACTCGACGTGCCACAGGTGACCCACTGGCTCCACAACATGAGCCACGACAACGTGCTTGGCATGCTGAAATACTACGATATGCACAACCGTAAGGAGGAAAATGTGAAGGTAATCTTCCTGCCTTGCTACCTCGATGGCAAAGACGGTATTGTCAACCTGCCATATTACGACATCGTGCTGGGTAACGATCTCTGTATCTACCCGTCATACTATGAGCCTTGGGGCTATACGCCGCTGGAGGCTGTGGCATTTAAGGTGCCTTGTATCACTACCGACCTCGCAGGTTTCGGCCTTTGGGCTAATTCTGTCTTCGGTCATGATGGCGAGCTCAAAGACGGCGTAAAGGTGATCCATCGTACGGATTACAACTACTCAGAGGTAGCCGATAATATCAAGGATACGGTTGCTGCTTTCTCTACGATGACAAAGAAGGAGGTCGATACATGTCGCAAGAATGCCGATGCTCTGTCGAAGAAGGCGCTCTGGAGTGAGTTCATCAAGTATTATTACGAGGCTTACGATATTGCGCTCAGCAAGGCTGAAGCCCGTAAGGAATCCAGTAAATAAATAAAATTCACATAATAACATTGAAAAATTATGAAGATTAAAGCAGATTACGCAAACGATCCCGCATGGAAGGTGTTGACCGTCAGAGCCACCTTGCCAGAGGAATTGAAGTGTTTGGACGAGATTGCCCACAACATGTGGTGGGTGTGGAACCACGAGGCACGCGACTTGTTCCGTGAGCTCGATGTCGATATCTATCACGACGTGAGACACAATCCCGTGATGCTGTTGGAGCGTCTCAGCTTTGAGCGCAAGGAGGCCATCCTGAAGGATAAGGCCCTGATGAAGCGCATCAAGGATGTCTATGAGAAGTTCCGCAAATATATGGACGTGAAGCCCGATACAAAGCGCCCCTCTGTTGCTTACTTCTGTATGGAGTACGGTATGCACTCAGCCCTGAAGATCTACTCTGGTGGTCTGGGTATGTTGGCTGGTGACTATGTGAAGGAGGCTTCCGATTCTAACGTCGACATGTGCGCCGTTGGTTTCCTCTATCGTTTTGGTTATTTCAAGCAGAGCCTCTCTATGGACGGCCAGCAGATTGCCAACTACGAGACTCAGAACTTCGGTTCACTGCCCATCGAGCGTCAGCTCGACAAGGATGGCAATCCTCTGGTTATCGATGTACCTTACAACAACTATCAGGTTCACGCTTACGTATGGCGTGTAAACGTTGGTCGTGTAAAGCTGTATCTGCTTGATACTGACAACGACATGAACTCAGAGTTCGACAAGCCTATCACCCACGCCCTTTATGGTGGTGACTGGGAGAACCGTCTGAAGCAGGAGATCCTGCTCGGTATCGGTGGTATCCTGTTGCTGAAGAAACTGGGTATCAAGAAGGATATCTATCACTGCAACGAGGGTCACGCAGCACTCTGTAACCTGCAGCGTCTGTGCGATTATATCGATGAGGGTCTTACCTTCAACCAGGCTATGGAGCTCGTTCGTGCTTCTTCACTCTATACTGTTCACACCCCAGTGCCCGCTGGTCACGACTACTTCGACGAGGGTCTGTTTGGTAAGTACATGGGTGGTTATCCTGCCAAGCTCGGTATCTCTTGGGATGAGTTCATCGGCATGGGTCGTACCAATCCCGACGATCACGGTGAGAAGTTCTGTATGTCTACCTTCGCTTGCAACACCTGCCAGGAGGTCAATGGTGTATCCATGCTGCACGGATGGGTATCTCAGAAGATGTTTGCCCCCATCTGGAAAGGCTACTATCCTGAGGAGAACCACGTGGGCTACGTTACCAACGGTGTTCACTTCCCCACATGGGTGGCTACAGGCTGGCTGACGAGGATCTATGAGAAGTATCTCGATCCTAAGTTTGTCAGTGATCAGTCTAATGAAAAGCTCTGGGAGGGCATCTACAACTGTCCCGATGATGAGTTTTGGGCTACACGTCTGGATATGAAGCAGAACCTGATCTACTACATCAAGAATCAGTTCCGTGATACTTGGCTGAAGAATCAGGGTGATCCCTCACGCGTTGTATCTCTGCTGGAGTCTATGGATTCCAACAGGTTGATCATCGGCTTCTGCCGTCGTTTCGCTACCTATAAGCGTGCTCATCTGCTGTTTACCGATCTGGATCGTCTTTCTAAGATTGTGAACAATCCCGATCGTCCTGTGATGTTCCTCTTTGCTGGTAAGGCTCACCCCGCTGATGGTGCTGGTCAGGGTCTCATCAAGAAGATCTACGAGATTTCACAGCGTCCTGAGTTCCTGGGCAAGATCATCTTCCTCGAGGACTACGACTTCCTGCTGGCTCGTCGTCTTGTATCAGGTGTTGATATCTGGATGAACACACCTACACGTCCTCTCGAGGCATCAGGTACATCTGGTGAGAAGGCCGAGATGAACGGTGTTGTAAACCTCAGTGTGAAGGACGGCTGGTGGCTCGAGGGCTATCGTGAGGGTGCAGGATGGGCACTCACCGAGAAGCGTACCTACCAGAATCAGGGCTATCAGGATCAGCTCGACGCAGCTACCATCTACGGCCTGCTCGAGAACGAGATCATTCCTCTCTACTACAATAAGGATAAGAAGGGTGTTTCTAAGGGTTGGTGCAAAGTCATCAAGAACTCTATCGCCCAGATTGCTCCTCACTATACCATGAAGCGTCAGCTCGACGATTACTATTCTAAGTTCTATGAGAAGGAGGCTAAGCGCTTCAAGGAACTCTCTAAGAATGACAACCGTCTGGCTAAGGATCTGGCTCAGTGGAAGGAGACCGTTGTTGAGCGTTGGGATGCTATCAACGTCGTATCATCTGAGTGGAACTTCCCCTCTAACGGTGCCGAAGCTGGTCAGAAGTACACGCTGAAGTTCGTTGTCAACGAGCAGGGTCTCGATGATGCAGTAGGTCTGGAGAAGGTTAACGTTCTGCTCGACAAGAACGGCGATGAGAAGGTATTCTCTGTAGAGCCTCTGAAGATGACAGGCCACGAGGGCAACAACTACACCTTCGAGGCTGAGTTGGCTCCCCGCCACTTCGGTCAGTACAAGAGCGCCATCCGTATGTATCCTAAGAACAAGAACCTGCCTCACCGTCAGGACTTCTGCTACGTGAAGTGGTTCGAGCTGCCTGCATTCCACGGATAATCGGTTGTCTGTGAGACAGATATGAATAAGTGAAGCGCCCGGGTTCATTCGAACTCGGGCGCTTTGTAATTCTCTTCGATGTATTGTCCTAACGGGTTGTCAGCGTTTCTTCGCGCAGTGTTCTCGATACATGCCGACATCCTTCTGTGCAGACTGTCGATGGCTTGCAGCTTGGTGCGATGCGTCGCATCGTCACAGCGCGTTTTGGTCGTCGCCAGCTTGATGAGCTCTGAGCCCATGCGTTGTACCGAGTCGTTCAACTGCTGCCATTGGTTGTTCAGTCTGGTGCCTGATACCCTCGAAGGCTTGGGCGGCAGGTTCATCTCCAGGGCGATGGTGCCTGGCTCCAGCATAAAACTCACGTTGCAATCCTTCATCCTTTTCAGGTAAGCCTTGCAGAAGCGGCTGGTCTCTGTGGTGCCTGTCACGTAGAACTTCCCTTGGTCCACGATAGCCATCCCCAGCAGCCTTTCTGGTTCATTCTCCAGAACAATGCAGATGGTATCGCCCTGTTCCAGCTGGCGTGCGAATCCGTCTATCTGATAACGATCAGACTGGCAGGAGGTAACCAGAGCCGTGAGAAGTGAAAAGTTTCGAAAAGCTCTCCACATTCCACATTCCACATTCCTCATTCCACATTATATAATATAGAGGTCGCTGATGCTCTTGTTGTCAATCACGCGACGGATAGACTCAGCAAACATATCTGCCACACTCAGCTGCTTTACCTTCGCACAGCGCTGGGTGTAGGGGATAGAGTCAGTGAAGATAATCTCCTCGAGCGCAGATTCCTGTACACGATCGCTGGCAGGACCACTCATCACACAGTGCGAAGCACAAGCACGCACCGTCTTGGCTCCATGCTCCTTCATCAGGTCGGCAGCCTTCGTGATGGTACCAGCTGTGTCTACCATATCGTCGACGATGACCACGTTCTTGCCTTCCACCTCACCGATAATCTGCATCGAGGCCACCACGTTGGCTCTGGCACGCGTCTTGTTGCAGAGCACGAGCGGACAGTTCAGATACTTGGCGTAGGTGTTGGCACGCTTCGAACCACCCACATCGGGCGATGCGATGACGAGGTCGTCGAGGTGCAGGCTCTGGAGGTAGGGGATGATGACGCCCGATGCGTAGAGATGGTCTACAGGCACATCGAAGAATCCCTGTATCTGGTCAGCGTGCAGGTCCATCGTGATCACTCTGTTCACGCCAGCCACACTCAGCAAGTCGGCAACGAGCTTGGCACCTATGCTCACACGGGGCTTGTCCTTACGGTCCTGTCGTGCCCATCCGAAGTAGGGGATCACGGCGTTGATGGTACGGGCTGAGGCACGCTTGGCAGCATCGATCATCAGCAGCAGCTCCATCAGGTTGTCGCTGTTGGGGAATGTGCTCTGAACGAGGAAGACGTCGCGCCCACGGATGCTCTCTTCGTAGCTGACGGCAAACTCTCCGTCAGAGAACTTGGTGATGAGCAGCTGTCCTAATGGGCAGCCCAGGCTTTGGCAGATTTTCTCTGCGAGGTACTTGGTAGCAGTACCCGAAAATACCATGTAAGAGTTATTGTCTGACATTGTTATTGATGTTTATAATCATACTTTCAGTTCTTATAGCGCCCCTGTCTCATTCGATGGTCTTGCGCAGCTTCTCGAAGTGCAGCAGCAGTTCCTTGTAGTCGATCTCGTTGTGGATGTTGAAACGGTTCCACAGGTCGCCGCAAATCACGATACCTCCGAATCCCAGATCCTTGGCCTCCCTCACGTTGTCGAGGTTCATGCCGCCCAGGGCGAACACCTTCTTGTCGATCAGTCCTTGGCGCGAGGCCTCCATCAGCTCTTCGCGGCTGAACGACTGCTTCTCGTCGGGATTCGTCTGACTGTCATAGATAGAGTGCAGGAACACATAGTTCGAGTGGCGCTTGGCCTCCTTCAGCTCGCTGATGGCGTGACAAGTACGCGACAGGTTCCCTTTATAGCCCGTAGGGGGTTCTGTGAACGCGTCGTCGATGTGTATGCCTTTCAGCCTGTACTCATCTTTCAGATAGAAGTGTCCGTGTACGATGATCTTACTGTGATAGTCGTCACCCAGCAGTGTCAGCAGTCTTTCTGAGAACATCGGTGCTGCTCCTGGCTTATACAGGTGCAGATTCTCCAGACCTTCCTCGAAAAGGTTTGCAAGAATCTTGTCTTCTTCAACGAAGAAGGTGGGTTTGGTCATGACTATTAGTTTCATTTTCTCACTCTCATCTCTGTTCTGTGGTGCAAACTTACTCATTTTTTTCGATATTCAGCCTTCTTTGGCTAAAAAAATGTCATTCGAGGTGTGTTTTTTCAGAAAAATGTCGTAATTTTGCATCCCGAAAAGAGGAAAAGAACTGAAAAGTTATATTTTAATAGGTCAATTAGTAATTTGTAAATTTGTAAATAGTAAATCATCATGATGAAAGCATTTGTATTTCCCGGACAGGGAGCGCAGTTTGTAGGAATGGGTAAAGAACTTTACGAAACCAATCCTATGGCAAAAGAACTTTTTGAGAAAGCTAATGATATTCTTGGCTATCGTATCACCGATATCATGTTCGATGGTACCGACGAGGAGCTGAAGCAGACGAAGGTCACTCAGCCAGCCGTTTTCCTCCACAGCGTGATCTCAGCCCTTTGCATGGGTGAGGCCTTCGATCCCAAGATGACTGCTGGTCACTCTCTGGGTGAGTTCTCTGCGCTTACCGCAGCTGGCGCACTCAGTTTCGAGGATGGTCTGAAGCTTGTCTATGCCCGTGCGATGGCCATGCAGAAAGCCTGTGAGGCTCAGCCCTCAACGATGGCAGCCATCATCGCTCTCCCCGATGAGAAGGTCGAGGAGGTATGTGCTGAGGTCAGCAAGATGGGCAAGGGTGTCGTCGTTCCTGCCAACTATAACTGCCCTGGTCAGCTCGTGATCTCTGGTAACGTAGAGGCTATCGAGGAGGCTTGCGAGCAGCTGAAGGCTGCTGGTGCCAAGCGTGCCCTTGTGCTCAAGGTGGGTGGTGCCTTCCATTCTCCGCTCATGCAGCCTGCTAAGGACGAACTCCAGGCAGCTATCGAGGCCACTGAGATCAAGACCCCGAAATGCCCTGTATATCAGAATGTTGACGCTAAGCCTCATACCGATCCCGCAGAGATCAAGGCTAACCTCATCGCGCAGCTTACCAGCTCAGTACGCTGGACTCAGAGCGTGCAGAATATGATTGCCGACGGTGCTGACGACTTCACTGAGTGTGGTCCTGGCAAAGCCCTCCAGGGAATGATTGTCAAGATCAACAAGGAAGTCTCTGCTCACGGTATAGAGTAATTTCTCAGGCACGGATTACACGGCTCTCTCCGAGAGTCACGGCTAAAAATATAAAACCGTGTAAATCCGTGTAACCCGTGCCAATTTTAAAACCCAATAACAGAAACCCCAAATGAAACAAAAAGCTATTGTCTATCAGATTTTCACTCGTCTGTATGGAAATAAGAATACGACGAGGAAAGAAAATGGCACCATTGAAGAGAACGGATGTGGTAAGATGAACGACTTCACACCCACAGCCCTGAAACATATCAAGGAGATGGGTGTGACCCATATTTGGTACACAGGTATCATCCGTCATGCTACCCAGACCGATTATTCAGCCTATGGCATTCCCAAGAACCATCCCGCAGTGGTGAAGGGTAGGGCAGGATCCCCTTACGCCATCACCGACTACTACGATGTCGACCCCGATCTTGCTGTCGATGTCAACAAGCGCATGCAGGAGTTCGAGGCCCTCATCGAGCGCACCCACAAGGCTGGCATGAAGGTCATCATCGACTTCGTACCCAACCATGTAGCCCGCCAATATCACTCCATCTGCAAGCCAGCCGGTGTAAAAGATCTTGGTCAGGATGACGATCCCTCTCAGGGCTTCTCTCCGCAGAACAATTTCTACTATTGTCCGGGTCAGCGCTTCACCCCCTATTTCGACCTCTATCATGGTGAGAGGGAACCTTATCTCGAAGAGCCGGCCAAGGCGACGGGTAACGACTGTTTCCACAATGCGCCAGGCATGAACGACTGGTACGAGACCGTCAAGCTCAATTATGGTCTCGACTATTATGCTGGTCGCGTGGGGCACTTCAATCCGATTCCCGATACCTGGGGCAAGATGACCGATATCCTGCTCTTCTGGGCCCGCAAGGGTGTCGACGGCTTCCGCTGCGATATGGCTGAGATGGTGCCCGCCGAGTTCTGGCACTGGGCCACAGACAAGGTGAAGTATGTCCACCCCGACATCATCTTCATCGGCGAGGTCTATAACCCCGCAGAGTACCGTAACTACCTGGCTGCAGGCTTCGATTACCTCTACGACAAGGTCGGCATGTACGACACCCTGCGCGAGGTGATGAGAGGCAACCAGTCGACCCACGCCATCACGGGCGCCTGGCAGCAGACCGACGATATCCGCGACCACATGCTCTACTTCCTCGAGAACCACGACGAGCAGCGCATTGCCAGCTCCTTCTTCGCTGGTAACGCCCGCAAGGGTGTGCCTGCACTCGCCGTCTCAGCCCTTCTCCAGCAGAATCCGCTCATGATCTACGCTGGTCAGGAGTATGGTGAGCAGGGAATGGATCGCGAGGGTTTCAGCGGACACGACGGACGTACCACGATCTTCGACTACTGGAGCGTTCCGACCCTTGTCCGTGCGGCCACCCGCAAGCTCACGAAGGATGAGAAATCGCTCAAGGAAATGTATGATAAAATCATAGCAATTGCAACGACAGAGAAAGCCGTTTTGGAGGGAGTCTCCTTCGACCTCATGTATGTCAACGACGACACCCACCAGCAGTACGCCTTCCTGCGCAAGGCTGGCTCCGAAGCATTGCTCGTGGTAGCCAACTTCAGCGAGTTGCCGACCACGATGGATGTGACGATCCCTGCCCACGCCTTCGACTATCTGAAGCTCCACGAGCGCAAGAACGTCACTGCCGTCGACCTGCTCACGGGCAAGGAGATCAAGCGCCAGATGCGTCGCGACTGCTACGTCTCCGTCGACGTGGAGCCCCTCGGAGCCGTCGTCCTCAAATTCAAAGCCTGACAGACTATGGCAGATTATATCCTGAACGATCACAACAAAGAGGAGTTCCCGCCTGCGCATACCGCAGAGCATCTGCTCAACCAGACGATGATCCGCATCTTCGGCTGCGAGCGCTCATACAACGCTCATGTCGAGCGCAAGAAGAGCAAGATGAGCTTCTATCTCGACCACAAGCCGACGCGACAGGAAGAGAAGGAAATCGAACGCCGCATGAACGAACTCATCGATGAGGATCTACCCGTTACCTTCGAGTTTGTTACGCGCGACAATCTGCCTGAGGGCATCGATGCCGACCGTCTGCCTGATGACGTTTCCGACACCATCCGTCTGGTGCGCATCGGCGACTACGATGTCTGCCCCTGTATCGGCAAGCATGTGCGCTCCACCTCCCAGATAGGCCGCTTCGAGATGCTTGGCACCAACTGGGACGAACACGAGCGCTCCTTCCGCGTCCGTTTTAAAATCGTATAGACAACACAGATATATGAAGAAGATGTCAATTTTTATAGTGGTTGTAGTCGTGCTTGTTGCGGCAGGGTTCGTGAGTTGTAAGTTCATCAGAGGCCAGATCCTCGATGGCCCCGGCATGGAGCGTGATACGACGCAAATTCTCGAGCAGAAACAGGATACTGTGGCATCCATCGCTCAGGTGCAGGATACGCAGGATACTGCAGCTGCTCAGGCTTTCGTGGAGAAATTCTACAAAGAGTGGGTGGGGGAGGATGTCCTCAATTATGACTATCCGAAACAGCACATTACCCCAGCTCTCCTGCAGTATCTGGCTGATGCCTACGAATTTGATTGCGAAGGTGAGTGTCTGGCAACCTGGAAGTTCTTCTATGAGGGTGGCGGTGATGTCGCTCAGTTGATGTCACGCCAGATAACCGCTCGCGACGGCAACCATGTACTCGTTGAGAACAAGTACGACAACTATGAATACGACGTGCTTCTGACGCTGGTAAAGGACGGCGATACGTTCAAGATCGACAGCCTGAAGCAGGAAAAATCAGAGTATTTGAATAACTGACCGGATTGTTCGGCTGATATTCTCTTGCGCCACCTCCTTCTTCATCGCTTCTTCGAGTGCGATGCCGGGAGGGTTGATGCATTCCACATAAGTGAAACCTGCCTGCAACAGTTGGTCGCGGTCGCTGATTCTGCCTGCAATCAGACAGACTGGCGCATCGCCTGAGTGCTGCAGGATACCCATCGGCAGCTTGCCCATCAGCGTCTGACGGTCGGCAGAACCCTCACCAGTGATAACGAGGTCGGCGCCTGCCACAAGTTCATCGAAACGGATCGTCTCGAGCAGCAGCTCTATGCCCGGCTTGCAGTCGGCATCGAGATACTGTAGGAACGCATAGCCGAGTCCGCCGGCGGCACCCGCTCCCTTCATCGTCGAACGGTCGTAGCCGAAGTGGCGGGCAGAGATCTCTGCGAACCGTTGGGCTTGTTTGTCCAGCTGAATGACCATCTCGGGTGTAGCCCCTTTCTGTGGGGCGAACACATGGGCGGCGCCATTCTCGCCACAGAGCGGATTTTCCACATCTGATGCAATCGTGAAGCGCACATCGTGCAAAGCCTCGATACCGTCCCATCCCCCGTTGGGATTGAAGATGTCTATCAGAGCCTTGAGCATCCCCTTTCCTGCATCGCTGATAGCGCTGCCGCCGAGACCCACGATGACGTGTCTGGCTCCTTTCTTGACAGCATCAGCCACCAACTGGCCCGTGCCGTAGCTGGTGGCCACCATCGGGTTGCGCTCCTCACGAGTCAAGAGGGTCAGTCCGCTGGCTTCTGCCATCTCCACGACGGCCGTCTGGTTTTTCAACAGGTAGCGGGCAGAGACAAGTCGCATCAGCGGGTCTCTCACCGTCAACGCCACCAACTCACCGCCGATGGCCGCATGGAAGGCTTCCATGAATCCCTCACCGCCGTCGCTGACGGTCACCTGTCTGATCTCCGCATCAGGGTACACGCTCCTGACACCTGCTGCCGCCGCCTGATTGGCCTCACCTGACGCGAGACAGCCCTTGAATGAGTCTATTGCTACGATGACCTTTTTCATATCCAGCCGGGTTTGTTTTATAGAGTATTGATGGTCTTTTGCAGCGCCTCCAGGAATCGGGCAGCGTGCGAGCCGTCCATCTGCGCGTGATGGAACTGGAAGGAGATGGGCAGCGTGGTCTTCAGCCAGCCCTTGCGATAGCGGCCCCATGCCACGAAGGGATTGGTGTAGATGCCGCTGTACTGGTTGACGATGCTATCGAGTTCCGTGCCCGTCACTGCCGACGTGCCGACAATCACGGCCCCATCGTCTAAGATGTCTTGACAGCTCTGTCTGATGGTCTCCGTCAGATGCAGGTAATTGGCATTGAACGCCTCCAGGTCATCGCTGACGGCAACGTCGCAGAAACTGAGTCCGCCCTTCACGTTATCCACAATCATGTTGATGGCCATACGGTCATATTTGTACAGCTTCCATTCCGTACCGTTGCCCGTCTGTAGCCTTTGGGGCAGCATGTAGAACTCCTCTATCCCCGATGCCGCCTTGCCGATGCACCAGCACAGCAGCATGTTGAACTTCATGCCGCGCCGACGGCTCACCTTACAGAGTCTCGTCACGTCGAAGGTCTTCGTGAGCGTCACCATCGGCATGGACGACTTCGTCCACAGCTTGAACGGGATGGCCCTTTTGGTCTCGTTGGGATCAATTTCCTGTCTCATATTCAATTTTTGATGGCAAAGGTAGTAATTATTCCACGATTATTTGTATCTTTGCACCAATTATTTAGGATTGTTTATGACAAAAGTTAGGATTCAAACCATGCTGGGCAAGATGGCCTTGTTGTTTTTCTCCCTGATGCTGACATTGACGGCACAGGCAGATGTGTTGGGAGAGTATAGTTTCGAGGGGACATTGGGTGATAAGATTCCCGTCAGGTTGAAGTTCGCTGTGAATGGTGAAGAGATTGCCGTGGGCGAGATCTATTATCCCAAGGCGAAGAACCCAGCACCCATATTGGTTGTCGGCGCACCAACGAATGATGATGGCTGGTATTACCTGAAAGAATACCAAAGCGACGGTACCATCACGGGAACGATGTATTTCAGGATTGTGGAGGAAGAAAACGAGGAACCCTATATCGCAGAAGGCACCTGGACGAATCCGAGGACTGAGAAATCCTTTCCGATGAAGAATTTCACCACGAACGATGATGCCCTCACCGGACGTATCGATGTCACTGACTATCTCGACTACGAGGATCCTCAGAACATCGGGCGCGAGTATGTCTATTCCATCTGGAATCCCAATTGCCAATCGATGATGGGCGGCCACGTGAACTTCCGTGGGGCAGGCAAGTACAAGCTGCATTTCGAGGTTTGCAATGTGCCCAACAATATCGCTGAGGGAAGGAGTGACCCCGACCGTCCAGCGGTCCTTGGCGAGGCCACCCACGACTATTTCATTTATGAGAACGTCAACGACTGCGGCTACGGTTTCAGTGCCCATTTCTTCAAGAAGTTCGTGGTGCTGAAGACGATCACCCCGTATGAAACCCTCAACTGCTTCGGCGCCGGCGTCGCCTTCGACGGCGTCTACATCAAGGTGAAGCAATAGGGGATATGGATAGTGTAAAATTTTGAGATTTCTACATATTTTCCATAAAAACATTTTGAGATTTGCCCAAAAATGCCGAGGTTTATTGAACCCCTTCTATGTCGTAAAAGCCCCGATAGAATGAACTATCGAGGCTTTCTTTAGATTCAGGGGACTAATACCCCATGCAACTCGTTGCTCCAAGAGCTGTCAGCACTGCTGAGATGATCGATGCGAGAATCTGCAGCGTCCACTTAAGCGTTTCCTTTTTTGTCATACGCTACCTCCTTTCTGATTAGCTACCAGTGTCGAAGCCACCGCCGTTGTCGCCGCTGCCGTTCTTGGTGAAGGTCTTGCTTGCTACCTCAGAGGATACACCATTCTTGATGGCGATTGCCTTCACGAGTACGGTATCAGTCAGAGTGAATGCCTCACTGTAGAGCTGACTCTCTGCCGTTGGTGCGCTGCCATCTACCGTGTAACGGATCTCTGCGCCCTCAGGACCGCTCAGTGTAACCTGAGTCGTGTTGTCGAACGGAGTCTCACCGCTGATGGTAGGAGCGTCTACGCTCTCAGCCTGCGAACCACTGTTACCACTATTCCCGTTGTTCTCGCCTGAGCCTGAGCCGCTGTTGCCGCCCTGCTGGCTTCCACCGTTGCCGCTGTCGGAGTCTTCGCTCTTCAGGAGGCTCTCCACGTTGATGAACTCGGCCTGCTTCAGGAACTGACGGCTGGAGATATTGTTCTCCTGCTCCTGTTCGGGGAGGAATCGGATGTGCAGACCCTTGACGTGAGAGTTCACGTTGAACTTGTCCTTGCTCACTGCACCGCCCTTGTTGCACTCCAGCGTGGTGTAGAACGTGCCGAGGCCCTCGATCTTCACCTTCTTCGAGTTGAGCAGCATCTCGATCAGGCAGCTGCGGAACTTCTCCAGCACACCGTACACGACGTCGGGGGTGTAGATACTTCCGTGCTCGCTGATGTGGGTTGCCAGCTTGCGGGTGTTCAGACTCTCAAGGTTCTTCACTCGGCCGTACCACTTACCGAAAGCCTGAGAGTACGAGTTCTGATTCTGGTACACTTCATAGATAATCTTTGCCATACTTTTAAATGTTTTTCATGGTATTAGACTTGCTTGCGGCCAGCTACATCGGGTGGCCGACGTCCCGCTAATTGTCACTATTCACGACGCGCGCTGTTCGTTCCTTTTGACAATGCAAAGGTACAACATTTTTCGCAATGTTCCAAATTTTCGCCATCGATTTGGGGCGATTTTCAGCACGAATTCAGCCGTTTTTTACGAGCAGTATTCCCGATGCCTCGAAGCCGTAATTTTCGAGCCTCGAAGATTACTTCCCGGCATCTGCGGGCTGGTTCGTACTGAAAACGTTCTTGACATAGTCAAGCAGCAAGCCGAGCGGTCAACGAAATTAGGAACGCTGTCAACGATTTCAGGAAGATTGTCAACTTGTCCAGTAAAACGACTGTCAACCACATCAGGAAATAAGCAAAAAACTGTCAACCGAAATGGTTCTTCTGCAATTTAGTTGAAGAGGATATGCTCTAACACAAGTTTGTTCTTCAGTAATTCGAGTCCAGCCCTTCCATACATACTCCTCTTCACTGCCTTAAGTTTATTTACGAATCCTTCCGTC
>JAEEGI010014865.1_pt1 | contig 16301 bp, 16 predicted proteins | sample 8958751 | NCBI WGS metagenome assembly JAEEGI01 (sample SAMN16246545, study PRJNA631951) | gut metagenome | biome: gut microbiome; feature: rumen; material: KS-attached | host: Bos | place: Iran: Karaj | collected 2018-10
CAACGACCCCAATGTAGCAGCAGCCAAGGACGAGGAGTTTGTCTTCTCACAGCAAGACCTAGAACTGCAGTGGATGTCGATGTGCAACCGCATGCCACAGAAATACAGTGGTGTCGCCACGCGTATGAAGAATATGAATCCTTCCATCCTCGACTTCCCCCATGTTGAAGTGGTGGTCGAGAATCAGCTGGCCATGCAACAGATAGAAGAGATTAAAGGCAGCATCGTCAAGACCCTGCAGATTTATCTGCACAACAAATCGATAACGCTCTCCATTCGTGTTGCAGAGCATGAGGAGCAGGAGAAGATTCTCTCCCGTCGCGAACAGTATGAGCTGATGGAAAAAGAAAATCCCTCAATCGGTAAATTGAGGGAAATCCTAAGTCTTGAGTTAGCCTAATTGTCAATTATCAATTGTCAACTTGATTTAGCGCCCTGCACTAAATCAATGGCATTCCCATTTTCTTGCATTCTGCCCGCATTTCTTCAGGCCATATCGAGGCTTGAATCTCGCCGATATGTCCCTTATGCAACAGCACCATACACAGACGGCTCTGACCGATACCACCACCAATAGACAGCGGCAACTGGTCGTTCAGCAGTTTCTGGTGGAAGTACAGTTTTTCGCGTTCTTCCTTACCCTCTATCTGCAACTGGCGCAGCAGGCTCTCCTTGTCAACACGAATACCCATGGACGACAACTCAAACGAACGACCCAGCACAGGATACCAAATCAGGATATCACCATTCAAACCAGCCTGTCCGTTCTCACCCATCGTACTCCAGTCGTCATAGTCTGGTGCACGACCGTCATGCTTCTCGCCATTCGACAGCTTGCCGCCAATACCTATTACAAATACAGCACCGTACTTCTCGCAGATGGCATCCTCGCGTTCCTTCGGTGTCTTGTCAGGATACATCTGCAACAGCTCCTCGGCATGTACGAAGTGAATCTTCTCAGGCAGGAAGGGCTTAATCTGCGGATAAGTCTCGCAAGTCAGGTATTCCGTCCTGCGGATGGCAGCATAGATGCGCTCCACCACATTCTTCAGATGAGCAATGGTACGCTGTTCCTTCGTTATCACAGCTTCCCAGTCCCACTGGTCCACATACAACGAATGCAGGTTGTCCAACTCCTCGTCCGCGCGTATCGCGTTCATATCTGTATAAATGCCATAGCCAGGCTCAATCTGGTATTCTGCCAAACTCAGACGCTTCCATTTTGCCAGCGAATGTACCACCTCAGCACGTGCATCGCCCAGATCCTTGATGGGGAAGGTAACAGCACGCTCCACACCGTTCAGGTCGTCGTTGATACCTAAGCCCTGCAACACAAACAGGGGGGCCGTCACGCGACGCAGACGCAGTTCGGTGCTCAGGTTTTGCTGGAAAAACTCCTTAATCAGTTTAATACCCTGCTCTGTCTGTTTCATGTCGAGCAGAGCTTCATATCCAACGGGTTTAATCAGTTGACTCATATCTTTATTTTCAATTTTTCGCGCAAAGGTACATAATAAATATTAATTTGCAAACAAAAACGCTAACTATTTTTGCAAAATGACAGAAATAATTGATATTTGCTATCTATTTGCATACTCGGCTAAAAGCTTAAAAGAATTTAATTCTTCAAACTTTTCACTTTTCACTTCTCACATTTCACTTCTTTTTCGTACCTTTGCACTCGCAAATAAGCATTGGTCCCGTAGCTTAGCTGAATAGAGCGTCAGATTCCGGTTCTGAAGGTCTTGGGTTTGAATCCCAACGGGATCACTTTAGAAAATCCGCAAGATTCTGAATATTAGATTCTTGCGGATTTTCCTATTTACACAATGCACCACACTTGCACCACTAATTTTCTATTATTATCCAATGCCCATGGCTTGCAGAACCCTCTCTATCAAGGAGTCTGATGCTTTTTAGTTTATTAACATGCTTTTGAACTGCAGTCACAGAGACACCTACTTTCTTGGCAATATCGCCTCTTGTGATATAGTTATCAGCATATATCATTCTAAAAATGGTTGCAGCTGTTTCAGACAACTCTTTAGATAACCTTATAGATAACCTTTCAGGCAACTCTATGGATAACTCATTAGGCAACCCAACATTACTTGACTTAGGTGATGGGACTGGCAATATCAGTTCAACTTCATCAACATCCAGTTTGTTCAACAGCTGTGGTTCACCCCAATCTATTTATACAAATCGAATGAGTTCATGATGTTCTTGCTTTATCTAATTGTAACAAGGTACTTCCCTCGTCTGTTGTCCGATTGTTGTCCGATTGTCGTCCGATTGTTGTCCAATTATAAAACGAACAACAAACAGATATGAAGCGGGCATGAAACGGGCTTCATTCGCACAAATAAAGAGGCTTACGTATGGGGTCAGCCTATCGTGATGGAGTATTTCGACATGAACGATGCACCAGGCAGCAGGTGGTTCATCAGGGGCTTGTCCTTGAAGTCGCCGTCGAAGCCACGATGATCGCCCAAGCCGTACCACGGTTCGATGCAGACGAAGGGAGCGTTTTTTCCAAAAGGACTCCAGAAAGCGCAGACGGGCGTCTTGTAATCCACGGTCACAGCTGGCTCGCCATTGGTGTCCATTAGCATGGCACGATGGGTCTGACTCTTATGAATCTTCACGGAGTCGTTGCGGAAGAAGTTGTTGCTGATTTCCATGATGCCCATATCGGCATCCAGAGGCACCTCTGTCAGTTCGTGCGAACCGTCGGCATAGCTGCGCAGCGTCTCCATCGGTTCCTCGTTGTCCAGCTTAATCATGCCTTCCAGTTTGCCACCAGGCACATTGAAGGCAGGATGGGCACCTATCTGAAAATGAATCTCGCGACAGTCCGTATTCTCCACATGCCAGATGACGTGAATCCTGTTGCCCTCCAACCGATAGGTGATGGCCAGGTTGAAGTGATATGGATATACCTTCAGCGTCTCCTCTGACTCGTGCAGGGCGAACGTTGCCTTGTCGTCCGTTTGGCTGATAAGCGTAAACTCCATGTCGCGTGCAAAACCGTGTCTGGGCAGGTGATACTCATTACCGTCCACGCGGTACGTCTCGTTGTTGACGCTGCAAACGATGGGGAACAGCACTGGCGAATGTCTGGGCCACTCAGGTCCTGCCTGCCACATATACTCCCTACCCTTGCTGTCCTTCACACTCTGGAGCTCGGCTCCCTTCTCAGCTACACGAATCGTGAGCACTTCGTTTTTCAGTTCTACCATATCCTTGTTTTTAAGTCTTTCGTTATAAAACGGAATCAGCAAATATCATTAAAGAAACATGCCAAATAAGGAGAACTCAACGTTCTCCTATTCTTGTATAAACAAAGCCCTGTTCCTCAACTTCCTGACGGTCGTAGATGTTGCGGCCATCGACGATGACGTTGCCGTTCATGACCTTCTTGATGACATTCCACGAAGGCAGTCGGAACTGGCGCCACTCCGTCATCAGTGCAAAGACGTCGGCACCGTCGGCAGCATCGTACATATTCTTACAGTAGGTGACGCTATCCCCAATCCTACGCTTGCACTCATCCATTGCAATGGGGTCGAAGACGCGAATGGCGGCACCATCTTTCAACAGCTTGTCGATGACCACCAGGGCAGGAGCCTCACGCATGTCGTCCGTCTCAGGCTTGAAACTCAAGCCGACAATGGCTATCGTCTTGCCCTTCACGCTACCTACGGCACGGATTATCTTATCGTAAACGATTGACTTCTGCTTCTCATTGACACGCTCGACAGCTTCAATGACCTCCATGTGGTAGCCGTTATCTATACCTGTATGCATCAGGGCCTTTACGTCCTTGGGGAAACACGAACCACCATAGCCGCAACCGGCATACAGGAACTTGGTGCCGATACGGGCGTCCGTACCAATACCCTTGCGCACGGCATCGACATTGGCTCCTACGCGTTCGCAGAGGTTGGCAATATCGTTCATAAACGAGATACGCGTAGCCAACATGGCATTGGCAGCATATTTGGTCATCTCGGCAGAGGGGATATCCATGAAGATAACGCGGAAGTTATTGATTAAGAACGGCTTATACAAGCGCGTCATCACCTCGCGAGCCTTCTCGCTCTCAGTACCCACTACCACGCGGTCAGGCGACATAAAGTCCTTGATAGCAGCACCCTCCTTCAGAAATTCAGGGTTCGAAGCCACGTCGAACGGCACGTCCACGCCACGTTTCTGCAACTCTTCCTGAATGGCAGCCTTCACCTTCTTGGCCGTACCGACGGGCACGGTAGATTTGGTAACAAGGATGGTGTATTTGTTGATGTTTTGCCCAAACTGGCGGGCCACAGCCAACACGTACTTCAGGTCGGCAGAACCGTCCTCATCGGGCGGTGTACCTACAGCCGAAAACACGACTTCCACATCGTCCAACACCTCTGTGAGGTCGGTGGTAAACTGCAAGCGTCCGTATTCCACGTTACGCTTTACCAACTCTTCCAATCCTGGCTCGTAGATGGGCATGACGCCGTTCTTCAGTTTTTCAATCTTCTGTGTGTCCACATCGACACAAGTAACATGCGCACCCATTTCAGCGAAACACGTGCCACTGACTAAACCTACATAACCAGTTCCTACAATTGCTATATTCATACGTACTAATAAGTTAATTCGGCTGCGAAGGTACAACTTTTTTCCTTATTATCCAAATTTTTATATCAGTTGAAATAAAAAAACAAGAATTTTGTTGGAAGATAAACAGAAAATCACTATATTTGCAGTCGAAAGTTATGAATAACAGATTAAAACTAATATGCTTATGAAACAGATTGTACTTACCATGATGGCGCTTGCAACCATTTGCACGCAGTCAGCCACAGCCCAAAACAGAATTAAGAACCTCTACACTGAGACGCAGACGCTGAAGGTGGAACAGGTACAGAACACCGACATGCCCACTCAGGTAAACCGCTATCTCTTTGCAGGTTACAACACGCTATGCCTGCCCATGACCCTAAGTGCCGAACAGTTGGCAGCAACCGCCAAGGACATCAAGGTTGAGCGTTTGGCAGCCATCCGTCAGGAAGGCAACACCGTGCAGCTGCTCTTTGTGGACTGCACCAACGAGGGTATCGAGGCTGGTATGCCCTACCTCATTTTCTCGCCCACACGCCAGTATCTGAGAGCGAAGAACACGGACGCCTACGATATTGACACAGAAGTCAAGACGGTTCGCATGACCGATAACCGCGGCAATCAGGTATCGTTTGCCAGCAGCTGGAACATTCGCCAGAAGGACGGTCTCTATGGTATTCCAGCCAAGCAGAATGTCGAGATTCTGGAGAGTGTACTGGTTCGCACCACCGAGGAGCTGTCTATCCTGCCTACACGTTGCAGCTTCAGCTGGGAACAGCAGGCTCCGTCAGCCGAAAAGCTGGAAATCATCCACACCAACTTGGCAGATGTAACAGCCATTGACCAGCAGCTGAAGGCCAAGAGCATCAATGACGAGAAGATCTATGACCTCAACGGCCGTCACGTAAACGCTCCTGCCAAGGGCATCTACATCAAGGGTGGCAAAAAAATCGTGAAATGAAGATTAACATGACACAATGGGTGGCCGACATCATCCGACAACGGAAGGTGGCGGCCATTCCTGTTATGACACATCCGGGTATTGAGTTGAACGGGCACACCGTCCGACAGGCCGTCAGCAACGGCAACATCCACTACGAAGCCGTGATGACGCTGGCCAAGCAGTTTCCCAGTGCAGCAGCCTGTACCATCATGGATCTGACCACCGAGGCTGAAGCCTTTGGCGCCCAGATAGCCTTCAGCGACGATGCCGTACCTGCTGTTGCCAGTCGCTTGTTGCCTGATGTCCAAAGCATCTACGACTTGCAGGTGCCTTCGCTCTCTGCAGGTCGCATACCGCAATACCTAAAGGCCAACCTCTTGGCAGCCCGTGATCTAAAAGCCCCTTCCCTTTGGAGGGGAATGGAGGAGGCTCCCCCACTATTCGCAGGCTGCATAGGTCCTTTCTCATTGGCAGGTCGCCTCTACGACATGTCTGACATCATGGTACTCATCTACGAACATCCTGAAGCCGCCCATGTCTTGCTGGACAAGTGTACGCAGTTCATTATGAAATACTGCGAGGCCCTGAAGCTGACGGGTGCCAATGGCGTGCTGATGGCCGAGCCTGCTGCCGGGTTGCTGTCCAACGATGACTGCATGACGTTCTCGTCACAATATGTCAAACGTATCGTCAATCGCGTACAAGACGACCACTTCATCGTTGTTTTGCACAACTGCGGCAATCAGGGACACTGCACTCGTGCCATGGTAGCCACTGGTGCTGCTGCCTACCATTTTGGCAACAAATGCCAGATGGAGGAAGTCATCCGCGACGTGCCTCCTACAGCCCTCGCTATGGGTAATCTCGACCCCGTTTCGCTCTTTAAGGACGGCACACCCGAACAGATGCGTGAGGCCACTCTCCATCTGTTGGAGAAGATGCGTCCCTATCCTAACTTTATACTCAGTAGCGGATGCGACACGCCTCCACATACGCCTATCGAAAACATCAACGCCTTCTTCGACGCTCTAAACGAATGGAATGAGCAATGACTACCAAGACACTGACTTATAACCAGTTATCCATTTCAGAAAAAGACGTCTATGAAGTCATGGGCTATCATGATACATGGCCTGACGAGACGACGCAGCAGGAGACGCAAGTCATCATCGACGATGTGCGGCGCTGGCTACGTCCACAGTTCTGTTTCCTCGTATGCCAGGAGTTGCCAGCCTTCAACATCGGACGGATTATCGAGCGCCAGCTCAAAGGCTCTGAAGCCTACGCCTTATTTATATGTACCAGCGGTGTTGAATTCGAAGCCTACCAGCAACGGCTGAAACAGGAGGGCGACATGGTGCGCGTCTTTATTGCCGACTCGTTAGGTTCCGTCATCGCCGAGAAATGTGCCGACCAGATGGAAATAGCCGTACAGCGGAGCATCGACAAACTGGGCTGGCACCACACCAACCGCTTCTCGCCAGGCTATTGCGGTTGGCACGTGTCGCAGCAGCAACTGCTCTTCCCGCTGTTCAAAGGCCATACCTGCGGCGTCCGTCTTACTGACTCATCGCTCATGCTGCCCATCAAAAGCGTCAGCGGCATCATCGGGTTAGGCCGCGAAGTCCGCCACCTCGACTACACCTGCGGCCTCTGCAACTTCGAGAAATGCTACAAACGTCGCAAAAAGCAAACTGTCACGGATTTATAGAAATCGCAAAACCTGTCATCATGAAACCAGCAAAGATTTTCCAGCAATACATCTGGATTGTCAATAGCCTGCGCCAGTACAAGCGTCTGACGCTTGAAGAGTTGAATCGCCTGTGGGTAGGCAACGAAGTGATTGGCGGCAGCCCGCTGACCCGTACCTCGTTCTATCGCCATAAGGACGCCATTCTCAACATGTTCGGGGTCATCATCGACTGCGAACCCAAAACGTATAAATACTACATCAGCAATCCCAATGTGCTCGACGACGACTCCATCGAACGCTGGATGCTGTCTACGCTGACGGTCAACACGGCTCTGTCCGACAGTGCGTCGCTCAACGACCGCATCCTGCTGGAGAACGTACCGGCGGGTGAGCAGTACCTGCAAACCATCATACAGGCCATCAAGACCAGCCACCGCCTGCGCATAGGCTATCAGAAGTTCGGCACCGAAGGGTACGTGAAAACCGTCTGCCCATACGCCCTGAAACTGTTCCACCAGCGCTGGTATCTGCTGGCCAAGACCGAAACAGACCAGATGCGCATTTACTCCCTAGACCGCATGAATCAAATGGAACTTACCGACGAGGACTTCGAGATGCCTGACGACTTCTCGTCTGAGGCCTACTTCGCCGACTATTATGGTGTGCTGACAGATGCCACGCCCATGGCTCACGTCGTGGTACGAGCGTACAACTTCACACCCAACTACCTGCGCACCCTACCCCTTCATGCCTCGCAGCGTGAAGTCGTCACGACGCCAGACTATACGGACTTCGCCCTCAACATCCGTCCCACAGCCGACTTCATGAACACTCTCTTGTCCCATGCCGACGGCCTCGAAGTGCTGGAGCCTGCCGACTTACGCCAAAGGATGAAGGAAATGATAGCCAAAACTCTTAAAAGATATTAAAATCCGCAGGGGTGCTTCAACTTTTGCAACACCCCCTATCGTAAATTCGCTGCCGATAACATCATTGTTAAACTATTTATCGAATAAAGTTATGGCAGGAATATTCTTTTTATTTATAATGACGGTTGCCGTAGGCAGCCTGATGGATGGTTACGTAAAGGAACTGAATCGGAAGGAGGTCAAATAATGGAAAGAATTATTGACCTAACAATGACCCACCTGTTTCTGGTGGCAGAGTACGTCCTCGACAAGTGCACATTCCTAATCAAGAAAACAGCACCTGTGGTTCCCCAAGAATCCGCTCCAACCATTCGCTTTACGGATGAAGACAAGCCAGTTCGTCCAAGAAATGAAATTGTGGAAGGAGAGTTGTTCAAGTAACAATTGAAAAACAAAGTATTGCTATGAGAGAAACAATGTTTACTAACATTCAGAGGATTATCAAAGAAATTTGTATGAAAACGTTCAAGTTTCAAAAAACTTTTAGTAACTTTGTACACGATTAAAACCTAATGTGAAATGGGAATAGATAACCAACCGAATATAATCATATCTCATATTGACAATAATGGTGTTATTCAGACCAATGAAGAGCATCAACAAGGGGTTGCGCAGAGGGCTGAGCGTTTTGCTGCTGAGTTTGGTATGGGTGATTGTGGGCGACTGATGGGACTTCTACATGATAAAGGGAAAGAACAAAAAGAATGGCAGAAGTACATCCAAGGAATGACAAATGCAGGTCCCAATCACTCTTATGTTGGCGCCATTATTGCTCAGAAGCAGTATCCACAGATTGCACCATTGATAGCACAGCCCATAGCAGGGCATCATCGTGGACTTTATGATTATTGTGACTACATAGAGGAAACCAAACGGGAATTGCCTATGGATGTAAACATTGCTGAAACAATTCCATATCAGTTCCCTAAACTACCTAAGATGGAGAAATATGACTTGCATCATCTTGTTCGTATGCTCTTCTCTTGCCTTGTTGATGCAGACAGTTTAGATACTGAGACTTTTATAAATCCAGAGCAGGCAAAGCAACGAGGTTGCCATACATCCATGCTAGAATTACTGGCCACATTTGAAAAACATCTTGAGGCATTGAAGGCCAATGCACCTGATACTGAGGTAAACCACATACGAAACTATGTACAGGAACAATGCATCAAAAAGAGCCAAGGAGCTGGTGGATTCTATAGTCTCACAGTTCCTACAGGCGGAGGAAAGACATTAGCATCTGTGCTTTGGGCGCTGCATCATGCCGTTAAAAACCAACTTCAGCGTATCATTATTGCTATTCCATACACCAGCATTATTGTGCAGACTGCTGCCACATTGAAACGTATCTTTGGTGAAGACAATGTTTTGGAACATCATTCCAACGTCAATCCTGATGAGATAAAAGACCACAAATTACATGAACGTCTGCAACTGGCTACAGAGAACTGGGATTATCCCATCATCGTTACCACCAACGTCCAACTTTTCGAATCACTTTTCAGCAACAGGCGTTCTGACTGCCGCAAGTTGCACAACATCTCGAAAAGCGTCATCATTTTGGATGAAGTGCAGACATTACCGTTAGGTTTCTATCAGCCAATCGTCCACACCCTTGACACGTTGAAGCGAGTGTTTAGAACATCTGTTCTATTTACCACAGCCAGTCAGCCTATTCTTAGCGGTCGCATTGAAGGTTCAAACCCAATGGTGAGTTTTAATGCGCTTCAATCCGTTCATGAAATCATACCGCAAGATGCCCAACTACATGATAAACTGCGACGCGTGGAATTACAATTCATGGAAGGGACAAAGAGTTATGATGAAATAGCAGAAGAACTGACCAGATATCCCAAGGTACTGTGCATCGTAAATACGCGTCGTGATGCAAAAGAGCTCTACGACCGGTTGCCTAAAGAAGGTGTTTGTTTGCACCTCTCACGAATGATGTGCCCAGCTCACGTTACATCCACTATAAAGCGAATCAAAGAAGCATTAACGACTCAGAGCGATCAACCCATCCGCGTCATCGCCACCCAGTTGATAGAAGCTGGTGTTGACATCGATTTCCCTGTCGTTTTCCGTCAAGAGGCAGGTCTTGATTCTATCTTGCAAGCAGCAGGGCGTTGTAATCGTGAAGGAAAGCGAGGTGTATGCTCTACATTCGTGTTTAGTTTAGCCAAGGAACACCCACTGCCACCAGGATTCATTACCCAAACTAACAATGCACGTATAGGAATGGGGAAGCAGCATGACTGGTTCTCTCCAGAAGCGATGACCTGTTACTTCCAACAACTCCATTCGCGCATAGACAATTTTGACATCAAACATATACAAGAACTTCTCTACAAGCCTGAGTGTGAGTTTGAAGAAGCAGCCCGTCATTTCCGCCTGATAGATGACCAAACTACATCTGTCATCATCAACTGGAATGGTAGTATCAACCTTTATCAACAGCTACTTTCCGAAGGTCCCTCCTATTCTCTGATGAAGAAGTTGGCGCAGTATTGCGTCAATATCCGTGAAAGGGATTTCCGTAAACTGCAAAGTATTGGTGCTGTCGAGGAACATTTCGAGAACATATACGCAATTACCATTCCTGATTTTTATAAAGCGGACACGGGATTGTTGATAGATAATCGATGGTTAGAAGAAACATACATTATATAATTATGGAATACTTTGACAAAGAATTTTGTTTAGAAGTGTGGGGGCCAATGGCCTGCTTCACACGTCCGGAACTGAAGGTGGAGCGCGTGAGCTACGATGTTATCACACCATCGGCGGCACGTGCCATCTTCGAGGCTATCTTTTGGAAACCAGCCATCCATTGGCAGGTAACCAAGATTGAGGTGCTGAACCCTATCAAGTGGACTTCCATCAGGAGAAACGAAGTGGGTGCTACGGCATCAAAGAATCCCATATTTATCGAGGATAAACGCCAGCAAAAGAATTCTTTGTTGTTGTGTGATGTCAGGTATCGAATATATGCCAAACTGGAATTCATTCCCATGCGAAAACGCAAGGATCAGTCCAATGCAGAAGATCATCCTGACGAGAATCCTGCAAAGTATAACGCCATGTTTGAGCGTCGCGCAAGCAAGGGCCAGTGCTTCAATCAGCCATATCTTGGCACGCGTGAGTGCTCTGCCATGTTTAGATTGGTAGATCCAGAAACAGATACCCTTGATGCACCCATCAGCGAAAATCGTGATATGGGTATTATGCTCTATGATATGGATTTCGAAGCGAATCTGAAGAATCCACCAGCCATGTTTTATCGTGCAAAGATGGAGAATGGCGTGATTATTGTTCCACCAAAAGATAGTGAGGAGGTGCTGAGATGATACTACAGGCGTTATATGACTACTATGAGAGGTGTAAAGACTCTTTGCCTCCCTTACAAATGGCTTTTGTGAACTTCAAATACGCCATATTGATTGACAAAGATGGACACTTTAAGGGCTTAGAAGATTTGGGTGACGAAGATGGTGTTACGCTATTGACCTTAAGACCAGAGGAAAGAACGTCTGCCCCAGTTCCACATTGTTTGGGCGATAATGGTTCATATGTGTTGGGATTAAAGGATATAAAACCAGACCAATCCTTAGATATCGCAGGAGAGTTTAAAAGGAACAAGAAAAATCACGATGCTTTTAGAAAAGAGATAGATGCTTTGTATAAAGCACTACCAAACAACAGATACACAAAGGCTATATATCTCTTTTATCAGCGCTACAATGCTGACATGATTGAAGAAATTCATAATGATGTCAATTGGGGTGGTTTGTGTAAATCTTTGAGTAAGAACATCACTTTTAGGATTTGTGGCGACAAGGGGCTGGCAGCATCAGATGATGAAGTCTTGAAATACAAGATAGACAGCGCGGTAAATGATAACGAACCGATGTTATGTCTTGTTACAGGAAAAAAAGTGAAGCCTGTTAGTACGACATATAGTACATTCATTCTTGGTGGTAAAAGCAATGCTAAACTTGTATCTTTTCAGGAAAGTTCTGGGTATGATTCTTATGGAAAGAAGAAAGGATTAAATGCGCCTATTTCTGAAGAAGCAGAATTCAAATACACGACAGCGTTGTTAGGAATGCTTTCTAGACAATCCAGAAATAGATTTACAATTGGCGATCGTACTTTTGTGTTTTGGGCATCAAGAAATGATGAGGCTGGCCAAAAGGCTGAGGAAAGCATTTTCAATTTGTTTGGGTTTAGTGCTCAAGAAGACAACCCAAATAGGAATATAGAACAAGTTCGCAAAGTCTTTACTGCAATATATTCAGGAGAAATAAGAACGTCCTCAGATGATACATTCTATATTCTCGGTCTTGCACCAAACTCTGCACGAATAGCTGTAACTTATTGGGCAGAGGTGCCTTTGAAGGAATTTGCAGGCACAATATGCAAGCACTTTAATGATATGGAAATCGTGGATACGCGATTGGAAAAAAAGCCTTATATGAGCCTGCGCAATATTCTTAGCACCGTTACGCTTGGCGGTAAGGTATCAGACGCGACGCCCAATCTTCCAGATGCTATTGTGAAGAGTATATTCCAAGGTCTTCCATATCCGCAAACACTCTTTGCTTCTTGTATCAGACGAGTTCGTGCAGAATCCAGTGATAAAGACAGATACCCTGTAAATATCACACGTGCCGCCATTATCAAGGCATATCTCAATCGATTAAACAATAATCAAATAAAAATAAAAGTTATGTTAGACAAAGACAACAACAACCAAGGCTATCTCTGTGGCCGCTTGTTTGCGGTTCTTGATAAGATTCAAGAGGAAGCAAACAACCAACATTCTATTCGTGAACGGTATATGAACTCTGCAAGTTCAACACCAGCAGCAGTATTCTCAACGATTCTCAACCTCTCTAATCATCATGTGGAGAACTTGAAGAATGAAGGTCGGAAGATTTACTTTGAAAAGTTGAAACAAGAAATCATCAGTAAGATTGATGCCGATGGTTTCAAGGCCCAGTTGGATTTACAAGACCAAGGCCGTTTCTTTATTGGCTACTATCACCAACGCCAGGATTTATTTACGAGAAACGAAGATAACAACAATGAATAATAACAATTAAAATAATACTAATATGTCAGAATTAAAAAACAGAATCGATTTCATTTACATCTTTGATGTACAGGATGGTAACCCTAATGGCGATCCCGATGCAGGCAATCTGCCTCGTGTGGATGCTGAAACTGGTATGGGACTTGTAACAGACGTTTGTTTGAAACGTAAAGTACGTAACTATGTACAAGTGGCTAAGGGCTGTGCTGAAGGCTATGACATCTTCATTAAGGAGAAGGCCATCCTTAACAAATCCATTGATGCTGCACACGAAGAAGATAGCGTAAAGAATGCTACAGATAAAACTTCTGCAGCCCGTGACGTCATGTGCAAGAAGTATTTTGACATCCGTACTTTTGGCGCTGTCATGTCAACGGGCAAGAATGCAGGCCAAGTACGTGGTCCTATCCAGTTTACCTTTGCCCGTTCTATTGATTCAATAGCCACAATGGAACACTCTATTACACGTATGGCTGTTGCAACAGAGAAAGAAGCAGAAAAACAAAGTGGCGACAATCGCACGATGGGTCGTAAGGCAACAGTTCCCTACGGCCTCTACGTGTGCCATGGGTTTATCTCTGCCAACCTTGCTAATCAGACAGGGTTTACGGAAGAAGACCTCGCACTGTTTTGGGATGCACTGAAGAATATGTTCGATATAGACCGTTCTGCTGCAAGGGGACTGATGAGTGCGCAAAAACTAATTGTATTCAAGCACGATTCGATGCTGGGCAATGCGCCTGCCAATAAACTATTCGACCTTGTTAAGGTACAAAAGAAATGTGATGGTGCACCCCGCAAGTTTGAAGACTATGAAGTAACCATCGACAGGGACTATCTTCCTGCTGGCGTAACTATAGAGGACATGATTTAATGACTTATGGCAAAACGACGTGAGATAAGAAACAGCACGGCGGAATTTCTGATCTTCCAAGCGGAAGGGAAGGAACAGGGTGTGGAGGTGTACTATAAGGATGAGAACATCTGGGCTACACAAAAAGCGATATCAACATTATTTGATTGTGATAGGAGTGTGGTAACAAAGCATCTTGGCAATATCTTCGAATCAGGAGAGCTGATAGAAGAACGAGTATGTGCAAAATTTGCACATACTGCCGAAGACGGCAAGAGTTATAACACAAAGTTCTACAGCATCGATGCTATCATAGCCGTTGGCTATCGTGTAAACAGCATTCGTGCCACACAGTTCAGGCAATGGGCCACGAGCGTTCTGCGCCAATACGCCATACGTGGCTATGTACTCGACAAAAAGCGCATGGAGAACGGAACGTTCCTTGGAGAAGATTATTTCGAACATCTGTTAGCAGAAATTCGGGAGATTCGTCTCTCTGAGCGTCGTTTCTATCAGAAACTGACGGACATCTATGCAACAAGCATGGACTATAACAAGGACGCTCCGACCACAAGACTGTTTTTCAAGAAGATTCAGAATAAGATGCACTATGCCGTACATGGTCGCACAGCGGCAGAACTGATTGTGGATAGAGCTGATGCTGACAAGGAGCACATGGGACTGACCACATGGGAGAATGCTCCTGATGGCAAGATTGTCAAGACCGATGTTACGATTGCAAAGAACTATCTGAAACAGATAGAACTGGAGGATATGGGACGTATCGTGACAGCAGTACTGGAGTTTGCCGAAAGCCGTGCTAAAAGGCACATCCCTATGACGATGGAAGACTGGTCAAAGCGTATTGACGCCTATTTGAGCAGTGATGAACGACCTTTGCTGGATAATGCCGGCAGCGTGAGCCATGAAGAGGCTGTGCTCCATGCAGAAACTGAGTTCGAAAGGTATCGTATTGTTCAGGATCGTTTGTTCCAAAGCGATTTTGACAAATTTCTGGGGGCGTTGCCATTTGATGGGGATGACTCAGATAAAACAGAATAGCATTTATGTATTACGACGATGATCAGATGCTCATGTTGTCGGGGATTCAAACCCAACTGACGTGCAAACTTTTGAGCGTCGCTGTGTCGCCCTCCATGTGAGGGCGTGGATTGAAACATCGTCGGTTAAGCTGTAACTAAACTCACTTGCGTCGCCCTCCATGTGAGGGCGTGGATTGAAACCCTATCATTAACCGTTGGATGGATGCAAAGACAGGTCGCCCTCCATGTGAGGGCGTGGATTGAAACTGATGCAACAATGCCAGCCCTATGAGCACCTTCTGTCGCCCTCCATGTGAGGGCGTGGATTGAAACGCCTATCATTGCGATAATACCACTAACACCCATCAGTCGCCCTCCATGTGAGGGCGTGGATTGAAACCAATATCTCTAAAGGTATGCCGAGGTCGAAACCTGTCGTCCTCCATGTGAGGGCGTGGATTGAAACTACATGGCCTCACTCTTCGCTGACATCATTCGCGTCGCCCTCCATGTGAGGGCGTGGATTGAAACTGTGGTGCCGGTGGCACGTCAACAGGTGTTGAAGGTCGCCCTCCATGTGAGGGCGTGGATTGAAACAGAAGTTCGATGCGAAGATGTTCCCAACATTGAGTCGCCCTCCATGTGAGGGCGTGAAGAATAGCAGTTGGCAAGTATTAATGGTAGCAAAAGTACCCGAAGCCCACCCTTACAGCTCACGAGCGATAAGCATGCAGGTCACGAGGAGTAAGCAGACAGCCCACAAGCGATAAGCTCGAAGACCATGAGCGATAAGCACGAAGACCACGAGCGATAAGCACGAAGGCCCCGAGCGATAAGCAGCTCTTATTGTGCAATAAAGCGAAAGAAAAAAGGCAGGATTTGGAGGATTGGAAAATTGTTCGTACCTTTGCAACGCTTAACACAATAAGGCTCCATAGACGGAGATAATTGACGATTTATGATTAAGAACATTGCATTTGATTTGGGCGGAGTGGTACTGGCGCTCAGTTACGAACAGGCCGTAAGGCGGTTCGAGGAAGTTGGACTGAAAGATGCACGCCAACAGTTGGACGCCTTCGAACAGCGGGGCATCTTCGGTGACCTGGAGTCTGGACGGATTACTGCTGA
>JAEEGI010014866.1_pt1 | contig 16300 bp, 13 predicted proteins | sample 8958751 | NCBI WGS metagenome assembly JAEEGI01 (sample SAMN16246545, study PRJNA631951) | gut metagenome | biome: gut microbiome; feature: rumen; material: KS-attached | host: Bos | place: Iran: Karaj | collected 2018-10
AAATGTTATTGGAACTGAAGTTATAAATAAAAATATTCATAAATATCTTTCTTTTTATAATATTTATTTATTTGAGGGATTTTAATTAAAGATGATAAAGATTATCCCTTAAAAGAAATTCTGCATCTCATAAAATGTTTTTCAACTCTTTTATACTATTTAAAATTCATTTATTCTTTTAAATGTTAATTGTGTTTCTTATTAGATAATACTCTTTAAAAGTTTTAAATTGATCTCAATATAATAATAATAATATTAAAAAAGATAAAGTCTTTTTGGGGGTTAATAAAAGTTGTAAAGTTATTGTTAATGATCTATTTTTAAAAATAGAATTATTATTTTTATTATATTATCTTTCTTTTTTATATATTTTATGTTTTATATTTTATTTTTATTTAGAGTATTTTAATTTATTTTTTATTTGGAGTTTTACCTTAATTTATGATATAAAGATTATGAGAATTGTAATAAATAAAAAAAGATGAGAATTTACTTTAAGATTTATAGAAAAAAATTAATTTATATTAAAGTCTTTATAAGAGATTATATCAATAAATTGAGAATATGAAAAAAATGACATAAAATTAAGAAAACCAATAAATAATAAATAAAAAGTATTATGCCAAAAAAAGAAAACTAGATTAAAAAATGAACTATTCAATCAAAGTTAAATAATGTAATATATATTTAAATATAGATGATTCCAAAGAAATATGTTTTTTAAACAAAATTTAATATTATAAACATTATTTTTCCTATAATAATAAAAAATTCCATTAATGAAAATTACAAAGAAAAAAAAATTAAATATGGTATTGGTTTTAATTGAAATAAAAAAGTATAAAATAAATAATCAAAGTTATAATCATACTTCTATTCATCCTTACATTTATGATTTCATTTTTCAATATTATTAGTAGAAACTGTTTCAAAAATATGATTGAATAGTTAATTGAAATAACTTTAAAATTTATATAAAATAAAAACTATATATTGAATGAATTAAAATTTTTTCAATAAATATTACAATTTTTTTTAGATTTTTTATTACTATTATTATTCTCAAGAAAATAATTGTTTTTAGGATGAATTTTTTGATTAGGCAAAGTAAAATTTCTTTTATCTATTCTCTTGAAAGGATTTTTATTAATAATAAAATTAGTTTTAAATTCTCTTTCAATTAAATCAAATTTTGTTTTAGAATCTTGTCTAAATTCACTTAATCTAGTTAAATCCACTTCATTGAAAACTTCATTATTAGAACTTTCTGTGAATTGATATTTATTAAAACGCATTTCTAAATTATTTTCATCATATTCATTTATATTATCATCATCTATTATATCATCTTCAAAAGTATTTGAATTATAAATTGTTTTAATTGTTTCTTCTTCATCTTCTATTAATATATTATAATCTAATTGAGTCATTAATTGATTTATTGTTTTTATATGTTCATCTGATATGTTATTAATATTATTTATTAATTCTTTTTCATCAAAAGTTAAGTTCTCTGAAAGTGAAAAAGCTTTTTTAAATTCTAAATTAATGTTTTTATCATTTAATGATTCTTTTTCTTTACTAATATTTTCTTCTGGATTTAAAATATTTTTATAATAAAACTCAATTATTTGGTTGTTTGTTTCATTTAATGAATTTATTATATAGTTCAGAATATTATCTTTTGAATTTTTGAAAATTATCATCGTTGGTTTTTCAATGTTTTTTTCCATTTTAAAGAAATTTATATAAATTATTATTAATTTGGTCAAAATTTGTTATATGAAAAGAAATAAAAACATGATTAGTTTTTTACTAAATAATTTTTTTCTTAAACTGAAATAGAAATAACTAAATATTATTTGATATTTTTTTATAAATAAATATAAAGTTTTTAAATTAATTATTTTATATTCAAATATTATTAATATATTCAAAAAATATTTGAAGAGATTAAGAAATTAAATTATTTTGAAATTTTAGAAAATAAAATTATAATTTTTTTTTAAATTATTTTATATAATTTAACTTAATGAAAAAAATATATTATATGTTTAATATTGTTCTAATTTTAAATTGTTTAACAATATCATTTAGATTTGAATTTATTATTTTCATTATTTTATTAAAAGAAACAATCATATATAATAAATAGAATGATTATCATTCATTAAAAACAAATAATTATTAAAATATTCAAATTCATTTTTCATATTAATTAGAATACTTAAATTTTTTTCATTTTCTTTAAATAAACTTTTTATATTTCCAATTCATAATTACCAATTTTATAAAAAGAAATATAATTATGAGAATATATAATTTAAACCAATAAATATAATTAGAAAAGGAGAATTTTGGGAAATAAAAAAAAGTAAATATAAATAAAAACATTTATTCAGTTTAAAAATAATCACACAAATAATCCTTAGAAAACTTTTTCCTTTAATATTACTGTTTTCTTTCTTTGAAATTTTTTTGGTTTTTGATATTAAATTTTTAATACAGGTTAAATGTTTTTAATCTTCAATCATCATTACATATATTATCAATTCTATTATATCTTCAAAAAAAATTTATTAAAAATATAAAATCTCATATTTAGATAAAAAATTAAAAATATTTATTTAACAACATGCATTGGAAAGGATAAAGGAGAAGATGTCCCAAATTTTTTATTAAAATGAGTCATTGTCATTCTTCCAGTTTTATAAAAAGAACTTTTTGTATGATCAACAACATTAATATTATTTCCTTTATCTCCTAAGTTAATTTTATCCATCATCTTTTTATTCATATCAGATATTTCTTTATCTTTTTTAGGTTTATTAAAAATAGTTTCTCTTATAATATTACTTACTTCATCATTAAAAACAAAATTTTCTAAAATTGCCTTTTTATCAGATGGTAAAAAACTATCATATTTACTATTAATATTAATATTTTTATAAGAATCTAAAACTTTTTTTTTATTATTATAAATTAAATTATCTTTTAATCTTCTATTAAAAATATTTTTTCTTGTTTCTTCTACACAATCAATAAAAATATTTTCCAATTTATTTTTTTCTAATAATATTTTATTTAACTCACCTAATGTTTTACTATTTTTAATTTTTTCTTTTTTTAAATCAGCTCTTAACTTTTCAACCATATATATTAATTTTTCTTTAGAATAATCATCATCTTCTCTTGTGGAATTTAAAAAGGATTTTTCATTATTATTATTTTCAAAATTTTCTTTTTGGAGTAAATCTTTCATTTGAATCATTTCATTTTCTAATTCTTTATGATTTTCAATATTCTTTTCTAACTCTAATACTAATTGTTTATTTGCAATTTCTGAATCTTTCCATTTAATAGTAACATTATTAACTTCATCTGATAATATTTTCATTCTTAAAGTCATATCATCAATCTTTGTTTTTAAATTTTTACACAAATTATTCATTCTAATTGATTCTTGTCTAAAATAATCTCTTTCACATTTAATTAAACGAATATCATTTATTTTCCTTTTTTCTTCTTCAATTTTTTCCATTTGTTCTAATTTTAATTTTAAATCTTTTCTAACAGTATCCATAAAAGTAGTAAAAGTTGATACGTAATCTCTTCTTACTTTATCAAAAATTTTTTGAATTATATCTGATAAATTCTCAATATCTATTTTAAGTTCTTTTTCTAATTTAAATATTTGTTCTTTTTGCTTTTGAATAGCTATTTCTTCTAATCTTGCTTTGTCTTGAGAATATTTATCATCAAATGTTTTTAATATTGTAGATGATAAATCACTTTGATATTGTTCATGTTTTGGATTTATTTCTGAATTTTCCATTTTTATTAGTTATATTTTATATTAGTTTAATTTTTTAAACTTGGTAAATATTATAAAAAAAATATTTTATTTTATTTTAAGTAAATTTAAATTTAGAAAAAGTAAATAAAATAGAATTAATAGATTTTATTTACTTTTAGTAATTATTAAGTGTTTTAAACTTGGATTTTAATTAGTTAATCAAATTTTTAAAATTTTTTTTAATAAGATGAAAGGATAATTCAAATTATAAGAGAACATGTTCAATTTGATAGTATTTTTTATATCATTGATTTAATTCTTCATTTTTATATTTTGAGTATGTAAATACATTTTTGTATTTTAATTTTAATTCATTTACAATTGAATTTATAAATCTTTTTTCATATTGAAAAGATTCATTTAATTTTGAGATAACGATATTTATTTTATTTTCATTTTATATTTAATAATAAAAAAATTTAATTTAATTATCAAATATTTTAAAATAAAAATAGAAGCTAAAATAATAAAAAAATGAATAAAGACCAAAAAGAATTAGAATTAAAATTAGATTTATCAAAAGTGGGTAATCAGAATAATATAAGTAATAAAAAAGAAATAAAAGAAATAAATACAACTTCAAAAAAAAAAAAGACAAAAAAGATCATCATTAATAGCTTTTTCCACAAATTCAAATTTAACAACAGAAAGAACATCACCTCAAACATCAAAAAGGCATTCAGTATTTAAAGAACCTTATAAAAATCCAAGAGCAGGACTAAATAAAATTTTTAAAGAAAAGGAAAAAAAAATAGAAAAAAAATGTCAGATAAAAAAAGAAAAGCAGAAATAAATTTTTTATGTAAAGAAAGAACAAGATTAAAAAAGATTTTACTATTAACAAGAGATTCAGCAGCATTAAGATTACTTTCTCAAAAGATTTTTAAACTTAATCATAAAATAGCAAAATTAATAGGAATTAATGAAGGTTTTTATCCTTTACCAGAGAATAAAAAAAATAATAAAAAAAAGAAAAAGAAAAAATATTATAGTGATGATTCAAATAGTGATATTGAATATGATGATGAACAATGTCAATTAGATAAACCTTTATTAAAAAAATTAAGAAGAATAAATAATTATTTAAAAATTAATGATATATATCATGAAGGAAGAATAATTGATATTCATACTGTTATTTCTGCTATAAAAGATAAACCATCTTTTATGTTTCAAAGAGAAAAAGAAAAAACTTTATATAATCCAAGTTTAGATTATTCAAATGAAAAAAGAAAATTAGGTTTTTCTACAGTTTTTTCTAAAACTTTTTCTCCTATTGGTTTTACTAAAAAATCATATTGTAATAAAGAAAAAAAATTTAGTTTAAAAAATATGAATTTTGAGGATTTTTTATATCAAATTAATGAAAAAAATAAAAATAAAAATTCTACTTTATCTTCATCAACAATAAAAAAAACAATTGATAAAAATGATAAATATGATATTTCTCAAAATAGAACTGCAGCTTGTTCTGCAAAATCAAGACCTAAAACTTCAAGAGTTACTTTTTCTTTGCCTAAAAGTAATGATTTTAATACTTTTACTTTAACACAAATTAATAATGAAAATCATTATACTAGAAATAATAATTATTATTATACTTGTTCTAATAGTATAAACAATAGTAAATTTAATACTTTTAATAACAGCAGAATTAATTTTTCTGAAGAAAAAAATAATATTATTATAAAAGATAAAATAACAGAAATATTAAGTGATGGTATTATTATTGAAGATGCGATTAAAAAAACAATTGAAGAACAAAGTAAAAAACCCAAAAAAAAAAATGAGGCAATTTTATTAAAATTAGCAAATAAATTATCAAAACCTAAAATAAAAGTTAATAAAAAAAAGAAAGAAATTATATCACAAGAAGATGAATATATAAGAAAATTAAAATTAATTCCTTATTCTTGTAAAGAAGAATATAGAGATTGTTTTAAACAAATTTTATATCAAGATAGAATATTAAATAAACCTAATCCAAATGCAATTGATATGTTAGAAGAAAAAATGAAATATATTAAAGAACAAAATAAAATTAAACAAGAAGCTTATCAAACTATGTATATTTTAAAAGAAAATATTTTAACTGGTAAAGAAGATGATGAAGTTTTTAAAGAAGAAAAAATTTTTGATAGTTATGGTAATATTACTGGATTAGAATGGTTAATAAAAAAAAAATATGTTATGGATGAAAAAAAAAAATTAACTGGGGCTTTTAATCCAAAAGAAAAAACACATTTTATTATTAATTATCCAGCTTAAATAATATAATTGATATATTTTTTTTATTTTTGGGATGTATGAAATTAATAAAAAATACTTGTAATTTATTGAGTATATAAAATTGAATGATTTTTTATATTATAAAAAGATTAAAAAAATGTTATTCTAATTATTATATATATTTATATTTATTATTCTTCTTTTAATGATAATCTAAAAATAAGAATATAATAATTGAAATTAAAATTATAAAGTAGATTAAATAAAAATTTTTATTATTAAAAAATAGTAAATATTAGTTTTAATATAGTGGACAATAATAATTCATGAAATCATATTTACTAATTCCAATAAACTTCAATTAATTATAATTAAATTAAACTCATAAAAGAAGGAAATTTCATATACTAATTATCATAAAATTAATAAATACTTTAGAAAAAATAAATAATTGTGAAGGAAGAAAATTTTAAGAAAAAATAATTGGTCATGTTTCGGGAAAGATTATAATAAAAAGTATTTTATCAATTAAAAAAATCAATAATTCAGTTATTTAAAAAAAAGAAATTAACTATTATTTATAAATGAAGAGAATTTAGAAAGAAACAAATTGTAAAATCATACATTCTAAATTTTATTTCCTCATAGAATTTCTTTGTTTTTTTGAATTTTATTTATTAAAAATAAGCAATTAAAATATATATTTTTTAATATTTCTTTTTTTAAAATTAAAAAAAAGAAAACAAATAATAATAAATTTTAACACATCAAATAAATTGATTAACTTATTGTCCAAATCCACTCATAATATATTTTTCTTGATATTTAGTTTCATCACATTTTCTTTTAGGAAACTTTTCCTTATTTAAATCTCTATCTTGGAATTGATAAAATCCATAATTCATTCCAGCACTACAAGGGCTTTTAAAGTAAACATTAGGATCAACTTCTTTAGCTTTATGCATTTCATTCATTAAAGTTAAATGATTATATGAAGTAAATTGAGAAGAAAGTTTGGCAGTTTCATTTAATTTTTCTCTAATAACATTTAAAATATTAATTAATTCTTCATATGATAATGTATCTTCTGGATTTTGTTTCCCTGAAAATTGAACAAAAGTTGCTACTTCTTCTTCTAAAGGAGGAAATCCCATTGTATATGTCATTAATTCTGCCATATGTTTTAATTTTACAACTCCATATTTTTTTTGAACTTCTGAATATCCTCTTTGATAATCTGAGTCAAAGTATAAATTAAAACCTATTTTTTTTTGTATGGATTATATATTTATTTTATTACATCCGGAGTTTACTAATGTTGATTTTACTAATGATTCTGGACCAAAGGCAGTTAGACCAAAAAATGACATTTTTTCTTTTTATTAATAAAGTTTTTTATTTATTATTTATAAATGTTATTTTTATATATTATTTATATTTTAAAAATATTTAGAAATCATCTTCATTATTTTTGACTTCTTCAGTAAGATTTTTTTTTATTGATTCATTTTCTTGAATAAAGAAACTAGAATATTCCTTTTTACTATATTCATTGAAAAATTTATATAAATCTTTAAATTCATTTAAATTTCTTATTAAAAAGCCAATTGTAAAAGCGGGTTGTAATTTTTCAATTGGTAATTGAAATAAAATTTTATTTAAATAACTTTCAATATTATTATTATTTAAAGGAGTATTTATACTATCTTGAGAAAAATGAGGATCTAAATATAATAAATGTCTTTCATCATAACCAATAAAATAAGTAGCAGAAAAATTTTTTCCTCCTGTAAATCCAATACATTCATTACAATTAAATAAATTTTTAATTGAAGCATAATAATTTCTATCAATTGAATTTAATCCAATTCTAACTGAAACAAAAATTAATCCATAATTTTGGAAAACATATTTTTTATTGTTAAATAAAAAAAAATTATCTTCTGTTAAATTATCATTTGATTCAATAAAACATTTTTTTATAATCTTTGAAATAATAATTGAAGTTTGAAAAGGAATAATTTTTAATTTTGGAAAAATATTGTAATGTTTATTAATTATTTTAAATATATATGGTAAATTAACATCACTAAACCATTCACCACAAGTTTTATTTATTATTTGTCCTATAGAACAAATAATCTTTATTGAAAAAGGAGAATAAATTTTACTTATTTTATTATTATTATTTTCATTATTATTTTGGAAAATTTCTTGAATCTTTAATTTAAAATTTATAAAAGAATCAGGTATATTTTCATTATAATTTATTGGATATTCAATAAATAATAATATTGTATTTAATATAGAGTTGTTATTTTTTTCATAATTTAAAATTTCATAAATTGCTTTTGCTAAAATCATTTGACTACTTCTTATCATACATCCCCATCCACAATCGGAATTATATTCATTATTGTTTTTAAAACTTTTTTGAATAGGATAATTATTTCTATAAGAAAAATAAATTATATTTCGAAGATAACTCTCAAATTCCATTTTTTCATTTTCATTTCTTAAATTATATTCTTTGTTATATATTTTTATCTTTGTATTTTCTGGATATTTTGTTTTTAAACATCTACTTAATAAATTAAATTTTATTATATTTGCCGCATTTTTTAATTTTGTTGAAAAAGAAAAATTTTGGTTGTTTTGATTATCATTTGAAAAGATTATACTATTTCTTAATGTTTGATATATTATAGCATTTTTAATATTTTTTTCATATTGTTTATTATTATTTTTCTCCATATTTAAAAAAATTGAAAAAATAAATTTGTAAATATTGAAAAATTAAAAAAAATTTAGAAAAAAAAATTAAAAAAAATTGAATTTTAGAATCAAAGAGATAATGCTTTATAAAAATTACAAAAGAAAAAAATTTAAAAAAACCTTATCCTCAAACCTCAAAGTCCCAAATTGATAATCAAAAAAATCTGATATAGTTCTTTTAAGAAGTAATAATTTTATAAAAGAAATTCAAAGGAAGATATAGAAAAACATTTTGATTCAAGTATTTTAAATCAATATAATTATCCTTTCAATGAAAAAAGAAATAATCAAGACAATATTTATTAAATAATGAAATTACCAAAGACAAAATAATAAATCAAATAGTATTGAAAATTTCATTGAAAAATATTTAAAAATTGGAACTGTGACAAGAAAATGTAATGAATTAAATGTGAATATGAAGGAGAATTAAATGGATATCAAACATTAACTAGAAATCCTCTTTTTAATCATAGATTAATCCAATAAAAAGGTGATGATGATTCTCATAATAAATCTAATTAAAATAATACTTTACTTTTAAAATGCTTTTTTATATATATTATTTATTTTGAAATAGAATTATTATTTTTTTGAGATTATAATTATAAAATTTTTTATAGATTTTAATTATTTTATAATTTATATGAATTAATTATATTATAAAAATAAATGAATTAATTGTTTTATTAGAAAAATAGTATGTCCCAATATAATTATTTAACATATTATTATATTTCTAAAGGAAGAACTATAAAACAAGAGCAATTATTCCCAGGGGAAAATATATTATATAAATGTGAAAATATTGATTATGAAGATGAGAAAAATATTTATATAGAAAACACAAATGTATATTTTACAAATTTTAGAATATTAATTTTTACAGATGAATATATATGTTATGATATACCTTTAATGTTTATAGAAACATATGATAATTATCAACCCTATTTTTTTAATGTTTTCTCTCAAAATCAACTTTATATAACATTACCAAAAATAGTTAAATTAAATCAAAAATGTCCACAATATATTAATGAAAATTATCTTCAAACAGATATTGATGGAATTTCAATCATATATCCATTATATGTAAAATTAATATTTAAAAGTGGAAAAAAATTAGATAAAGCATATGAATATTTAAGTAAGGCAATTGAATTAAAAGATTATTTAAAATCTTTTAATAAAGAAAATAAAGTAAATGAAGAAAATAATGATTTATATACTTTGAAAGAAACAGAAAAAATGGGAATGGGTTTAGAAAGAATAGAGAATTTAAATAAAAGAAAAATAATAACTAATTCTCAATTAATAGCAAATTCATTTTCTGGAATAAATAATTTAAGAGAAAACGCAGAAAAATTAATATCTTTAGCACAAGAAATAAGGATTAAATTAAGTAAAAATGATGAAAAAATTTCAGATATAAATAAAATTTTAAGTAAAATTGGTTATGTTGATCCAGTTACAAGAGAAATTTCAGGAAGTGATTATTATTATAATTTATCTAATCAAATTGATGATTTTTTTTATGATTATTTTAACAAAAATCAAGAAATTCAAATTATTACTTTGATTGATGCTTATACAATATATAATAGAGCAAGAGGAGCTAATACTATTTCACCTAAAGATATGATGAAAGGAATTCATTATTTACAAAAAAAATTAAGTAAAATTTATGTTAAAAATTTTAATAATGAAATAATTGTTTTACATACAGAAAAATATTCTAATGAAAATATTATGATATTAATTAAGAAATTTATGGAAGAGAATAAAAATGATTTTATTAATATGAATGATTTATCTTTAATTTTAAATGTTAAAAATATTATTTTAGAAAAAATATTAATTGATGATTTGCTTAAAAATGGTCATTTATTAATTGATGAAAATGATTTAGAAGTAAAATATTATTTAAATACAATATTAAATTATAATATATAATATATATTTAAATTCAATTTAAAAAAAATATTTTCAATATTCTCTTTTGGAAAGTATTTAAATAAAAGAAAAAGAATTACTTTTTCTCCTTAAATATATCACAATATAAAACTCCATTTTTAACTTTCATTTCTTTAACAATTTTAATTTTTTTTCCACTATCATCTTTAACAATTTTTTCTTTTCTTTTATACTTTCCTCCTAATTTATTTTCAAAATAATTTTTATCATCATCACAAATATCATTATCTTCAATTTCATCATCATCACTAAAATCATCAATAGGTTTTTCATTTAAAGAATAAAAATTTCTAGCAAGTAAAACAACAGAACAATCATTATAAATTTCATGATTATTTTTATGAGCAAATCCAATAACTTTAAAATTATTATTTAATAAACTTAATCTATTACTTCTATTTGCTTCACTATCATCAACTAATAATAATATAACTAATAATTCAGGATTTGAAGTTCCAAAATCACAACATTGAGCAAAAGGACCATAAACTTCTCCAAATTTTGATAAGCATTCATCGATTTTCATTTTACTTTGTATTTCATCTATGCTTTTATATGTTAATAAATTTTTTATTGATTCTATTGCACTATAACTTAAGCCTTCATTTAATTTTAATTGAGGTAATTCATCCAAATTATCTAAAAACATTGCACACTCTTCAAAAGCTGAAAAACCTTCTTTTGTTTTAATTGGAATCTGATTTGGAAGTTTTAATATTTCTTTATCAAAATATTGCTCATATGAACGAAGTTTTGAACTGTATTTTTGAGGGTTTTTTCTACAAAGATTTAATTCATCCACAAATCGAGTTTTAAATTCTTCATCTAAAAGTATTTGATCGTTTAGTTTTTTAGATGGAGATGACATTTTTTAAATTTTTTAAAATTTTTATTTTTTTAATAGTAATATACTATTGTTTTATTTTTTTAAATGTTTTAAATACATTTATTTTTTATTTTTTATAAAAATTGAAAAATTAAAAAATATAAATAGAAAAGTACTTCTTCTTTTAAAAACCATAAGAGATACGTGAAATAAGAAAATAAAGATGAAAATAATTATTCTATTTCCTTTGAATCAGATAATGATAATAAGGAATCTAAATATATTATCCGAAAAAATAAAAAAATAATGATAATTAAATAAATAAAGTTCAAAAAAGAAGAAGAAGTATTTGATCAAGATATTAATAAACAAACCCTGAAAAAAGAAAAAGATTAAACTTATAATCATTAGAAAAATGAATGATGTTTTATAGAAAAAAAATAATTTAATTTTTATTGTTTTATTATAATATGTTATAACTAAATAATTTCTTTTTATTTTTTTAAAGATTAATAAAATAAATTATAACTATAAAAACCTTGTTCACTCTTACGAGGATATTTTTTAAGTAAATCAATTGAATTTTTTATAATTTGAATTGTATTTTCAATTTTTCCTTCTTTTAATTGATTTATTGCTTTTTTATTATCGGAAATAATATCTTTAGCTTTTTTTTTAAGAATATCTTCATCAAAAGACAAAATTGATTTATTTAAAGTAATTGGTAATATATTTGTATTTATATACTTTTTTTTTAATGAATTAATTGGATTTAGTGCTGATGAATTGTTTTTTGGATATGAAATATTACTATCAAAATTAGAATTTAAATTTGTAGATTGTTTTTGAAACTGATAAGCACTATTATATGAAGTAAATTGTTCATTATATTTTCTTTTATCATTGTTTTCAAAATTATTTCTTTGACTTAATGAATAATTATTCATTGAATTATGATTTTTAATATGAGAATTTATTTTTTGAATATAATTATCATTTTTATTTTGTCTTTTGGTATAATTGCCTTGAAAATTTTGATTGAGAGTATTATTATTAATTTGAGGATTATTGTTATTATTATAATCTTGATTATTATACTTTGGAATTGAACCTTTTTTATATCTAAAAATAGAATCAAAAAAAGAGTTCCCTAATTCAGGATTAAACTGCACAAAATATTGAGGATCATTTTTTGGATTATAAATAAATTCATTAAATCCTCCTCTAGTTATATTTGAACCATTTTTTAAACAATTTTCTATATATTTTGCTTTAAATCTACAAAACTGTTGTAATTTCAATAAATTTTGATCTAAAACATTAAAATAATTATAAACTTCAATTAAATCTCCAATAATTCTATATTTTTTAACAGTAATAAAAGTAATGTTTTCATATAAATCTTCATTATTTACATTCTCATGTATTTTTTTAAGATAAGCACTAAAAGAATCTAAATCAATATTTTTCTCTTTTTGAGTCAATTGGTTTTGAATTTCATTTAGATCTTCAGAAAAGTATAAAGCTTTTTGTTTACACTTCTCATTTAAATAAACCATTTTTTTTTTAATTTCAGATACACAATACATTTTAACCAAATATCCCATACTTTTATTACTTTTATAAATATAATCCCCGGTCTTCCATATTCCTTCATAATAAAAAAATAAATCAATACCATTTTTAAGCATTTTTAAATATAATTAGACAGCAATAGGGTTCTCATTATAAAAATCATTAAAAAACAAATAATTAAAAAAAATAAAAAAAATAAAAGTTTTATCCCATAAAAAAAAATTTAAAAAAAATAAGAATATATAAGGAAAAAGTATCAAAATAAATTGGAGACTTGGAGGGCAACCTCTGTATATTAAGTATTAAGCCTACTATTGGGTTGTTTTAGGGGAATGAGCCTCGTTATAATGTCACATTTGAAGACTTGCCCGTCTCAAATTTGGGATTGGCGTAGGGTCTTACTGTAAGGTGGGGCCAAGCGCTCTTAAAGCGAAGTGAACCGTCTCAGGCTGGGTAACAGAACAGGAAACAGCTTCCGTCCTAAATAGTGGGAGGAAAACGAGTCCGAGTGCGTTTGAGGAGATCGCTTCTATTCGACCAGATGGTAGGCTTACTCCAAAACTTTTTTATTATTCATTCTTTTTTTTTTATGTTTTATTTTTGTTAATTTTAGTTATTAAAAAAATAGGTTTTTAGTCTTATTGGAAATATCTTGTTTATTAGGTTTTTTTAGTGGATTGTTTATCTTTTTAATTTTTAAATTTATGGATATTTAATAAAAATTAAATTAAATAATTAAAATAAAAATAATAATTTATTTTGTTTAAAAAATAACTCCAGAAAAAAAATAAAAAAAAACGAAATGGTAGAAATAGATCCAGTAAAGAATTTATATTAATTGAAAAATAGGAAGCAAAGAATTTAATAAATGTAGTAAATCGTTCAGAAGAAATAAACAATTATGACTATAATAAAATGATGGAAAATTTTGAAACTTCTGCAAGACATGAAGCTCAATTAAAAAGAATAAGAAAAAGATGGGAAGAAGAAGGAAAAAGATATAATGAAACAATTGAAAAAATGAAAGAATTAAGAGAAGAAACTTATAAAAAGAAAAACGCTGCTTTAATCAAAAAATTGAAGAAAAAGGAACAATTACTTTTAACACAATTAGAAAATACAAATAAAGAAAAAATGGCAGAAAGACAAAAAAATATTCAAATTATGATTGAAAGAGAAAAAGCTGTTAAAGAAAAAGTAGAAAGACATTTACAAAAATTAGAAGAAGATAGATTAAATTTTCAAAATATGAATAAAGAAAAATGTAAATAATAATTATTTTTTAATATTTAGATGATTTAATTATTGAAAGATATAAAGATTTCCAAAATAGTGAACATGAAAAAAATTTAAAAAAAGCAAAAGACAGTGACTTAAGACATAGTGTAAATTTAGAGAAATTATATGAAGAAAATGAAAGAATACAAAAAGAAAATGAAGAAAAAGCATTTAATAAATATTGTGCATTAGTATAATAATATTATATTATTTTTTAGTATTTTCATAGAAAAGAACAAAATAAACAACAAAAACAGAAAAAAAAAGAATCAGGAAATAAACTTCAAGAAAAACAGGAAAAATTAGAAGAATTAGATAGAGAATCAGAAAAAAAAAGAAAGCAAATATTAAAAAAATTACAAGGAATGGAGAAAAAAAAATTAGAAAAACAAAAAGAAAGAGCAGAATATTTAGAACAAGAAAGGAAAAAAAGATTAGAAAAATATAAAAAATTATTAAAAAATAAAGAAGAAATTGAATTAGAAAATGAAGAAATGAGAAAATTAATTTTAGCAGAACAAAAAGAAATTTTAAGTAGAGGAGTAAATAAAGATAGTATATCAAATAATAAAAGAATTGAAGCAGGAGATAAAATTGTAAAAGAACAATTATGTTATGTTGAAAATATGAGTGCTTTTAAAAGAAGAATGGATCAAATTCAAAGCGCTTCTATTATGAAAAAAAGTCTTGAAGAAAGATATAATATGTATAAAGAAATGAAAAGAGAAGAAGCTGAAAGAAAAAAAAAAGAACTTGAAGATAAAATGCAAAAATAAATTTAATTTTATAGTTTAAATTTAAAAAAATTTAAAATTTCATTCTTTTATGTTTTTTTAAATTTGTATTAAAAAAAATTGATAATGGTTAAAATAATATTTTTTTAATGACCTTTATCCATTGCTAAGAAAGAAGATAACATTCTTTCTAATTCTTCAATTCTTTTTCCTAATTTTATTTTTTCTTCTTTTTGATTTTGAATGATTACATCTTTTTTATTTAAATCATTTTGAAGTTTAGAAATTATCATTTTTAAATTCTCTATTTCATTATCATCTTGATTATTATTATTATTATTTCCATAATTTCTTTCATTATTAAAATTATTAACATTAGTATTTTTATTTATAATATTTTTATTTACACTTCTTAGTTTTTGATTTTGATTAATTTCTTCTTCATTTTCAAAATTTTCATTATCATTATTTTCTTCAATATAATTTTCTTCATTTTCCTGATTATTAATTTGTTCATATAATTTTTGAGTACATTTCCAAAATTTATTTGATAATCGACTTTTAACTAAAGTCTTTGATAAAATTGGAATTGGACCATCAGGTGCAAATTTATTATAAGGTTCTTCAAAACGATTATTTAATATCATATCCATTAAACATATTGCATGTAAATTTCTATTTTTCTTCCATTCAATATTATTTGTTACTTGACATAATTTTTTACACCAACTTTCTATTCGAAGTCTATCATGCTTATCTAATTTATTATATCTTTGTTGAATGTCTATTATATTTTAAATTATTATATATTTTTTGTATTTAATTTTTTATTTACCTGTTATCAATGCTATAAATTCTTTATCATATTCATCCATTTGATAATAGTTATTGTCCATTTTATACTTTAATTATTTTTTTTTTATTTTTATTTTTTATATATCATTTTAAATTAAAAGTTATATTATTTATATATTTTTTAATGATTATCTTTTAAAAGAAAAAATTTAAAAAATATTAATAATGGATGGGGATTGGGGATTGGGGATTGGG